>Ga0208787_1000260_pt1 | contig 26619 bp, 24 predicted proteins | sample Wag4_2014_7_11_FD_187362 | JGI IMG/M metagenome (GOLD analysis project Ga0208787, IMG submission 187362) | Fresh water microbial communities from Ohio, USA - Utica-2 Time Series HT 2014_7_11 (SPAdes) (version 2) | ecosystem: Environmental > Aquatic > Freshwater > Water tank | place: USA: Ohio...
CGCGTCAGCGGTCCGCTCAGAAGGTCGAGAAGAAAAAAGGCTCGGGCGTCGCGGTTCTGCCTGGCAAGCTCACGGACTGCGAGTCCACCGACCTGTCACGCAACGAACTCTTTCTGGTGGAGGGTGACTCAGCGGGTGGCTCCGCCAAGATGGGACGTGACAAAGAGTTTCAGGCGATCCTGCCCCTGCGCGGCAAGGTCTTGAATACCTGGGAGGCCGAGCGTGATCGTCTGTTTGCCAATGCAGAGGTCCATGACATTGCGGTCGCCCTGGGTGTGGATCCGCATGGTCCGAACGACACCGTGGATTTGTCTGGCCTGCGTTACGGCAAGGTCTGCATCCTGTCCGATGCCGACGTGGATGGTGCGCACATCCAGGTGCTGCTGCTGACGCTGTTCTTCAAACACTTTCCCCAACTCCTATCAGCCGGGCACGTCTTCGTGGCCCGACCACCCCTGTTCCGGGTCGATGTCGAGGCTCGGGCCAAAAAGCCCGCGCGCAAGATCTACGCACTGGACGAGGGCGAATTGACCCATGTGCTCGACAAGCTGCGCCAGGAAGGGTTAACCGAGAAGGCGTGGTCCATCTCTCGCTTCAAAGGCCTGGGTGAGATGAGTGCCGAGCAGTTGTGGGAGACAACACTCAATCCAGACACCCGTCGACTGATGCCGGTGAACCTGGGTTTTCACACGAACGAGGACACGGTCTCTCGGTTTAACTTGTTGATGGGCCGCGGAGAAGCCTCGGCCCGTCGGGCTTGGCTGGAGGAAAAAGGCCATGAGGTGGAGGTAGACGTTTAAATGCCCAGACAGAATCAACCCGGTGACCAGGCGGATCCAACCGCCGACTTGTTTGACTCGCTAGACGCGCCCGTATCACCGCCGCCACCCTCGGCCCACCTGGGTGTCGATGCCGACGGGGATCCGCTCTCTCTAGCCGATTTTGCCGAGAGGGCCTACCTGGACTATGCGGTATCGGTCGTCAAGGGACGGGCCTTGCCTGATCTGTGCGATGGCATGAAGCCAGTCCAGCGACGCATTCTGTTTGCGATGGATCGCATGTCCTTGCACGCAGCGGCCAAGCCGGTGAAATCAGCTCGTGTGGTGGGTGACGTGCTGGGCAAATTTCACCCACACGGGGACCAGTCAGCCTACGACGCATTGGTCCGCCTGGCACAGGGCTTTACGGTTCGCTACCCGCTGATCGATGGCCAGGGCAACTTCGGCTCGCGAGATGGAGACGGAGCTGCAGCCATGCGCTACACCGAGGCGCGTCTGACCAAGTTCTCGGAGTTGCTGCTCTCGGAGATTGACGAGGGCACAGTCGATTTCGGTCCCAATTACGATGGCTCCTTCCAAGAACCACTTCGCCTGCCTGCTCGTCTGCCAGTCTGTCTGCTCAACGGCGCCTCTGGCATTGCCGTGGGCATGGCCACCGAGATCCCGCCGCACAACCTGAAAGAGGTGGCGGCGGCCGCGATGGCTGTATTGGAGAGGCCGGATCTTGATGTGCCAGCCATCTTGGCCCACATGCCCGGTCCTGACTTTCCCGGTGGTGGTCAGATTATTTCCTCCGCCCAGGAGATTGCCCAGGCCTACGAGACCGGTCGGGGCTCGATCAAGACGCGAGCCCGGTGGGTCTATGAGGATCTGGCCAGAGGCCAGTGGCAATTGGTGGTGCAGGAGTTGCCGCACGGGGTGTCGTCTCAAAAGGTCCTGGAAGAAATTGAGGAACTCACCAATCCCAAGGTCAAGGCTGGTAAGAAGTCCCTCACGGCCGAGCAGCAACAACTCAAATCACTGGTGCTGGGTGTCTTGGATTCGGTTCGCGATGAGTCTGGCAAGGATGCAGCCGTGCGGCTGGTCTTTGAGCCCAAGACCTCCAAGGTGGACCGAGAGGAGTTCGTCAAGGTCTTGCTGGCCCACACCAGCCTAGAGAGTTCAGTCGCCATCAACCTGGTGGCTGTGGACTATCAGGGCCGCCCACGCTCGCTGTCGCTGGCTGAGGTCTTGTCGCAGTGGGTGGACTTTAGGGTTCAGACCGTGCGCCGTCGCAGCAGCCATCGTCTGGAGCAGGCCGAGCGTCGGATTCACATCCTAGAGGGCCGCTCCATTGCACTGCTGCACATTGACAAGGTGATTGCGGTCATTCGCGAGAGTGATGACCCAAAACCGGCACTCATGCAGCGATTCGGACTGACCGAGGTGCAGGCCGAGGACATCCTCGAGATTCGTCTGCGCCAGCTGGCCAGGCTAGAAGCCATCAAGATCGAAAAAGAACTCTCGGAACTGAGAGAAAAGGCGGACAAGCTTCGGCATCTGCTCGAGAACGAAAAGGCCCTGCGCAAGGCCGTTGGCAAAGAGATCGCCGAAGACGCCAAGACCTATGGTGACGATCGCCGAACCCTGATCGAACAGGCCAGCCGCGCCACGGTGGACATGCCGGTGGTCGACGAGCCGGTGACGGTGGTGGTCTCGGTCAATGGCTGGGTGCGATCGCGTCAGGGCCATGGCCACGATCCTGCTGGCTTTAATTTCAAAACGGGTGATGCCCTCTACGCCACCTATGAATGCCGCACCACTGATCAGCTGGTAGCCCTGTCCAATACCGGGCGCTCTTACAGCGTTTCAGTGGCTGGACTGCCAGGAGCCCGCGGCGATGGCGCCCCCATGACCACCATGGTGGAGCTGGAGCCGGGCAGCAGACTGGTTCATTTCTTGGCGGGTCCTGCGGAGACCGACGTGGTCCTGGCCACTCAGGCAGGGCAGGGCTTTGTCTCCAAGCTAGCGGGACTGCAGGCCCGTAACCGGGCTGGCAAGCAGTTCATGACTTTGGATGCGGGTGACCAGCCGGTGGTGCTGCGGTCTCTGCAACCCGGCAGTGGGGCATTGGCCGTCTTGACTACTACCGGGCGACTCTTGGTATTCGGCCTAGACGAGATCAAGGTCTTGGCCACTGGCGGCCGCGGCGTCAGCCTGGTGACCCTGGAAGGGCCAAAGGACGGGCTGCTGGATGTTAGTCCGGTGTCTGAGTCTGGCCTGGTGATCGCAGGCGAGGGCAGGGCGGGCAAGTGGACCGAGCTGGCCATGACCCGCAAGGACCTGCTGGTGCATGTCGGCAAGCGTGCTCGTAAGGGCAAGGCGCTGGAGGCCAAGCTCAAGGCCAAGCAACTGCGACCCGCCTAAAAAGGGCGGTTGCAGGGGGTTGAAATGGGGGCGCATCGCCCCCATTTGTTTTTCAAGTTCTAGGGATTTGGCCTGGCCAAAGGTGCTCGGCCGAGGTCTTCTGAGTGTCTCAACCTTATTTTTGGCAAGTGGAGAGTGGGTATGTCCAAAGAAAAAATGGCCTTTCAGACCGAAGTCAAACAACTGCTTCATCTGATGATTCATTCGCTGTACAGCAACCGAGACATCTTTCTGCGTGAGCTGGTCTCCAATGCCTCGGACGCCTGTGACAAGCTGCGAGTGGAGGCCCTGGCCGATGACCAGCTTTTCGAGGGCGATGCCGAGATGCGAATCCGGGTGGGCTTTGATGCGAAGGCTCGGACCATCACGATCTCCGACAACGGCATTGGCATGAGCCGAGAGGAAGTGATCAACAACCTGGGCACCATTGCCCGATCTGGCACCAAGGAATTCTTCTCCAAACTCTCGGGCGATTCAGCAAAGGACTCATCGCTGATCGGCCAGTTCGGTGTGGGCTTTTATTCGTCGTTTATCGTGGCCGACCATGTCACCGTGATCACCCGTCGGGCTGGATTGCCGGCCGGTGACGCCGTGCGTTGGGAGAGTGATGGCACTGGTGAGTTCAGCCTAGAGAGCGTCGAGCGTGCCGAGCGCGGTACGGACATCATCCTTCACCTGCGCGAGCCAGAGGGCGAGGGAGAAGAGGCCAAGAGCCATGACGACCTGTTGTCGCACTGGACCGTTAAAGAGATTCTCAAGCGGTACTCGGATCACATCGGCATTCCCATTGAGATGCGCAAGCGCGACTGGGATGACAAGAAGAACGAATACGTGGAGAAGGACGAGTGGGAGGTGGTGAACCAGGCCTCGGCCTTGTGGACTCGGCCCAAGTCTGAACTGACTGATGAGCAATACAAGGCCTTCTACAAGAGCTTTGCCCATGGCCTAGAGGATCCTCTGGCCTACACCCATAACCGGGTGGAGGGACGCACTGAATACACCCAGCTGCTCTACATTCCTGGCAAGGCCCCCTTTGACCTGTATGACCGTCAGCAGCGCCATGGCCTGAAGCTCTACATCAAGCGTGTTTTTATTATGGAAGACGCCGAGCAGTTGCTGCCCAACTACCTGCGCTTTGTGCGTGGTGTGGTGGACAGCTCGGATCTGCCCCTGAATGTCTCCCGAGAGATCCTGCAAGAGAGCCGCGATGTGAAGGCCATTCGCGAGGGATGCACCAAGCGCATCATTGGCCTGTTAGAGGACATGGCTGCCAACAAGCCAGACGACTACAAGGTCTTCTGGAAAGAGTTTGGGCAGTGCCTGAAAGAGGGCTTTGGCGAGGACTTTGCCAACAAAGAACGGCTATCGGGACTGGCCCGGTTTGTTAGCACGGCCAGCACAGGTGATGAGCCCGATGTCAGCCTGAAGGACTATCTGGGTCGCATGAAAGAGGGCCAAGACAAGGTCTTCTACATCACGGCCGACAGCCTGTCGGCGGCGCGAACCAGCCCTCACCTGGAGGTCTTCCGCAAAAAGGGCATCGAGGTGCTGCTTCTGACCGATCGCATCGATGAATGGATGCTGTCCTTCCTGAATGAGTTTGAGGGAAAGGCCCTGCAGTCTGTGGCCAAGGGTGACCTGGACCTGAGCAAGGTCAAGTCAGATGCCGTGGATTCGGCCGAGGAGAAGGCCGCCGAGAAGGCCCTGAAAGAGGCCGAGAAGACATCCAAGGCTGCTTTGGAAAAGGCTCAGAAGATTCTGGGCGACAAGGTCAAGAGCGTTCGCCTCAGCCAGCGCCTGACGGACTCCGCCTGCTGTCTGGTCTCTGATGAGCAGGACGTGAGCGGACACCTGGAGCGCATCCTCAAAGCGGCCGGCCAGAAGGCACCGGATCGCAAGCCGATTCTGGAGCTTAATGCCCAACATCCCATCGTTCAGGCGCTGGTCGCCGAAGCGGAGGCGGCTGGTGGCCAGATTGTTGGCGCCGATGGCCAACAGGTGACCGATGGGGTCTCGGACACCCTGCGTGATCTGGTCTGGCTGCTACATGACCAGGCCCTGTTGGCAGAGGGTGGGCAGCCCGAGGATCCAGCTCAGTTTGTACGCCGGCTCAACGGGTTCTTGCTCAAAGGCCTTGGGAAACTTTGACAAAAATCAAATGCTAATATTCGTCTGTCCGAATTTAGGGGGATGACATGTCCGTTTCGAAACAGACGAATTTCAAGGCAGCCGTGAGCGGCATGGTCGCCGCAGTGGGCCTGGCTGCCATGCTGGCCTCTGGTAGCGCAGGGGCTCAGGCGCCTGCTGCTGCACCATCCGCTGCGCCGGCCGCGCCTGCCGTCAAGGGTGACGCTGCTGCCGGCGCCAAAAAGAACTCCATGTGCATTGGCTGTCATGGCATTGAGAACTACAAGACAGCCTTTCCGGTGCTCTATCGTGTGCCCAAGATCACCGGCCAGAACCAGGCTTACTTTGTAGCCGCCCTCCAGGCTTATAAATCTGGTGAGCGTTCTCACCCCAGCATGCAGGCGATCTCCGGGTCCCTGACCGAGCAGGACATGGCCGATCTGGCCGCGTTCTACGCACAGAGCAAGTAAGGAACCCACATGGCAAAGATCACTTTTATCTCTGCAGTTGCTGCTGCCTTGCTGATGACTGCCGGTGTAGCCCAGGCGGGCAACGTAGCGGCTGGCAAAGAAAAGTCGGCAGCCTGTGCAGCCTGTCACGGTGTTGATGGCGTCAAAGGCTTGGACGAGACCTATCCCATCCTGGCTGGTCAGCATGCTGACTACCTTGAGCGCGCGCTGTCCGACTACAAGAGCGGCAAGCGCAAGAACGCCATCATGGCTGGTATGGCTGCTGCCCTGTCCAAAGAAGACATCGCTGATTTGTCGGCTTACTACGCCTCCTTGTCTGGTCCTCTGAAGTCCAGCAAGCGGCGCTAAGTAAATCGATAGAGTGCTCGGGGGTTAGCCCCCGATGTAGCTCATCTCGACCTTGGGGCCTGCGGGCCCCTTTTTCATGAGTTCCTCGCGCAACTCCGAGTAGCGGTCGTTGCGGTGCTGCCAGATCTGGGACAGGGCGCGAAGCAGCTGCTCATCGTCATGCTCAGCCCTGACCAAGGCCCGAAGATCGACTCCCGTGTTGGCGAACAAGCAGGTATACAGGCCGCCTTCGGCCGATATTCGCGCCCGAGAACACTCGCCACAGAATGGTTTGGACACTGAGGAAATAAAGCCCACTTCGCCGCGGCCATCTGCATAGCGCCAGCGCTCGGAGACCTCGCTGGGGATGTCTCGTCCATAGGGCTCCAGGTCGAACTCGGATGACAGCGTATGCAGGATCTCGTTCGAGGCCACTACTTGGTCTGGGTTCCAGCCGTTGGAGCTGCCCACATCCATGAATTCGATAAAACGAAGGGTTGCGCCGAGCTCTCGGAAGGCTCTGGCCATAGGCAGGATCTGAGAATCGTTGACGCCTCGCTGGACCACCATGTTGGCCTTGACCTTGAGCCCGGCCGACTGGGCTGCCTGAATGCCTTCGAGGACCTGCTCTGGGGAGGCCTCGGGGGTGTCCCCCATGGTTTGAAAGATGGCGGGGTCTAGAGCGTCCAGGCTGACGGTCACCCGGTGAAGGCCTGCTCGCGCCAGCGCGGCTGCCTTGTCCTTGAGCAACAGCCCGTTGGTGGTGAGCGCCAGTTCAAGTGGCTTGCCCTCGATGGTGACCATCCTGGCCAGTCGGTGGACCAGATCCTCGAGCTGTTTGCGCAGCAGCGGCTCGCCACCGGTAATGCGAATTTTCTCGACACCCAAGGCCACGAAGCTGCTGGCCAGTCGTTCGATCTCGTCAAAACTGAGCAGCTCCTGGCGAGAGAGAAAGACATAGTCGCGGTTAAAGACCTCGCGAGGCATGCAATAACCACAGCGCAGGTTGCACTGATCGATGACGGAGATGCGCAGGTCGCGCAGGCCGCGACCACGGCTGTCGGTAGCCCGGCCCGTGGGGATGCGGGCCTTTGAATCAAAAACAGCCGGGCGAAGAGGGCTCTCTTTACCCGGCTGTATCGGAATAATGCGTTGTCGCTCCGTCATAGCGCCCTAGGTTAACTTGCCGGGGGCTGCTCCGACGAGCGGGTTTCCACCATGACCAGGGGTTCTGCCTCGGTGACCTGCTGACTGCGTTTGGGCTTGCGACCCAGTTGGGGCGCTGGTTCAGCGACTGCCTCGGCAGGTGCCTTGGTTGGATCGGTCTGGACCCACTGAAGGCCAGCGGCGTCCAGAACCTGGTTGAGTTTGGCAGGATCGACGGGCTCAGCTACCGCTGCTGCCACCGGTGCCGGAATCGGCATCGGTGCGGCTGGTGCGGCCGGCGCCTCTGTCACCACCGGCGCTGGCTTGGCCACGACGATGGGCTCAGGAATAGCAGTTGGCGTCGCCACGGGAGCCGTCTCGGCGGCGGGGGCCTCTGCAGGCACCACGATGGGTTCAGCTGATGCCACGGATGTGGTCTCGGTGGAGTCATCAGTGGCCAAATCCATGCTGGCCTGCTGACCGTCCTCGCCCTGACCGCGTCCACGGCTGCCGCGACGACGGCGACGACGACGGCCATTGCCCTCGCCCTCGCTGGTCTCGCCAACCTGCTGGCCATCGACCGGGCCTGCAGCCTCGGCGTTGGCTGCCGCGTTCAGATTCTGCTCGGCATCCGGGGCCAGGGATGGATCGGTGGGCTTGGACCCACGACGACCGCCACGCTGACCAGCCTGAGCGGTCTGCGGGTTGTTGGCCTGGCCTTGGACGGCATCCTGACGGGTCTCTTGACCCTCAGCCTTGTCGCCGCGTCCGTTGCCACGGCCGCGTTTGCCACGGCCTTGGCGGTTCTGGTCCGACTCGCTACGGTCGCGATCCTGGTTGCGATCCTGACCACGTTCACGGCCTTGGCGGCCTTCGCTGCGATCGCCACCACGGCCACTGCCGCCACGCTGGTTTTGACGACCAGTGGTGTGGCGCTCACCCGAACGGTTGGCTGGCTTGTCTTCGGCCTTGGGGCTGCCCGTGAAGAGCGAAAAGAGGCGTGACAGGAAAGAGGGCTTGGATGCCTGGACTTGCCCACGGGCTGGTCTTGGTACGGCCACAGGTGCTGGGGTGGAAGGCGTAATGCCCTTGACCACAGCCTCTTGTCGGGGCTTGGCGGCGACCTCTTCTTTTTGCTTAAGGTAGGGCGAATCCGCTGCCGGGCCATCGGCCATGGCGTAACTGGCCTTGGCCTCCTCCAGGCGGGGGTCATCGTGGCGCAGGCGCTCGAGCGTGTAGTTGGGCGTCTCCAGGTGCTTGTTGGGGATGAGCACGATCGTGATCTTGAGTCGGGCCTCCAGCTTGGCAATGTCGGTCCGCTTCTCATTGAGCAGGAAGCTGGCGACCTCGACAGGCACCTGAACGTGCAGGGCAGCTGTGCCCTCTTTCATGGCCTCTTCTTGCAGGATGCGCAGAATGTGCAGGGCGCTGGAATCGGTATCGCGAATGACACCGGTGCCGTTGCAACGAGGGCATGACATGTGTGAGCCCTCGTTGAGGGCAGGGCGCAGCCGCTGACGAGACAACTCCATCAGGCCAAAGCGAGAGATCTTGCCCATTTGGACGCGGGCCCGGTCGTGGTGCAGAGCATCGCGCAGGCGTTGCTCAACCTCCCGCTGGGCCTTGGCCGACTCCATGTCGATGAAGTCGATGACAATCAGGCCACCCAGGTCGCGCAGTCGAAGCTGGCGGCCGACCTCGTCGGCTGCCTCCAGGTTGGTGCGCAGGGCGGTCTCTTCGATGTCCGAGCCCTTGGTGGCGCGTGCCGAGTTAACGTCGACTGCCACCAGGGCCTCGGTGTGGTCGATGACAAGGGCGCCGCCGGAGGGTAGGGCCACTTGGCGTGAGTAGGCGGTTTCGATCTGATGCTCGATCTGAAAGCGCGAGAACAGGGGCACATCGTCGCGATATCGTTTGACCCGTGAGGCCATGTCCGGCATGACATGCAGCATGAACTGGCGAGCCTGTTCATAGATGTCGTCGGTGTCGATGAGGATCTCACCGATGTCCGGGTGGAAGTAGTCACGAATGGCGCGGATGACCAGGCTGGACTCTTGGAAGATCAGGTAGGCGCCGGATTGCAGGTTGCGAGCGTCGTCGATGGCCTTCCAGAGCTGCAGCAGGTAGTTCAGGTCCCACTGGAGTTCGTCAGGTGTGCGACCAATGCCAGCCGTGCGGGCAATGATGCTCATGCCGGATGGCATCTGGAGCTGGTCCATGGCCTCTTTGAGTTCTTGCCGATCCTCACCCTCGATACGACGCGACACGCCGCCGCCCTTGGGGTTGTTGGGCATGAGGACCAGGTAGCGACCAGCCAGTGAGATGTAGGTGGTCAGGGCTGCGCCCTTGTTGCCACGCTCTTCCTTTTCGACTTGGACCAGCAGCTCGGTGCCTTCGGCGATGGCCTCTTTGATGGAGGCGCGAGAGTCCACGCCCGGGCGGAAATACTCTCGGGCGATTTCTTTGAAGGGCAGAAAGCCGTGGCGGTCTTCGCCGTAATTGACGAAGCAGGCTTCTAGGCTGGGCTCTACTCGGGTGACGACACCCTTGTAAATGTTGCTCTTGCGCTGTTCACGACCGGCGGTTTCGATGTCGAGGTCGACCAGACGCTGGCCGTCGACGATGGCAACCCGCAGTTCTTCTGCATGGGTCGCGTTAAACAACATACGTTTCATTTCAGACTTCTCCAAAAATGACAGGCTTTGGGGCTGCGCGCATGGGGCGCTGCAGGAGACCCGAGGTCTGTCGGCGCTGCGTTAGCGAACTAACAGCAGCCGGGGAGCGTCTGGGGGTGGTGCGGCGTTGGTGAGAGGCGAGCGACAGCAGGCCGCTGACCACTGGGGTCAGGGCTGATGCTGGGTATGAAGGAGGGAAGGGTGAACAACGCATCACAGGGGCCGGTTTGGGGGCCACTGGGGGGATTCTTCACGGGAACATCCACGCGATTCATAAATTCTGCTTTGGGTCTCACTTTTGCCAGGCCACGCCAAGGGGCGCTCCGTGGTCACATACAATCTGGGGAATCCGACACATCGGCAACAGAGCGCTCAGACTGGCTGGACAGCAGGTTGGCCGGAAGTCAGGGACCTCAGGTTCTCTTACGAACGAGCCCAGTATAGCCCACAGTTCCTCCGGATGTGTGGAAAATTGTTTTTAAACCGGCGCTAAGCGTCGGATTTTTTTAGGAATCCGTCTTGAGCCTCCCCAACAAGCCTTTGCAGGTCCAGCACATCGAGATTGGCCCGGACCATGACGGCCAACGTGTGGATAACTTCCTACTCGGGCAGCTCAAGGGGGTCCCCAAGTCTAGGATCTACAGCATGCTTCGAAACGGCGAGGTGCGGGTCGATGGGGGACGGGTCAAGCCCGAGACCCGGTTGGCCGAGGGCCAGCGCCTCAGGCTGCCTCCGGTTCGACAGGCGGCACCAGCCACGGATGGCCCGGGGGGCCTGTTGGATCCCTCTCAGCAGTTGCTGGCCCAACGCATGGCCGGCGGACTGCCAGTGGTCTATGAGGCCGACGGCCTGCTGGTAGTCGACAAGCCAGCCGGCATGGCAGTCCATGGGGGGAGCGGCATTCGGCTGGGCGTGGTCGAGGCCCTGCGGGCCCAACGGCAAGATCCTATGCTCGAGCTGGTTCACCGATTGGACCGCGACACCTCGGGTCTTTTAATGCTGGCCACCAGCCGAAAGGCGCTGTTGTCGCTTCATCGACAGCTTCGCGATGGTCAGATGAGAAAACGCTACCTGGCCGTCGTGTTGGGCGACTGGAAGCCCATGGGCACCGATCCCACCCGGCTGATCAAGGCCCCGCTGCTCAAAACGCTCTCGGCCAATGGTGAACGATGGGTGCGTGTGGACCCAAAGGGTCAGCCCTCGATGACCCGGGTCAGGCTTCTGGCCCGTGGTGAACTGCCGGGCATCGGTCCTATCAGCCTGCTGCAGTGTGAGCCCCTGACTGGGCGAACCCATCAGATTAGGGTCCACCTGCAGTCGGTCGGACATCCCATCGTGGGGGACCCCAAGTACGGGGTGGACGAGATGAATGACCTGGCGCGGCAGCAAGGCTTGAACCGGATGTACCTGCATGCCTGGCGGTTGGCCATCGGTTCGGGAGAGGCGGGAGCGGAGCGGCTGGAATTAGCCGCTGAGCCCACCGGTGTCCTTCGAAGAGACTTCGAGGCCATGGGGCTGACCCAGGTGAGTTCGGCCAGTGCAAAGGCCTCCTCATGAAGCCATCCCTGATTATTTTTGATTGGGATGGGACGGTGGTGGACTCTACCCAGACCATCGTCGAGGCCATTCGCCAGTCTTGTCGTGATTTGCAGATTGCGGTGCCCAGTCCGGAGCAGGCTGCTTATGTCATTGGCCTGGGGCTCCACGACGCCCTGCGGCATGTGGCCCCAGAACTGCCGGTTGAGCGGGTCCCCGAGTTGACTGCTCGGTTCCGAATTCACTACCTGTCCAGAGACCAGTTTCTCCGACCATTCGAGGGCATGACCGACCTCTTTCAGGACCTGCGCTCGGCGGGTCTGCCGCTGACGGTGGCCACCGGCAAGTCACGGGTGGGTCTAGAGCGGGCCCTCGACGCCACCCAGACCCGTCATTATTTTTTGACCTCGCGCTGCGCCGATGAGTCGGTGCCTAAGCCCGGGCCAGAGATGGTCTTAGAGATCTGCGAGGAATTGGACATTGAGCCAGAGGCAGCGCTGGTGATCGGCGATACCACCCATGACCTGCAGATGGCCCGATCCGCAGGGGCTCAAGGCTTGGCCGTGAGTTATGGTGCTCACCCTGAACATTTGTTGCTCGAGCAGAGTCCAAGGGCCTGTCTGTCCTCTGTTCCGGCGCTGCGGGCCTGGCTGGAAGACCATGTTTTGTAACCAAAGGAAGAACCATGACCGATCCACTCATTGAGAAACTACTGCTGGCCCAGGTTACCGAACAGAGGCGGGCTCGTCGCTGGGCCATAGCGCGCCGACTGCTCAGCCTGCTGGTCCTGCTGGTGATTGCTGGGATGGTCTTTTCTCGCGGTCCGGGCCTGCATGGGGCCGATGTGGTCAAGGGGCCCCACACGGCCGTTATCGACATCAAAGGTGTGATTGAGGCCGAGGGTGAGGCAGATGGGTTTATGGTGAGTCAGGCGTTGGCAGAGGCCTTTGAGACCGAGGAGGCCAAGGGCATCGTGCTGCGCCTGAACTCGCCAGGTGGCAGTCCCGTTCAGGCCGGCATGATCTTCGAAGAGATTCGCCGCCTGAAAAAGGCCTATCCGGACAAGCCGGTGATGGCCGTCGTCGAGGACGTGGCTGCCTCTGGTGGCTATTACATTGCGGCGGCTGCCGATCAGATTTACGTCAACCAGGCCAGTCTGATTGGTTCGATTGGTGTGCGCATGGACAGCTTTGGGTTTACCGAGGCCATGAAAAAACTGGGCATCGAACGCCGCCTGCTGACGGCCGGTCAGAACAAGGCCATGCTGGATCCCTTTTTGCCACAAAAGCCCGAGCACCAGCAGGTCATGCGCAGTCTGATGGCTGAGGTGCACGCTCAGTTCATCGAGGCCGTGAAGCAGGGCCGTGGCGATCGTCTGAAGTTGGTGGCGGGTCAGCCCGATGACAAGGCCGAGGTCTTCTCAGGTATGGTCTACACGGGTAGCAAAGGTATTCAGCTGGGGCTGGCCGATGGGCTGGGCACTGTGCAGTCGGTTGCGCGTGACCAGATCAAGGCCGAGACCTTGGTGGACTACAGCGTCTCGCCGACCCTGGCCGAGCGCCTGGCGCAGCGATTTGGTGCATCCATGGCCCAGACCTTGTTTGGCCTGATGCGCAGCAGTGGAGCCAGCCCAAATCTCGGCTACTAAGCTGGGCCACTAGGCTGGGCTAGAAGCTAAGCGAATAGCCGGCGCTGGTAATGGCTTGCGAGCTAGCGGCCGCTGGTCAGGGGGTCCAGCCCCCAGGCCCGAAGCATCTTGGTGAGGGCCACCATCGGCAGGCCAATCAGGGCAGTGGGGTCTGGTGTGTCCATTTGCTGAATCAGGACGGTGCCGAGACCCTCTGACTTGGCAGCACCTGCGCAGTCCAGGGGTGACTCCAGGTCGATGTAGCGCTGCAGTTGGGTGTCGCTGAGTTCGGACTCTCCCAGCCAATGCACATCGGTGCTCACGATTTGAATCTGGCTCTCGCCGGTGTCGGCCCGAAACAGGCAGACCGCCGTGTGAAAACTGGTGACGCTGCCTCTTTGCCACTGAAGCTGGGACAAGGCCGCCTGGGGCGTGCCCGGTTTACCCATGAGTCGACCCTTGCAGACCGCGACCTGGTCACTGCCGATCAGCCAGGCCTGAGGGTATTGCGGGGCGAGCGCCATGGCCTTGGCCTTGGCCAGTCGAAGGCTGAGGGCCAGAGGGGATTCGCCGGGCAGTGGGGTCTCGTCCACCATGGGCTTGGCCTGATCAAATGGCAGGCCCAGCCGGGCCAGGAGTTGGCGCCGGTATGGACTGGTGGAGGCAAGAACGAGCTGGACCATGTCCGGATTGTCTCACCGCTATCATGGCGACATGTCAGACCTGAAAGATTTTGATCCCCAGATGCCGGTGGACCGCCATTTGTGGTCCAGCCGTTTCCCGGGCGGGCTTCAGGAGGAGGGCCATCTGCTGGCCGAGGACCTCCCAAGGCTCGCGGCCGAGGGCATCGACCTGCCCGATGGTCTGGCCTGGCAGATGCAGTATCAGAAAGATCAGCTGGTGGTGAGCGCCCAGGCTCGGGTCAGCCTGCCCTGTGCGCGCTGTCTGCAGCCCTTGGATCAGGCCTTGGCAACGGTTCGTCGATACCGGCTCTTCGATCAGGCCAGCCAGGCCGATGAGTCTCTGGACATGGCCGACGAGGAGACGCAGACCCTCGCGACCGAGGACCAGATGAGTCTGGCCCACCTGTTGGAGGACGAGATCATGCTCTTGGCTGCCGATCGACCCATGCACCAGGATTGCCAGATCGCCCTTCCAGAGCAGCCCCGGCCCGACAATCCTTTCGCCATCCTGGCGAAACTCAAATAAATCCCGGATTTTTCGGGGTTTTGCGCTATACTTTCGCCTTTTTGAAGGCCTGACGGAGATCAGCATGGCTGTTCAACAGAACAAGAAATCACCCTCGAAGCGCGGCATGCACCGTGCACACGACTTTTTGAGCAATCCTCCCACGGCGGTTGAACCCACCACTGGAGAAGTCCATCGTCGCCACCACATCAGCCCCTCGGGCTATTACCGGGGCAAGAAGGTCGTCAAGACCCCGGGCGGCGACGTCTAAAGTCTGACTCTTGGCCTGGGGTCGACCGACCCTAGGCGATGCATACGTCTCTCTGGAGATGTCAATGTCCCACGGTCCTGCCGTACGGGTCGCCATAGATGCCATGGGCGGTGACCATGGTCTACAGGTCACCATCCCAGCCGCCATTGATTTTCTGCAACGCCATGAGCGGCACACCGTGCTGCTGGTGGGTGATGTCTCGCGCATGCAGGCCGCGTTTGAGCAGGCGATGGGTGGGATCAAGTGCTCAGGCCCTGAATCTGATGGCATGCGGGCCCGAGTAGACTGGCTTCAGGCCGACGAGGTCGTGGCCATGGACGATCCCCCTGCGGTCGCCCTAAAAAACAAACGGCAATCTTCGATGCGTCTGGCCATTGGGGCTGTGGCGGATGGACAGGCCCAGGCTGCGGTCAGCGCTGGCAATACCGGTGCCCTCATGGCCATCTCGCGGTTCGTCCTGAAAATGATTGACGGCATCGATCGACCGGCCATTGCCACATCGCTGCCCAACCGGACCGGTGGGTCCACCCTGATGCTGGATCTGGGGGCGAACGTGGACTGTTCGGCAGAGCATCTGCTGCAATTTGCCATGATGGGGTCAGCCTTGGTGGCTGCCCTGGATGGACCTGCACGCCCCAGCATTGGCCTGCTGAATGTGGGTGAAGAGGTCATCAAGGGCAACGAGGTGGTCAAGCAGGCCGGTGAGTTGCTTCGGGCCAGCAGCCTGAATTTTCTGGGCAATGTCGAGGGCAACGACATCTTCAAAGGCACTGCAGAGGTCATTGTCTGCGACGGTTTTGTCGGCAACGTGGCACTCAAGACATCCGAGGGGTTGGCCCAGATGATGGGTGGCTTTCTTAAAGATGAGTTCAAGCGCAATTGGGCCACCATGCTGGCAGCGGTGGTGGCCAAACCCGTTTTGCGCCGTTTTGCGCGTCGAGCAGATCACCGCCGCTACAACGGTGCTGCTCTTTTGGGTCTTCGCGGCATTGTCTTCAAGAGTCATGGCTCGGCCGATGCTTACGCCTTCCGTCATGCCATTGAGCGTGCGGCCGAGGCGGCCAGTCACGGCTTGAACGAACGGATTCGCGAAGCCCTCGTCGCAGGCTAGTGTTCAAACTGGTGCATCATCTCGGCTATGTCTGAATTGCCTTATTCGATTATTGCGGGCAGCGGCAGCTTCCTGCCCGGCGATCCCGTCTCCAACGAGGATCTTGCAAAACAACTGGCCCAGCAGGGCATCGAGACCTCCGACACCTGGATACGCGAGCGAACCGGCATCTGCCAGCGGCACATCGCATCAGCGGACCTCTCCACCAGCGACTTGGCTGCTCGGGCCGGTGAGCGGGCCATGGCCGATGCGGGTCTCACCCCGCAAGACATCGACCTGGTGATTGTGGCGACCTCGACGCCCGACATGATCTTCCCCTCGACCGCCTGCTTTGTGCAGAAGAAGCTGGGCATTGCCCAGGGTGCAGCCTTTGACCTGCAGGCGGTCTGCAGTGGATTTGTCTATGCGCTCTCGACTGCGGACTTGTTCATTCGCATGGGCAAGGCTCGCAACGCCTTGGTCATTGGCGCAGAGGTCTTCTCCCGAATTTTGGACTGGAAGGACCGCGGGACCTGTGTGCTGTTTGGGGATGGTGCTGGCGCCATGGTGCTCCAGTCGGCCAAAGAGCCCGGCATTCTGGGTCATGTGCTCCATGCCCGAGGTGAGTACGAGAGCATTCTGCGCACGCCGGGGGTGGTCGCCCATGGGCAGGTACAGGGCAATCCCTTTCTGACCATGGATGGTCAGGCCGTCTTCAAGCTCGCGGTAGAGGTGCTGGAGTCGTCTGCTCGAGAGGTACTGGCCCAGGCCAACCTTGGGACCGATCAGGTGGATTGGCTGATTCCACACCAGGCCAACATTCGAATTCTGCAGTTCACGGCCAAACGACTGGGCATCTCCCCCGACCGGGTGGTGGTGACGGTGGATCAGCATGGCAACACCTCGGCGGCCTCGGTGCCGCTGGCCTTTGACCTGGCTCGAAAAGATGGCCGGCTCAAGGCTGGTCAGACGGTCCTCATGCAGGGCGTTGGAGGTGGCTTCACCTGGGGCGCTGTTCTGGCCCGCCTGACCCGTTAACTTCTAAGACTCAACACGATGAACGCTTCTCAAATTGCCTTTTTATTCCCTGGTCAGGGTTCGCAATCGGTCGGCATGCTGGCCGGTTTTGCTGGAAACCCGGTGGTCGATCAGACCCTTCAGCAGGCCAGCGACGCCCTCGGGCAAGACCTGTCGGCCCTGATTGCCAAGGGCCCAGCCGAAGATTTGGGCCTCACGGTGAACACCCAGCCTGTCATGCTGACCAGCGCGGTCGCGTTCTATCGCGCCTATCTGGCGGCGGGTGGACAGGCACCCGGCTATATGGCGGGTCACAGCCTTGGCGAGTATGCCGCACTGACCGCGGCTGGCGTCTTTGAGTTGGTCGATGTCGTTAAGGCTGTGCGTTTTCGGGCCCAGCAGATGCAAGAGGCGGTGCCCATTGGGCAGGGCACCATGGCTGCGGTGATGGGCCTGGGGGCCGATGCCGTGGTCTCGGTCTGTGAGCGGATCTCTGCACCAACTGCAGTGGTCGAGGCCGTTAATTTCAATGCACCCGACCAGACCGTGATTGCCGGTCACACGGCCGCCATCGAGCAGGCCTGTGTGGCCATGAAAGAGGCAGGTGCCAAGCGGGCCATTGTGCTGCCCGTTTCTGCGCCGTTTCACTCCAGCCTGCTGGCGCCGGCTGCACGCGCGCTCCGAGCTTATCTGGCAGATGTTCAGTTGGCTGCGCCTACTGCCAAGGTGATTCACAACGTGGACTTGTCGGTCGCCAGCGAGGCGGCCGGCATTCGGGAGGCTCTGTCCATGCAGGCCATGCGTCCGGTTCGCTGGGTGGAGACCATTGAGCAACTGGCCGCCCATGGGGTGACCCATGTGGTGGAGTGCGGGCCTGGCAAAGTCTTGGCCGGCCTGGCAAAACGCATCAAGCCCGAGCTGCAAGTCTTGAGCATTGCAGACCAGGATTCCCTCAAAGCGACTCTGGAGGCTTTGGCATGACCGCAACACGACAAGAAGGGCAGCGTCTGGCGCTGGTCACTGGCGCCAGCCGTGGAATAGGCGCAGCGATTGCACGTGGCCTGGCCCAGGCGGGGCATTTTGTGATCGGAACGGCGACGACCGAGGACGGGGCCAAGGCCATTGAGGCTGGGTTAGCCCAGGCGGGTCTGTCGGGGCTTGGCCGACGGCTTCAGGTGACCGAGCCCGGTGCCTGTGAGGCCTTGGTCGAGGATTTGGTCAAGACCTACGGCAGTCTGGACGTCCTGGTGAACAACGCTGGTATTACCCGAGACAACCTGGCCATGCGGATGAAAGACGACGAGTGGGAGGCCGTGATCGAGACCAACCTCACCGCCGTCTTTCGACTCAGCCGTGCAGTCTTGCGGCCCATGATGAAGGCCCGATGGGGACGCATTATCAACATCACCTCGGTGGTGGGGGTGAGCGGCAATCCGGGTCAGGCCAACTATGCAGCGGCCAAGGCGGGTGTGGCGGGCATGGCCCGGGCTCTGGCTCGCGAGGTGGCCAGTCGCGGAATCACCGTCAACAGCATCGCCCCCGGCTTTATCGATACCGACATGACCAAGGCGCTCAGCCCCGAGCAGATCGCTGCCCTGACGGCGACGATCCCCGCCCAACGTCTTGGAAATGTTGACGATATCGCATCATCTGCTGTCTTTTTGGCTTCAGAGGGTGCCGGCTACATCACCGGCATTACCCTGAATGTCAACGGCGGCATGGTGATGTCCTGATACAATCGCCATCGCCCGATTTTGTTTGGTTCAACACAGGAAGGAAACCATGGAAGACATCGAGAAACGCGTCAAGGCAATCGTCTCTGAGCAACTTGGCGTAAAGCTTGAGGACATCAAAACCGAGTCGAAGTTTGTAGACGACTTGGGTGCTGACTCACTGGACACCGTTGAGTTGGTGATGGCCCTAGAAGACGCGTTCGAGTGCGAGATTCCGGACGAAGAGGCCGAGAAGATCACCACCGTTCAGCAGGCCATCGACTTCATCAACAACAACCTCAAGAAGTAAGCCGCCAGGCTTTCTTCGTTCTTCGGAGCGCCGATGAGCGGATCTCACCCTTCGGGCGCCGCTGGTCGGCGCCGTGTGGTTGTCACCGGCTTGGGCTGTGTCTCACCCGTTGGCAACAACATCCCCGATGCCTGGTCGGCTCTGGTAGCCGGCACCAACGGCATCGCCACGATTACCCGATTTGATCACCAGGGCATGCCGGTACACTTTGCTGGCGAGGTCAAGGGTTTTCAGATCGATCAGTACATTTCGGCCAAAGAAGCCCGTCATATGGATGTCTTCATCCATTACGGCATTGCGGCTGGCCTGCAGGCTCTGGATGACAGCGGCCTGGCCATCACAGATGACAACGCCGAGCGCTGCGGCGTGATGGTGGGGTCCGGGATTGGCGGTCTGCCCATGATCGAGGACACCCACGGTGAATACACCAGTCGTGGCGCCCGTCGAATCTCTCCCTTTTTTGTCCCCGGATCCATCATCAACATGATTTCGGGGCACCTGAGCATTCTGCGCAACCTCAAAGGGCCCAACGTGGCAGCGGTGACCGCCTGTACCACCGGTCTTCACAGCATTGGTCTGGCGGCCCGCCTGATCCAGTACGGCGACGCCGATGTCATGCTCGCCGGTGGTGCTGAATCCACCATTTCTCCGCTAGGGGTCGGGGGGTTTGCGGCGGCCCGCGCCCTGTCTACCCGTAACGACGATCCGGCCACGGCCTCGCGGCCCTGGGATGTCGACCGCGACGGCTTTGTGCTGGGTGAGGGCGCCGGGGTCATGGTTCTCGAGGAATACGAGCATGCCAAGGCCCGCGGCGCCAAGATCTATGCAGAACTGGCCGGTGTTGGCTTTAGTGGTGATGCTTATCACATGACGGCGCCCAACATGGACGGCCCACGTCGCTGCATGGTCAACGCCCTGAAGGACGCTGGTGTGTCGGTGGAGCAGGTGGGTTACATCAATGCCCATGGCACCTCGACGCCCTTGGGTGACAAGAACGAGACCGAGGCCATCAAGGCTGCTCTCGGCGCTCATGCCAAGAAGGTGGTCGTGAACTCGACCAAGTCCATGACTGGACACTTGTTGGGCGGAGCCGGGGGCCTGGAGGCTGTCTTCACCACCCTGGCGCTGCATCACCAGGTCAGTCCGCCCACCATCAACTTGATCAACCAGGATCCCGAGTGTGACTTGGACTACTGCGCCAACACCGCCCGGGACCTGAAGACCGAGGTGGCCGTGAAGAACAACTTTGGCTTTGGTGGGACCAACGGTACGCTGGTCTTCAAACGCGTCTAAGGAATCCGATTGTCCGAGCGCGATGCTGATCAGCTGCTGGTTGATCGGGTCAAATCAGGCGACCAGCAGGCCTTTAACCTGTTGGTCCGCAAATACGAGCGCAAGGTTGTTCGACTGATCTCCAGGCTGGTTCGGGATCCATCAGAGGTCGAGGATGTGGCCCAGGAGGCCTTTATCAAGGCCTATCGAGCACTCCCTCAGTTTCGCGGTGACAGTGCCTTCTACACCTGGCTCTATCGCATCGCCGTCAATACCGCCAAGAATTACCTGGTGGCGCAAGGCCGCCGGCCCATCCCCCTGTCGGACACCCTCTCAGAGGACGAGGACGGGGAATCTTTTGGCCGGGAGGATGTCGTATCAGACAACCACACGCCGGAAGCGGAACTTTTAAGCCGCCAGATCGCCGAAACCGTGAACCGGGCGATCGAGGCTCTGCCACAAGACCTCCGCACGGCTGTCACGCTGCGTGAAATAGAAGGACTGAGTTATGAGGAGATCGCCGAAGCCATGAACTGCCCCATTGGTACCGTTCGGTCTCGCATTTTTAGGGCACGCGAGGCCATTGCCGAGCAGCTCCGCCCACTCCTAGATACCCCCCAAGATCGACGTTGGTAGAACCCATGGCACACACCCAGCCCCCCCAGAACCATCCCGCTGCGCAACCCCAGAACCCGTCAGCCGCCTCCCCGGAGCGCGGCGAACAGCTGTCTCGGTTCTTTGACGGCGAGCTCGAACCCCCCCGGGTTGGGCATGTGGTCAAGGCGATCCGCCAGGAAGGCTCGGAGTCGGCCCGTCAGTTTGATGACTATGTCTTGATTTCCGATGTTCTCAAGGGCCTCACCCCTCGTCTCAGTGATGCGGCTTGTCGGAGCGAATCGCCAAGGCCATTGAGCAAGAGCCGGTCTACATGGGCGCAGCTCGCAACAACAGCAGCGCCCACAGTGAGCGGTTCCAAAGGGGCCGGCAGGTTTTCCGACTGGGTGCTTTGGCAGCCTCGGTGGCCGCAGTAGGTTTTGTCTCGATGGCCATGTGGCAACTGGTGACGCCGGAGCAGAGCCTGGTGGCCTCGGCCGGTCAGACCAATTCTGCCCCTGCTGCTGTGACTTCAAATGGCAGCACGGTGGGCGGGCCAGTCAGTGGCGCATTGCTGGTGCCCGTGGCCTCTTGGGCCGATCCCAAGACCCGAGAAATGCTCGATGCCCATGGCAGCATGGCGGTTCGTCTTCGCGTGGCCGGGGAGCGTTGATGACCGGGTTGTCGGGCCGTTTGTTCACCCTGGCATTGGCTGGGACCGCAGCCGTGTTGCCGGTGCTGGTGCTAGCCCAGTCCAGCGGTGGCTCAGCTGGTGCCCAGAGTGTGGCCAGTCCCTCCGCTGCTCCGGCTGCAAATGCCCCCCAGCTGCCTCAGCCAGGTTTGGCTCTGATTGACCAGCTCAATCAGGCCGCTCAACGACTTAGTTTTACTGGCACCTACATTCACCAACAGACCTCTGGCGTTCAGGGGGTCTACATGGCCAAGATCCACCAACAGGTCCAGCCTGCCGGGCCGGTTATTCGCATCGAGTCCCTCGACGGCGATCCGCGAGAGGTGGTGCGACAGCCCAAAGAGTTGCGCGCCTACCTGCCGGCCGCCAAGACCATTAAGGTTCAGACTGGCACACCTGTCAGGGCCGATTTCCCCATGCTGTCGCTGCAGTCTGCCCAGCAGTTGTCTCGCTATTACCGGGTCTCTGTGAGTCAGGGCACTCGGGTGGCTGGGTACGACACCGAATTGGTGACCCTAGAACCTCTAGACGACAAGCGGTGGCCCGTGCGGTGTTGGGTTCAGCGTCACGAGCGCCTGATGCTCAAGCTGCAGCAGCTCAGTCATTCTGGTGAGGTCTTGGAGGAACAGGTCTTCTCCGAACTCCGTGTGGGTCATCGGGCCGCCCCTAATGTGGTCTCCAAATACGCCAACGAAACCGGCTGGAAGACCCAGGTGGCGTCCGTTGAGCGGATGGACTCACCCAAGCCCCTTGCGTTGCCCGTGGCTGGGTTTGAGGTGATTGCCCAGATGCGTCACAAGCCGGATGGCATGCGTCAAATTGTGGTCTCTGACGGTCTGGCCAATGCGTCTGTCTTCATAGAGCGGCGCAAAGGCTCAGCCGAGGATCTCAACACCCGTCAGCGTGGGGCACTCAGCATGGCCAGCCATCAGCACGGCGAATGGCTGGTTACGGTTATGGGTGAACTCCCCCCGGTCACGGTAGTCACACTGGCCAAAGCATTTCCCCTCTCAACGGTAACGACTCAATAGGTGGTCCTCATGAACAGACTGATTGCCCTGGCTGAACAGAGCTGGGTTCGTCGTTTTGGTTTGGCAGCAGCCACCGGCCTGCTGACCCTCAGCCTCACAGTCGGCCTGACCCTTGGCTCTGCACTCATGCCGAACGCGGCTGCGGCCCAGTCGGCAGCGAACCGGGGTCTGCCAGATTTCACGGGTCTGATCGAAAAGGCGGGTCCTGCGGTGGTCAACATCCGCACCCTGTCTCGCGAGTCGGAGCGGGGCAGCCAGGGCATGCCCTTTGACGAGAACGATCCCTTCTTTGAATTCTTTAAACGCTTCGGGCCCCCAGGGCACCCTGGCTCTGGTCCGCGTCAAGGTCCCAAAGAGCAGGAACCGTCTGAGCCCCGGCCCCGTGGTGTCGGGTCTGGTTTCATCATCTCCCAAGATGGTTATCTGCTGTCCAATCACCACGTGGTGGAAGGAGCTGACGAGGTCCTGGTCACCCTCACGGACAAGCGTGAGTTCAAGGCCAAGATCATTGGGTCCGATCAGCGCACCGATGTGGCCCTGCTCAAGATCGAGGCCAAGGGACTGCCCACCCTGACCTTTGGCAATCCAGACCAGATCAAGGTAGGCGAATGGGTCTTGGCCATCGGCTCGCCGTTTGGACTTGAAAACACGGTCACGGCCGGCATTGTGAGCGCCAAGGGCCGAGACACGGGCGACTACCTGCCCTTTATCCAGACCGATGTGGCGGTGAATCCTGGTAACTCGGGCGGTCCTCTGCTCAATCTCAATGGCGAAGTCATCGGCATCAACTCCCAGATCTACAGTCGCACCGGCGGCTTCATGGGCATCTCGTTTGCGATTCCCATCGACGAGGCCAAGCGCGTAGCGGATCAGCTTCGGGCCAATGGCCGGGTGATTCGCGGTCGAATCGGCGTGGCCATCGATGAGGTCAACAAAGACGTCGCTGACGCCCTGGGACTCCCATCGGCCAAGGGTGCGCTGGTTCGCAATGTCGAGGCCGGTGGCCCAGCAGCCAAGGCGGGCGTCGAGCCGGGAGACATTGTCCTGGGCTTTGCCGGCAAGCCGGTGAACCGGGTGTCGGACCTGCCCAGGCTGGTGGGCAACACCAAGCCAGGCAGTCAGGCCGAACTCAAGGTCTGGCGGCGCGGCAGTGAGACGACCCTCAAGGTGACGGTGGACGAAATCAAGCCCGAACCCACGACCACCGCCGCTGCTGCAACGCCAAAATCGGGTCCCTCCGCCAGCGTGGACTGGCTTGGCCTGGCTGTTGCAGACCTGAGCGATGCCCAGCGCAACGAACTCAAGATCAAGGCGGGTGTGCGCGTCGTGGGAGCCAAGGGGCCGGCTGAACGGGCGGGATTGCGCCAGGGAGATATCATTCTGTCTGTGAACAACGCTCAGGTCTCCTCGGCTGGACAGCTGCAGAGCCTGATTGGTCGCCTGGACCGCAAGAAGACCGTGGTCATGTTGGTGCGTCGCGGCGATGGGGTGTTGTTCATACCCGTTAAACCCTAGGGTCAGCTGTCTGAATCATCGAAGCCTGGGTCATGCCCAGGCTTCTTTTTTTAGGAAGAGAGTGGTTGTTTGCAGCACATCCGAAATTTTTCCATCATTGCCCACATTGACCACGGCAAGAGCACGCTGGCTGATCGCATCATCCAGCTCTGCGGTGGTCTGTCAGATCGCGAGATGGAAGCCCAGGTGCTGGATTCCATGGATTTGGAGCGCGAGCGTGGCATCACCATCAAGGCCCAGACCGCAGCCCTTAGTTACATCGCGCTGGATGGCCAGCGCTACCAGTTCAATCTGATCGACACGCCGGGTCACGTTGACTTCTCTTACGAGGTGAGCCGATCCCTCTCCGCCTGCGAGGGCGCCTTGCTGGTGGTGGATGCCTCACAAGGCGTCGAGGCCCAGACGGTGGCCAACTGTTACACCGCCATCGAGCTTGGTGTCGAGGTCTGCCCGGTTCTCAACAAGATCGATCTGCCAGCGGCCAACCCAGAGCAGGCCATTGCCGAGATCGAGGATGTCATTGGCATTGAGGCCAGCGACGCGATTCGGGCCAGCGCCAAGACAGGCGAGGGGGTTCGTGACATCCTTGAGATGATCGTGGCCAAGGTGCCCGCACCCAAAGGTGACCCCGAGGCCCCCTTGCAGGCGCTGATCATCGACTCCTGGTTCGACAACTATGTCGGTGTGGTCATGCTGGTTCGCGTGGTCAATGGCACGCTCAACACGCGTGACAAGGTGCTGCTCATGGCGACGGGCACCACGCACCCAGTGGAGCAACTGGGGGTCTTCACGCCGAAGTCGGTGGCTCGCGATCAGCTGAGCGCTGGCGAGGTGGGCTTCATCATCACAGGCATCAAAGAGCTCAAGGCCGCCAAGGTGGGTGACACGGTGACCTTGGCCGGACGCCCGGCGAGCAGTCCCCTGCCGGGCTTCAAAGAGGTCAAGCCCCAGGTCTTTGCTGGCCTGTATCCGGTCGAGTCCAGCGAGTACGACATCATGCGAGACGCCCTGGAGAAGCTTCAGCTCAACGATGCGGCCTTGCAGTTCGAGCCCGAGGTCTCGCAGGCCCTGGGCTTTGGATTCCGCTGCGGTTTTCTGGGCCTGCTGCACATGGACATCGTCCAGGAGCGGCTCGAGCGCGAATATGACATTGACCTGATCACCACCGCACCGACCGTGGTCTATCAGGTGCTCATGAAAGACGGGAGCCTGATCGATGTCGACAACCCGTCCAAGATGCCCGACCCCGTTCGAATTGAGGAGATTCGTGAACCGATTGTCACGGTCACCTTGTTCATGCCGCAGGACTATGTGGGTGTGGTCATGACGCTCTGCAATGGCAAGCGCGGATCCCAGACCAACATGAACTACCACGGCCGACAGGTCAACCTGACCTATGAAATCCCCATGAACGAGATCGTGCTGGATTTCTTTGACAAGCTGAAGTCGATCTCCCGGGGCTATGCCTCGATGGACTACGAGTTCAAGGAGTACCGGGCCTCCGATGTGGTCAAGATGGATATTTTGATCAACGGTGAGCGGGTCGACACCCTGTCGGTTATTGTTCACCGGGCCAATGCCCAGCATCGCGGACGTGAGTTGGTGGCCAAGCTGCGCGAACTCATTCCAAGACAGATGTTTGATGTGGCCATTCAGGCGGCCATCGGGGTCAACATCTTGGCTCGAGAGAACGTCAAGGCCCTTCGCAAGAACGTACTGGCCAAGTGCTACGGCGGCGACATCAGTCGTAAACGCAAGCTGCTGGAAAAACAAAAAGCCGGTAAGAAGCGCATGAAACAGGTGGGTAGTGTTGAAATTCCTCAAGAGGCCTTCTTGGCCATTCTGAAGGTGGACGACTGATGAACTTTGCTCTGATTCTGGCCATGGCCTGCCTGTTCACGGGTGTCTTGTGGTTCGTCGATCGCCTGGTCTGGCGCAAACAGCGGGGCGCCGAGGCGGCCCAGCCCCTCTGGCTGGAATACACGGCGGGTCTGTTCCCGGTGTTGTTCCTGGTATTTTTTGTGCGCTCTTTTTTGTTCGAACCGTTCAACATCCCATCGGGCTCCATGATTCCCACTCTGCGGATTGGTGACCTGATTCTGGTCAAGAAATACAGCTATGGGGTTCGCCTACCGGTTGTCCACAAAAAGGTGTTTGACACCGGCTTGCCTCAGCGCGGCGATGTCATGGTCTTTCGCTATCCCAAGGACGAGTCGGTGGACTACATCAAGCGAGTCGTTGGCCTGCCTGGGGATACGGTGAGCTACATCAACAAGCAGATCACGGTCAATGGTCAGCCCGTTGAGAAAAAGCCGCTTGGCGGGTTTTTGAACGCTGGGGCCGCCGCGCCGGCCTTGGCCTTTCAAGAGACCCTGGGTGGCAAGACCTACACCAGCCTGAACGACCCCGGGGCAGGAGACTTCCTGCTGGCCGAGGCTTTTCCATATCGTGAAAACTGCGAGCGGGTTTTCGGGGGGATGCGCTGCACGGTTCCTGCAGGGCATTATTTCGTCATGGGTGACAACCGCGACAACTCTGCCGACAGCCGCATCTGGGGCTTTGTCCCGGAGCGCAACCTGGTCGGCCAGGCCTTCTTGATTTGGTTCAACGCCGACGAAATCCTCTCGGGTCAGTTCTCACGGCTGGGATTTTTTGAGTGAGCGTGACCGACCTCGAGACCAAGCTGGGCTATCGGTTTCAGAACCCGGATCTTCGACGACTGGCCTTAACCCACCGCAGCCACAGCGCCCAGCACAACGAGCGCTTGGAGTTTCTGGGGGATAGTGTCTTGAACCTGGCCGTCGCTGGTCTGCTCTATCGTGAGTTGTCCGGTTT
>Ga0208787_1000264_pt1 | contig 26299 bp, 22 predicted proteins | sample Wag4_2014_7_11_FD_187362 | JGI IMG/M metagenome (GOLD analysis project Ga0208787, IMG submission 187362) | Fresh water microbial communities from Ohio, USA - Utica-2 Time Series HT 2014_7_11 (SPAdes) (version 2) | ecosystem: Environmental > Aquatic > Freshwater > Water tank | place: USA: Ohio...
ATTCCAATTGTAATTATTTGTACTTTACCCATAGTAGGATGGTTCACTCCATTTTTTACCATCATCTTAGAATGTTATTTCTTTGGCTATGCCATGCTTGATTACGGATTAGCTACAGAAAATCAAAACAAAGTGGCTACGGCTAGCTATGTCAATAACCACAAGGGTTTGCCCATTGGCAATGGCCTTATATTTTACATGATGCACTTACTCCCTATTATAGGTTGGATAACTGCTCCTTTTTATTCACTCATAGCAGCACAATTAAATACCCAAGAACTTAAAGATAAAGAACTATGAGCCAAGGAAAAGTTTTTTTACTACCCATGATTTTACACGAAGAAGGCTGGGAGGCCTTACCTACTGATCTAGTAAAATGGATTGGTGGCTGTGACGCCTTCTTTGTAGAAGAAGAAAAAACAGCAAGGCGCTTTTTTAAAAAGCTATGGAAGGAAATGGTGATTGATAATTATAGTTGGTATCCGATTCATAAAGTAGAGGCGGAACAAATAAAGGCCTTTAAAGACTTACTAAAGCAAGGAAAAAATATTGGCATTATTTCTGAAGCAGGTTGCGCAGGCATTGCCGACCCTGGACAAATACTAGTAGCCGCTGCCCAAGAAATGGGCATTGCAGTAAAACCTTATACAGGACCTTCTTCCATTTTATTGTCTTTAATGGCCAGTGGCATGAATGGTAATTTATTTCAGTTTCATGGCTATTTACCCATTGATGTTACTGAGAGAAAGAAAAAAATTCAAGCATTAGAGGCCGATGCCATTCAAAGAAACTGTACACAGTTATTTATAGAAACGCCTTATCGTAATAATCAATTACTAGAAACCATTTTAAGTACTTGCAAGCCTCAAACAAAACTATGTATTGGCGTGGATATTACAGGGCCAATGGAGTCTATTGTAACTGCTACCATGGCGGACTGGAAAGCAAAATTGCCGGAGCTGCATAAAAAGTTAGTTATTTTTTTAATAGGCACTTAGTTTATCCCTATTCCCTTTCTACTCATCAAAAGGTATTTACCGCATCTAAAGCATTGAAAAAATGACTTAGTATGCTAGATGGAAAAATCTCCTAAGCATTTCAGAGCCTCCCATCCCCTATTATTTATATCCAGCATTCTATTAGCTGGACTAATTTTTGCAAAACTATTTGTACAAGCGCTACTCATAATAAGTATTAGCCAGTCTATTTATTTATTATTATTTTCACTGGTTCTTTTACAATTCATTATTGCTCGTTCGACTATTTATCCAAATAACTATGCTACCATTCATTCTTACGCCTTTTCATTATCAAAATATATTGAAGGCCTAGCCGTATACCTTATACTATTTAGCTGGGGCATATTATTATTTTTTCTTACGAAAGAAAAAAATCTATTTCAAATTCCCTATCCGGAAACATTTATTACCCATTGTAGAAATGCGGTCATAAATAAATTTAATGCTTGTATTGCTTCCGCTGAAGCCAATGCATTTGCAAAATCATTATTATTAGGCGTCAAGACCAATACTAATAAAGAACTACTAAATGCCTACAAACAATTAGGCATTATTCATATAGTGGCCATTAGCGGAATGCACCTTGAAATTATATTTAAAAATATCTTACGCGTTACCAGCTGGCTACCTCGAAAAAAATTATTAATGGTAGTAGAGCTATTCATTGTACTAGGTTTTGTCTGGACCTATACCCTTATGGCTTTTGCAAGCCCTTCCATTGTAAGAGCCGCCCTATTTTTTAGCATTTATTATATAGGTAAAACTATAGGAGCTAGTGCTTTTACTTTAAACGTGATTGCAGGGGGTATTTTAATTTTTCTTTTGTTCGATATAAAAAATATAGAAAATATTGGCTTACAACTATCTTATGCTGCCGTACTAGGTATTCATTTATTCTACCCTTTAATGAATAAAATGATGCCCATGGACAATCCTCTCTTAGCTTTTTTATGGAGTAACTTATGCATGAGTGTAGCAGCTCAATTAACCACCCTGCCTATTTTACTTTTTTATTTTCATCAACTAGCTTCCATGGTACTCATTAGTAATTTTATCATAGTGCCCTTAAGCACTCTTCTTTTATATGCATTAGCCCTCTTAGTCATTACCCCAAACATAATGGGGCTTTCAATATTAATGGGGCAAATAATAGAAAAATATATCATAAGTATGAATAAAGCCATTCGCTATTTGGAGGCCCTTCCCATGAATCGTCCCCTATTCATTTCATTTGGACTAGCGCAAGTGATTTTGTTTTACTTGGCCATACTACTAATGTATGCATGGCTGTATACAAAACGTGTTCATTGGTTACTGTATTTAACAGGCCTATTTTGCTGTTATTCGATCATAAAGTTATTCAGTACAGGCTAATTTTTGTGGAAAAGCTAAAGGAAGCAAAAAAGTGGAAGGGCTTACCTTTGCGTATGGAAAAGAAAATACAATCAGCCTTAATTTCAGTTTTTTACAAAGAGGGTTTAGCCCCTTTAGCTAAAACCTTACACGCCTTAAATATTACTATTTATTCTACCGGCGGCACCCAACAATTCATAGAAGAATTAGGTATTCCTTGTATAGGAGTAGAAACCGTAACTGGCTACCCTTCTATTTTAGGAGGAAGAGTGAAAACATTACATCCTTCTATTTTTGGGGGTATTTTAGGTAGAAGATATGAAGACCAAGATTTAAAAGAAATGGAGCAGTACAAAATACCTGCTTTAGATTTAGTCATTGTAGACTTATACCCTTTCGAAGAAACATTAAAAAATACCGACGAAGAAAAATTAATCATAGAAAAAATTGATATTGGTGGACCTTCAATGATTAGAGCAGCTGGTAAAAATTTTAGAGACTTAGTAGTCATTGCAGCTAAAGACGATTATTCAAAACTGAATCAAATACTTATTGATCAAAAAGGAACAACTACCCTAGAGCAAAGAAAATCCTTTGCTGCTAAAGCTTTTGAAGTGGTCATGCATTATGATGTAGCCATTAGCAATTATTTTAATCCAGCTAGCGGTAAGGTTTTAAGATATGGAGAGAACCCACATCAGGTAGCTACTTTTTATGGCAACTTAGAAAATTGGTTTACACAATTACATGGCAAGGAATTATCTTACAATAATTTAGTAGATGTAGATGCGGCCATTGCTTTAATAGCAGACTTACCCCTAACTAGTTTCGCTATTATTAAACATACCAATGTATGCGGTGTGGCTAAAAGAAATACTGTTTTTGAAAGTTGGCAAGCCGCCTTAGCAGGTGACCCTGAAAGTGCTTTTGGTGGTGTGCTCATTACCAACGCAACCATTGACGTAGCTACTGCTGAAGCCATTCAAGAAATATTTTTTGAAGTATTAATTGCCCCTGGGTTTGATCCAGCTGCCTTAGTTATTTTATCGGCTAAGAAAAATAGAATTCTATTAGAATTGAAAAATGAGGTAAGCTTTAATCCTACGCAAAAAAAATCAATCCTTAATGGCATCTTAGAACAAGGATTAGACAATGGTAATTATAGTAAGTGGGAAGAAGTAGGCGCAAGACCAAGTTCTGAAAAAGAAAAAGAAGATTTAATTTTTGGAAATATTATTTGCAAGCATTTAAAAAGTAATGCCATTGCTTTAATTAAAAACAACCAATTAGTAGGTAAGGGTTGTGGTCAAACTAGTAGAGTAGACGCCCTTCGACATGCAATTGAAAAAGCCAAGCAATTTAAATTTGATTTGAAAGGGGCTAGCCTCGCTTCAGATGCCTTTTTCCCTTTTGATGATTGCGTAAGAATTGCACATGAAGAAGGAATTGAAGCTTATATTCAGCCAGGAGGCTCGGTTAGAGATAAAGACAGTGTAGCTTATTGCCAAGCGAATGGGCTTGCCATGGTGATGACTGAACAAAGACATTTCAAGCATTAAGCGAAGCTCCATGGCTAATCAAAAAAAAGCATATTTAGCCTTAGGCGTTACAAGTATAGTTTGGGGAACCACTTGGGTGGCAAGTAAAATGGGTGTATCACATATGCCTGCTTTTGAACTAGCCAGTATTCGTCAGTTTTTAGGAGGCAGTATTTATGTGGGCTTTTTTTTATTAAGAGGAGAAGGCTTTCCCTCTTTCAAACAATTTCTTTGGTTAATCCCCATGGCTTTTTTGATGTTTGTATCCTCTAATGGCATTGCCACTTATGGTTTACAATTTATTACCAGTGGACTTGCGGCCTTAATTGCAGCATTGTATCCTTTATCGGTAGTGCTCATTGAAAGATTTTATTTTAAGGCCATTAAAATTACTACGCAAACTATGATTGGCCTATTATTAGGTCTGTTAGGTATTGGCTTTATTTTTTATAAGGATAGTTTATTGGTGCATGGAACAAATTATGCATTAGGCGTAGGCTTATCTTTCTTTGCCATGATTACCTGGAGTGTGGGTTCAATTATTATAGCAAGAAATAAAATTAATATGAATGCTTATTACTCCATTGGATGGCAAATGCTTATCAGTGCTGTCACTATGGGTTTATTTACTTTGTATACGGGTGATTATATTGCACTAGATGAAATTCCTGCCATTTCTTGGTGGGTCATTATATACATGGTCATCGGCGGTTCAGTCTTTGCCTTTATTTCATTTATCTATAGCATGAAGCATTTACATCCTGCTATTGCTTCTTTATATGCTTATATAAATCCTATTGTTGCTATTTGGATAGGCTCATTACTTTTGAATGAAGAAATGAGTTTTACAAGTATAGTGGGTACTATCTGCACCCTAATTGGTGTTTACTTAGTCAATAGAAGTCTAAAAAAACAGAAGGACCCCGTGGAAGCTATTTCAGATGCAGATGGAATGTAAGAATGCATTTGAAGTAAAAACTTAGATTTGAAATAACATCCTGTCGCTGAAATATAGTATTACAATTGAAGTGTAATTTTATTTCTTATGCCCTTCCTTCCAAAGTTGATTAAATGTTTTGGTAGGAAATTCCAAAGGGGCTCTTTGATTAGACCAGCCCTTAAACATTTTATTGATGACCCAATTTTTTATAGGGGCCGTGCCTTGGTTCATGAGTCTTCTATTCATAGAAGTTTGTTTCCAAGCCTTCCATGCAAATTTTTCAGCAAAACTAGCTTCTCCTAAATCTACCGCCTCTTTTCTATTCTCCAATAAGAGCTCGTGTAAATTTATTTTAACGGGGCATACTTCTGTACAGTTACCACATAAACTAGAAGCATAACTTAAATGCTTGTAATCGTGCATGCCTCTTAAATGAGGAGTAATCACACTTCCAATAGGTCCACTATAAGTAGTATCGTAAGCGTGGCCTCCAATATTTTTATAAATAGGACAGGCGTTTAAACAAGCGCCACATCTTATGCAATAAAGGGCTTCTCTACTTTTCGCATTCGCTAGTAAATCGGTACGGCCGTTGTCAAGTAAGATAACATACATCTCTTCAGGGCCATCCGTTTCATCTTTTTGTCTTGGACCTGAGATAATACTATTATAAACGGTTACTTGTTGTCCAGTTCCATAAGTAGCTAATAAAGGCCAAAATAAACCAAGGTCATTAATCGAAGGAATCATTTTTTCAATGCCCACAATGACAATATGTGTCTTAGGCCAGGCTGCTGATAATCTTGCATTGCCTTCATTCTCAGTCACTGCAATGGCACCTACATCGGCAATAATAAAATTAGCACCCGTTACACCTATTTCTGCCTGTACGTATTTTTCTCTTAAGTTTTTTCTAGCCACCAGGGTTAATTGCTCTGGTGTTAAATTAATATCGGTACCTAATTTCTCATTAAATAATTTAGCTACATCCTCCTTGCTTTTATGCATAGCAGGTGTCACAATATGATAAGGCGCTTCTCCATCCATTTGCTGAATGTATTCTCCTAAATCAGTTTCTACACTTTCAATACCTACCGATTCTAAATAATTATTTAAATGAATTTCTTCAGTAACCATGCTCTTGCTTTTCACAAGAGACTTACATTTTTTCTGTTCGCAAATTTCTCCGATAAAATTTAAAGCTTGCTCACTGTCTTCAGCCCAAAATACTTTAGCCCCTCTTTTAGTAATCTGCTCTTCAAATTGATTAAGGTATATATCTAAATGTTCAATGGCTTCCCATCTTTTATTCTTGGCTAATTCTTTAACGCGATTTAAATCAGTGAATTGTTCTTTGCCTTTAGGCACTACAGCATTGTACTTACCAATATTAAAATTAAGTTTTTTATAGTGGGATTTATCAAGCGCTTTGGCGGTGCTTTTTTCAAGAAATGAGGCTGCGTAAATACTTTCCATGCGCACAAAAATAGCTATTTATTTTTAAGATGCTTCGCTGTAGCATCCAAGGTCTCATAAAATGTTTCCCCATACTTTCTAACAATGGATTCCTTTAGAAACTGGTAGGCGGGCACTTTTAATTTCACGCCTAGGGAACAGCCCGATTTACATAAATCTTCACGCGGCTCATAGTTCACATATTCCACTTTTGGGTCCTGCTTACTTTTCTGAATTTTTATTGGAAACAAATGGCAGCTAATGGGCTTTTTCCAAGGAATCTTGCCATCATTATAGGCTTGCTCAAAGGCACATTTAATGACACCTTTCTCTTTATAGCCATAAGCACAAATAGCCCCATTTATAGTTGGTGTTACCCAACCAAATTCACGATCATATAAATAAGGGCCTACTTCTTTTACTTCTTGAATACCTTCCTTGGTCATATAAGGCTTTACCTTTTCGTAATACTGCTTCACATACTCTTTTTCTTTATTTTCAAGTGGTGCGCCGGCATCACCATCTTCACAACAGGCCCCCTTGCATTTAGATAAATCACATACAAACTGCTCTTCCACGAGTAAGTCACTCACTAAAATATTGTCAATAATAATCATTAGAAAAATTTATAAGATAAAGATATCATTTTTTCCATCTAAAAGTATTCAAAATATGCTTTATGTCTTCTAGCAAAAAAGCATTCACCGGTGCTAAGGAATCCTGATTGGGTGTGGTATCATAATACAAAGCGCCTCTAAAAAAATGACGCGTAGAATCGGTTAGAAAAAACTGATAAGGTGTAGCAACGTCACCACCGATAGTAAAAAAAATACCTTCCACTCCTTGCTTATTTTGAAAAACGGAATCGGCAATGGAGCTTGCCCTATTATTGTGATTATTGGCAAAAGTATAGGCATCTCTAATTAAAGTATCAAGTTGTTTTGCTTGCATGGCTAGATAACTTACATAAATAGTGGCCTCTTGACCAGGGAATCGAATATTCAACCACTTACCTTTTTGAAGGCCTGTTCTTTGCTCATTTACATTTTCATCTATAATGGCATAACTAGGGTACTCAAAAATATAGGGAGCAGTTGTTTGATTAAAAACTTGATAAGACTTTGCAGGAAAAGCAAGTTTCGAGTAACCTTTATTTTTGATGGTATAAGGGCTATTACAAGCCGCTAAAAATAATATACAAGAAAATAAAGTAATAAGTACTACCACAGTTCGATTAGCCATTTTCAATATTTTGAGTAGGCAATGGCGTGATAATTAATTGAATTTTATGAATTCTATTTTTTTGAATTTCAAGTACTGTAAAACTAAATTGCTTAAACTTAACCACTTGTTGTATGGAAGGAAAGGCGCCTGCTAATTCTAAAAATAAACCTGCCACTGTATCACTTTCACCTTTTACAGCATCAAAATAGTTGGTGGCAATTTCAATAAAATTACAAAAGTCAATAATGGTTGATTTTCCTTCTATGATATAATGATACTCATCTATTTTTTTAATCATAGATTCTTCCTCATCAAATTCATCTTTAATATCCCCCACAATTTCTTCTAAGATGTCCTCTAATGTAATAATACCGCTGGTTCCACCGAATTCGTCTACGACAATGGCAAAGTGAATACGCTTTGATTGAAACTCTTTTAATAAATCTTCAATCATTTTTTGCTCATGTACAAAAAAAGCAGGACGAATCAATGGCTTCCAATCATAGTCTGCATTATCACTAATATGAGGAATGATATCCTTGGTATGGATAATACCTGCAATGGTGTCTAAGTCTTCTTTGTAAATAGGAAAGCGACTATAATTATGCTCTTTAATATGCGCTAACAAATCATTGAATGAAATTGAGGCATCTACCCCACAAACATCTAATCTGGTTTTCATGATTTGTTTAACAGAAATATTTCCAAACTTAACAATGCCTTTTAAAATATTTTTTTCATTGGCTTGATTATTGGGAGAAGTAGTTAATTCAATGGCATGGTCTAATTCTTCCATGCTATAAGAACTACCCATTCTTTTTTGCTCTAATTTTTTTTCAATCTTATTGGTATACATAACCAATAAGCCACTAGGTTTTGAAAAAATAATATACACTACTTGAATAATGAAACCAAAGTCTTGTGCAAAACGAATATTATTTTGAGTAGCCATTACCTTAGGCAAAATTTCACCAAAAAATAAAAGTAGTAAAGTAACCGCTATCACTTTAATGATAAATTCCATTCCTGGAATGGAAATCGCGTCGAAATTAAAAAAATGATCAATTAAAATATTGGCAATTAAAATGATACAAATATTAATGAAGCTATTGGCAATGAGCATGGAGCTCAATAACTTTTTAGGCTCTTCTAATAAAGCAACAATTCTTTGAAAGGGCTTATAATTTTTTGTTTTTAATACTTGAATGTCTTTATAAGATAAAGAAAAGAAGGCCACTTCAGATCCTGCTATGACAAAGGATAGAAATAATAAAATAAACATTAAAATGAATAAGCCGCTGTCTTGTTGAAGACTGGCCGTGTTGGCTGTAAGTAAATTAAATAAAGGTCCCGAGTGATATTCCAATGTGGATGAATTTATGATGGAAAGTTACCATTTTTACAAAGAAAAACCTGATTTACCCTTTGCCAAGGCTATTTTTAAAAAATCGTTAACGATTTTAGGAAATGGATACTTCTTAAACCCTTCTTTTTTAACCCATAAAGCCTTGGCAAAAAGGGCTGGCTTCTTATCTAATTGTATAATGATAAACCTTGCCTCTATTTGTTGGTGGGTAAGGGTTTGTTTGTAAACAGCAGCAGTTTGCTGGGAAATAATATTTTTTGTTGAAATGGCTAAAGGCTCCAAAATAAATTTTTGAATATATTTTTTATCAATGGCTGCGGCTCTTTCATTTTCAATTAAATAAAACTGATACAGGTTGGACCAAATATCACCCTCGCCTCTTTTTTGAATTAAGCATTGGTCTTCGTATCTAAAAATAAAAAAGTCAAAGAACCTATTTTTCTTTTGAATACTTTTTAATTTAACGGGTAATAAGTTTACTTGGTTTTGAGTAAAGGCCATACATTTTTTTTGCATGACACAGCTAGGACATTGAGCAGCCATGGGTTTGCAAATGGTGGCGCCAAAATCCATCAGGGCTTGATTATAGATACCTGCTTGCGTTTTAGATAAATTTTCAAATGCAATTTTATTAAATATTGCAATACCTTCTTTGGTATCAATAGGTGTAGCAATTCCATAAAATCTTGAAAAAACCCTGAACACATTCCCATCCACTACTGCATGTGGTAAATTATAAGCAAAGGAAGCAATGGCCGATGCCGTATAGGGCCCTACCCCTTTTAATAATAATAAACCTTCATAGCTGTTGGGAAATTTTCCTTTGTACTCTTTTACAATATGCCTTGCAGTAAATAATAAATTTTTACAACGATTATAATAGCCCAATCCTTCCCAGAGTTTAAATACTTTTTCGTCTTTGGCCGCTGCTAATTGAAAGATAGTAGGAAAGTTTTTTAGGAACTTTTCATAGTAAGCCCAGCCTTGTTCTACCCTGGTTTGCTGTAAAATAATCTCACTTAGCCATATTTTATAGGGATCTTTCTCCCCTTTCCAAGGCATAGGTCGATGATTCTCATTTTGATTCCAGTTTAAAAGCAAACGGGTAAAGGGGCTTGGCATGAGAACAAAAATGGATTAAAATTGGGATAATACGTTCAAATTAGACAGATATTCAGCTATTACACATTTACATAATATTATATATAAATAATTTATATGTATATATGCTTAGAATTATGGTCTAAAAAGGATAAAAATATTGGAATATAGTTGCAGAAAGGTAAAATTTAATTTATTTTTAATACCGAACACCAAAATTAAACTTCATGAGAAAGTCTGATCTTATCAATCAAATTTCTGAGAAAACTGGAATCCCTAAAGTGGACGTATTAGTTACTTTAGAAACTATGTTTAAGGAAGTGAAAGAAAACTTAGCGAACGGCCAAAACATATATATACGTGGCTTTGGCAGCTTTATTACTAAGAAAAGAGCCGCTAAAATTGGACGTAATATTAAAAAAAATATTGCTGTTCAAATTCCTGAACATTTTATTCCTGCATTCAAACCAGCAAAAGAATTTGTAAACGAGGTTAAAAGCAAACTTAAGTAACTTACCTTTGCGAGAAATTGACCTATTTTGAAGAAACCACAGATTATTGTTGTTTTTATTGGCTTGCTTTTAATAAGCATCCTTTACTTTTTAGTTCCCAAATCAAAAAAACCTGATTCATCAGCATCTAGCCAACTGGCTGCTAATGAAGAACTTAGCTCTAAATCCATTGTAGATGGCGCTAAGCTAAATCTCAATGCAGATCAAAAAATTGTATTGTTATCTATTGAAAATCAATTAGTTACAGCAAAGACGGTAAGCGATAGTTTAAAAGCTTACAAAAACATCATTCAATATTGGGCAGATTCAGCTCAGCGCATTGAACCTTATTTATATTACACTTACAGCGCTGCTTTGTTGGAAAATACTGAAAAAAGCCTCACTTTTGCAGCCCAGCTGTTGGTAAATAACTTAACAACGCCTGACGCACCACCTGCCCTTCAGAAATGGATGGCACTAAATGCAAAAGTTCTTTTAGAGAAAGCATTGGTTATCAATCCTATAAATGATACATCAAAAATAAATTTAGGTGCCTGCTACTTGTTTGGAAATATTTCAGACAATCCAATGCAAGGCATTTTAAAGGTGAAAGAAGTGGTGGACAAAAATCCACAAAATACTTATGGCCAACTTATTTTAGCATTAGGGGGTAAGAAATCGGGACAGTATGAAAAAGCCATCGAACGTTTTTTAATTATCATAGGTCTTGAACCCAATAACATCGAAGCCATGGTAAACTTGGCAGAGTGTTATGAATTGACCAACCAAAAAAATAGCGCCATCCAGTGGTATACCAAAGTGAGAGAAAAGGTAAATATCCCCGCAGCGAAAGAAGCAGTGACTAAAAGAATTCAAGAATTAAAGAAATAACATTTTATAACAAAAATTATTCGACATGCCTTGTGGTAAAAAAAGAAAGCGTCATAAAATTGCGACGCACAAAAGAAAAAAACGTTTAAGAAAGAATCGTCATAAGAAAAAGAACAAATAGTTCTCTATCCTAAGACAAGCGTATTTAATTAACTAAATACGCTTGTCTTCTTTTCAAATTACACACCACTTATCTACTCAGCAACTTTACCTTTACCTTTTCCTTCCTTTGTAAAGTGGATGTGTCTCAAAAAAAATAAAACAGCAGTTCCGCTATTTCGTGGGCTACTTGTTTTCAAAAGTTGCTATCGTGAACAAAGATTTAATTATTAACAGCTCCCCAGAAGGAGTTGAAATTGCCTTATTAGAGGAAAAAAAGTTAGTTGAAATACATAACGAAAAACTAGATGCGCGTTGGTCTGTGGGAGACTTGTATTTAGGCAAAGTCAAAAAAATTATTCCAGGACTCAATGCCGCCTTTGTAGATGTAGGCTTTGAAAAAGATGCCTTTTTGCATTACACCGACCTTAGTCCCTATATCAAATCAATTATAAAGTACACGCAGCTGGCTACTGCTGATGAAAACAATCAATTTGATTTTGCAAAATTTCAATCGGCTCCTGAAATTGTAAAAACAGGAAAGATTAGCGAAGTATTGAATGGCAAGCCACATATTTTAGTACAAATTTTAAAAGAACCTATTGCTGCCAAAGGGCCAAGGCTTACTTGTGAAATATCATTAGCTGGTCGCTTTGTAGTGCTTACACCCTTCAATGAAATTGTAGCAGTCTCTAAAAAAATTCATTCAGGCGAAGAACGTAAACGCTTACAAAAAATATTTGAAGCAGTAAGGCCTAAGAATTTTGGAGTGATTGTTAGAACCGCTGCGGAAGGAAAGTCTACTGCAGAATTACACGAAGATTTATTAACGCTTACACAGAACTGGAAAAATATTCAATCTAATTTGAAAGGAGCAATGCCTCCCACAAGAATTATGAATGAAGAAAGTAAAACTACAAGTATACTTAGAGATTTATTAAATGAAGACTTTAATAAAATTGTAGTCAATGATAAAAAGATATTCGATATCACTTTAAGTTATTTACAAAGAATAGCTCCACAAAAAGCGAATATCCTTTCCATGTATACGGGTGACCAAGCTATTTTTGATCAGTATGGTATTACCAAACAAGTAAAATCTTCTTTTGGTAAAACAGTGAATTTAAATAGTGGCGCCTACTTAATTATTGAACACACTGAAGCACTGCATGTAATTGATGTGAATTCTGGCTTTAAAAGTGTGAGCAATAATCAAGAGGAGAATGCCCTTCAAACCAATTTAGAAGCAGCAGAAGAGATTGCTAGACAACTAAGACTAAGAGATATCGGTGGTATCATTGTGGTTGATTTCATTGATATGAAACTTCCTGAAAACCGCAAAAAAGTACAAGAAGCCTTAGAAGATTTTATGAAGACAGATAGGGCAAGACATACTGTACTTCCTATTTCAAAGTTTGGTTTATTACAAGCTACTCGTCAAAGAATTAGACCTGAAGTGAATATCAATACTTCTGAAGATTGCCCTGCTTGTGTGGGTACAGGTAAAATTACATCTGCTTTATTATTAGAAGATGAGATGGAGAAAAAAATAGCTTATTTAACAACGCATGGCCATAAGTCTTTGACTATATTGGTGCATCCAATTATACATTCACATTTAACCAAGGGTGTTTTCACCAGTATCATTAAGCGTTGGAAAAAGAAGTATAAGATTAAATTAAGCTCCCAGGCCTCGAATACGAGTCATTTGGTAGAATACCGATTCTTAGACGATCAACAAGAAGAGATCAAGTTCTAAGGAAATTTCGGCTTTTACCTGACTTGGTTTTATTTTTGCCATTATCTTTACTGCCATATCTTTATTAAATGAGTAAATCTAAATCTGCTTTCTTTTGCAATAATTGTGGATACGAATCCACCAAGTGGGCGGGCAAATGTCCTTCTTGCAATGAGTGGAATACATTTACCGAAGAATTAATTGATAGCGGCAAGGAAAAAGAAAGTACTTGGGAAGAGTATCATACGAATCAAAAAGGCACTACTGTTATTGCCATCAACGAAGTCAATAGTTTATCAGAAAAAAGAATTGACAGTGGCGACGCTGAATTAAACAGAGTATTAGGAGGGGGTATTGTGCTAGGCTCCATCATACTTGTTGCAGGTGAGCCAGGCATTGGAAAAAGTACTTTGTTTTTACAACAAGGTCTTTTAATGAAGGAGCAAGTAGTTTTATATATCAGTGGAGAAGAAAGTATTCAGCAAATTAAAATGCGCGCCGATAGATTGAATATCAAAAACGATCAATTCTTTTTATTAACTGAACCACATACGGCGGCTATTTTTAAAGCCATCAAAAAATTAAAGCCCACAGTGGTCATTGTCGATTCTATACAAACCTTAGAATCTAATGTCATTGAAGCAGCTGCAGGCAGCGTCTCTCAAATAAAACAAACTGCTGCAGAGTTTCAACGCTTTGCTAAAGAAACAGGCACGCCGGTTTTTTTAATTGGCCATATTACCAAAGAAGGAACCATTGCAGGACCAAAAATATTAGAGCATATGGTGGATACCGTATTGCAATTTGAAGGAGACAGACATTACGCTTATAGAATGTTACGCACTTTAAAAAACAGATTCGGCGGCACGAGTGAATTAGGAATTTATGAAATGACTAGCGAGGGTATGAAAGTAGTGACCAACCCTTCTGCTTTTTTAATCGCCCAAAGAAATGATGCATTAAGTGGTAGCACTATTGCCGCTTCAATGGAAGGCATGCGTCCTTTATTAATAGAAGTGCAAGCCTTGGTAACACAAAGCGTTTATGGCACACCCCAAAGAACTGTTACGGGTTTTGATTTAAGAAGGCTGCAACTTTTATTAGCTGTCTTAGAAAAAAGAGGTGGCTTTGCCTTTGGCATGAAGGATGTTTTTGTAAATATTGCAGGGGGCTTAAAAATAGAAGACCCTTCGATGGACTTGGCCATTATACTCGCCTTGCTTTCTTCTTTTGAAGACCTACCCCTTCCACAAGGCATTTGCTTTGCAGGTGAAGTTGGACTGAATGGAGAAATTAGGGCAGTGAATAGAATTCAACAAAGAATTGCAGAGGCTGAAAAATTAGGCTTTGAAAAAATAATTATTTCAAGCTTTAATCAAAAAGGAATTGATAGTAAAAAATTAGGCATTAGCGTGGTGGCAGTAGAAACAGTAGAAGAAGCCTATAAGCTCTTCTTCAATGCCTAGGTTAACTCAGATCAGATTACACTTCATTAGACTTACATTCATTAGAACCTTTCTTAATCGTCTTCAAGCATACAGCACAGGTTTTTTACATTTATTCTACCCACATATTTGTATGCATTGTGGAAGTGAAGAGCTTCAAGCAGCAAATGTTTTATGTGCAGCCTGTGAAAAAAATTTACCCTACACTCATTTTTTACCTATTGAACAAAATACCATTGAAAAAATATTTTGGGGAAGAGTACCCTTGCATGAAGCCGGTGCCAGTTTATTTTTTACCAAGGATAGTATTGTGCAGTCCTTGGTTTTTGCTTTAAAATATAAAAATCAAAAAAAAGCAGGTAGGCTACTAGGCAATATCATTGGGAGGGATATGCTCCATAGCCAAAGATTTAAAAATATCGATTGCATGATACCTATTCCCTTAAGTAAAAAGAAACAAAGGGCAAGAGGGTATAACCAAGCCCTCCTTATTTGTGAAGGCATTCAAGAAAAACTTCCACATATTCAAATTCTTCCCTTACTAATGAAGCACAAAAATGTTGTCAGTCAAACCAACAAGGATAGAATTCAAAGAACCCAACTTGGCCCTCAAAGCTATTCTATCATTGACTCTGCTCAAATAGCTGAAAAAAATGTCTTGGTGGTAGATGATGTTATAACCACGGGGGCCACTATTGAATCTGTTTGCAAGTATATACTAAGCGAAGCTAGGCCTCATTCCCTTAGTGTGGTGGCTGCCGCTTATACGATCTAGTCAACTTTTTCTAAATAATTTTGTTATATTTATTACGCAAAATTCAAACTCTATGAAAACATTATTAAGCATTTTACTTATGGCCACCGTACTAACTACCAATGCACAAAGCATACATAGTTTTACCGTAAAAAGCATTGATGGTAAAAACTTAAACTTAGCCAGCTTTAAAGGCAAAAAAATATTAATTGTAAACACTGCTTCAAAATGTGGTTATACACCTCAATACGAAAGTTTAGAAAAAGTATATGAGCAGTATAAAGATAAATTAGTAATTATAGGATTCCCTTGCAACCAATTCGGCGGACAAGAAGCAGGAACCAATGAAGAGATTGCAGATTTTTGTAAAAAAAATTATGGCGTTAGTTTTCCTTTAGCTGATAAAATTGATGTAAAAGGAAGCAATGCTGCACCTATTTATCAATGGCTTACACAGAAGTCTAAAAATGGAATTTTAGACGCTAGCATTTCTTGGAATTTTAATAAGTTTTTAATTGATGAGAATGGCAAAATGATGGCTTATTTCCCAAGTAATGTAAAGCCAGATAGCGAGTCGATTTTATCTTATTTAAAATAAATCTCTAGGGCTGTTTTTTAGCCGGCTTTTATAAACTATCCATTATCTTCGTTGCATGTTATTCAGCGAAGTCATAGGTCAGGAAGCATTAAAAAAGCAATTGGTTCACTTAGTAGAACAAAAAAGACTAAGCCATGCTTTATTATTTGCAGGCCCAGAAGGCGCGGGAGCACTGCCTCTAGCTATTGCTTTTGCACAATACATTGTAAGCTTGCCTGCTAATAATGAAGGATCTGTGGCCGACTTATTTGGAGGTCCTGCTACAGCAGCTCAATCAGATACTTTCTACACACCCGATCAAATACAAGATTTACCCGCTTATCATAGAGCCAGTAAACTCATGCACCCCGATTTACATTTTTCATTTCCTTCCATCACAGAAAAGCCAGGACAAAAAAATCTAAGTGCAAATTATATTGAAGAGTGGAGAGAGTTTATACTGGGCTATCCTTATGGCAATGTTTTTGATTGGTTACAATTTATCAAAGCCGAAAATAAACAAGGTAATATTAGCGCCGATGAGTGCGCTGAAGTGATAAAAAAATTATCTTTTAAAAGTTTTGAAAGTGCTTATAAAGTACTCGTGATGTGGATGCCAGAATACTTAGGCAAGGAAGGCAATAAACTTTTAAAATTAATCGAAGAACCCCCAGACAACACCATTATTATTTTAGTAGCTGCCAGTGAAGAAAATATTTTACCTACTATTTTAAGCAGATGTCAATTTATTAAAGTACCTCGATTAGCAAGTAATGAAATTGAAGCCGCTTTAATTAGTAAAGGACAAATTGAAAAAGAAAAAGCAGCACAAATTGCTTCTATGTCGGATGGCAATTATAGAGAAGCCCTTCATTTATTACAACATAGCGATGCCGATTACCTCAGCCAAATAAGAGAATGGCTAAACGCCATTTTGAAAAATGGGCCAGTGGCACAGGTGAAGTGGGTAGATGAAACAAGTAAAATGGGCAGGGAACCACAGAAGCAGTTTTTGAAGTATTTTAACCATTTACTAGAACAAAGTATACGTTTAAAAATACTGGGCACCGACCTGCCTTTAGACCCAGATTTAAAGGATTTCGCCTTAAGAATCAATAAGATAGCTAGTGTAGGCCAAATGGAGGCCATTATTCAAGAAATTGACAAGGCTACCTACTATATTGAGAGAAATGCCAACCCAAAAATGCTATTTATGGCCTTGGGTATCAAGTTCTATCATATCATTCAGAACAAAACCTTAATTTTGACAGAAGCCTAGCAAGTAAGCGAGAGAACCAGAGAAAAGAAGCAAGGCACGGTATTTTTATTCATTAACAGTAGAACTTACATAATATGGGATGTGGATCTTGTGGAACAGGAACACCAAACGGGTGTAAAAGTAATGGAGGCTGTAGTACAGGAGGTTGTAATAGACTGAATGTCCATGATTGGTTACGTGATTTACCTATCGACGATGCCGCTACACAATGTAAAGTAGTAGAAGTTAGCTTCAAACAAGGCAGTAGAAAAGAATTCTTTAGAAACACCACCTCACAACATTTTGAAAAAGGCGACTACGTTACCGTAGAAGGCGTCAATGGATTTGACCTAGGGGAGATTGCCTTGACGGGTGAATTGGTGCGTATACAATTAAAGAAAAGAGGCACCGATGAGTTCAGCCCTGAAATGAAAAAGATTTTAAGAGCAAGTAACGAAAGAGATCTAGAAACTTACCATATTAGCAAAAGTAGAGAAGCCGCTATGTTGGCTCGTAGTCGTGCCGCTGCTAGAGACCTTCGATTGGAAATGAAATTAAGTGAAGTGGAATTACAGGCCGATGGTAAAAAAGGAACTTTCTTTTATACAGCTGATGACAGAATTGACTTTAGAGAATTAATTAGAACTTTTGCTGGTGAGTTTAAAGTAAAAGTGGAAATGCGTCAAATAGGTATTAGGCAAGAAGCCGCCAAAGTAGGTGGTATTGGAAGTTGTGGAAGAGAACTTTGTTGCAGTACTTGGTTGCACGATTTCAAAAGCGTAAACACAACTGCTGCTCGTTATCAGAATTTATCTATCAATCAAACAAAGTTGAGTGGTCAATGTGGTCGATTAAAATGTTGTTTGAATTTTGAATTAGATACTTATTTGGATGCCTTACAAGGTTTCCCTGATTATGCAGATACACTTCAAACAGTGATGGGTCAGGCCTTTTTAATTAAAAAAGATATTTTCAAAAATTTAATGTGGTATACCCTTCCTAATAATACCAAACATTTTCCTTTAACCATTGACCGCGTTATTGAAATTAAAAAATTAAATAAGCAAGGTATTGCAGTAGAGGAATTACAAGCAGTGGAAATTGCCAGTAAAAATAAAGAGGTAGAACCAGAATTTGTAGAATTAGTAGGTCAGATAAGTTTACGTTCATTAGAAAAAAATGATCGCAGAAGAAGAGACCAACAAAGAAACGATAATCGTCCTAATAACGGACCAAATAATAGACCTAACAATGGTCCTCAACAAAGAAACGATCGTCCGAACAACGGCCCCAACAATAGACCTAACAACGGACCAAATAACAGACCCAATAACGGCCCTAGACCTAACAATGGAGCAAGACCCAATAACGGACCAAGACCTAACAACGGACCAAGACCTAACAACGGACCATCGAATCCAAGCGCAAATTAATTAAGCGTATAATTTTTCTAATTCCTGATTTGTAAAATCCATCAAGTTTTTTACATAATCGGGTGAGAAATTAAATTCAATCCCTGCTGTTTTATATAGTTCAGGTAAGGTTTTTGTACCACCCAAGCTTAAGGCATTCATATAATTCTCTAAAGCCTGCGTTGAATTTTTTTGATATTGCATCCACATACCAATAGCACCTAGTTGCGCAATACCATATTCTATATAATAAAAAGGTACTTCAAATAAATGCAGTTGTCTTTGCCATCCAATAGCTCTATACATATCTAATCCAGTATAGTCAATGCTATCGGTTGAAAATTCTGCTACAATATTTTTCCAAGAAGCAGTACGCTCTTCTATAGTATGCATAGGATTTTCATAAACCCAATGTTGAAACTTATCAATAATAGCAATCCAAGGAAAAATCGTAATAGTTCTTTCAAGCTGATGCTCTTTCGCTCTATTTAAATCTTCTTCGTTGTCAAAAAAGCTTTGCCAATGATTCATGGTAAATAATTCCATTGACATACTAGCTACTTCAGCCATCTCCATAGGATATTCTTTAAACGCAGTTAATGAAAGTGGGTGCGCTAAAAAAGAATGTATAGCATGGCCGCCTTCATGCACCATGGTAGTTACATCACTCATTTGACCAGCTGCATTCATAAAAATAAAAGGCGCCCCCGATTCTGCTAAAGGACAATTGTATCCGCCCGGCGCTTTGCCTTTTCTACTTTCTAAATCAAAATGTTTAAGCTCATCCATCTTGCGCAAGCAGTCTGCAAAAAATGGATTCAGTTTTTCAAAACAAGCCACCGATTTATTATATAAATCTTTACCGTCTGTAAATGGTTTTAATGGGGCTGTGCCTGCAGGCTCTGCTTCTGTATCCCAAGGCTTTAAAGTAGTCAGTCCTAATTTATTTTTTTTGCGTGCATAAATTTTATCAATCAGGGGAAGCACATGTAATTTAATGGCTTCATGAAATTGATAACAATCTTCTTTAGCATAATCAAATCTTCCCAACTCTTGAAATTTATAATCTCTATAATTAGCAAAGCCTGCATTGATGGCTACCTGATTTCTTTTTTGAATCAAGCTAGTAAATAAATCATGCATACTAGTTTGATCTTGCAAACGACGCTCTTGTATTTTAAGATAAACTTCTTCACGAATAGCTCTATCTGGACTTTCTAAAAACTGTGCTGCTTGTTGCAATGTATATTCTTGCTCCTTAAATTGAATGGTCATTTTTCCAGCAATGGTTCCATATTGTTGTTGTAATACACTTAACTCTGCTTGAATAGGAATATTTTCTTCTCTAAATAGTTCGATACTTTTTTTAACCGAACGCAAATAAGTAAAATAAGTAGATTGATTCAGCTCAGCAGTATATGGACAGGCAATTAATTTTTTATTAAGTGCATCTGCATAAGGTTGCATTTTAGGCTGAATCTCCATGCAGAAAAAGTTGAAGGACTCTTCTAAAGATTTATCGGTGGTATCACAGGTCATTTTGATTTGTCTCCAACAAGCATCCTCACTAATAAAGGCCTCTAGTTCACTGAGGTTTTGAAGCCATTTTTCAAGGGTGGCTACTGAATCTAAATCTTGGGCTAATAAGGTCTTAAAATAAGGCTCCAGGCCCTCCCAATTGGTTAAAACAGCATCGGTAGGAAGAAACTGATGGCTTAGTTTTTGAATGTCTGCTGTTCTTGGCATTATATGGTATTTTAAGTGGCAAATTTACTACTTTTACACACTTCAAAAGCGACTAAAATTGCCCGATACCATTCATTTACTGCCAGACCACATAGCCAATCAAATTGCGGCAGGTGAGGTTATACAAAGACCTGCCAGCGCGGTAAAGGAATTGCTAGAAAATGCGGTTGATGCAGGTGCCACCGAAATCAAATTACTCATCAATGATGCGGGCAAGGCCCTGATTCAAGTCATTGATAATGGTAAGGGCATGAATGCCAGTGATGCACAAAATGCATTTGCCCGTCATGCCACTAGTAAAATAAGTACCATTGAGGATTTATTTCAAATTAGAACCATGGGTTTTCGTGGAGAAGCCTTGGCTTCTATTGCAGCCGTTGCACAAGTAAGTTTAAAAACGAAAAGAGCGGAAGATGAAATGGGCACCGCTGTAGAAATTGAAAATAGTAAAGTCACAGATACAAGTGCTGTAGCTTGTCCAGTAGGTACCAGTATCAGTATGAAAAATTTATTTTTCAATGTACCTGCTAGAAGAAATTTTTTAAAAAGTAATAGCGCCGAGCTTAAACATATTATTGAAGAATTTACAAGAGTAGCCCTCGCCTTTCCTGAAATTTATTTTAGTTTGTCTAGTAATGGACAAGATGTATATCATTGGGAGGGTGGCCCTTTTAAACAAAGAGCCATTCAGGTTTTAGGTAATGCTTATCAATCGAAACTAGTAACAGTGGGTGAAAAAACCGACTATTTAACTATTACAGGCTTTGTAGGCAAACCAGATACTGCTAAAAAAACAAGAAGCGATCAGTACTTTTTTGTAAACCGCCGTTTTATTAAAAGTGCTTACTTGCATCATGCGGTAGCCAATGCTTTTGAAGGTTTAATTGCTAAAGAAAATTTTCCTAGTTATTTATTATATATTGATGTAGATCCCGCACAAGTAGACATTAACGTGCACCCTACGAAGCAAGAAATAAAATTTGAAGACGATAAAATAATTTACGCCTTTGTGCAAGCAGCCGTTAGACATGCTTTAGCACAATTTAGTGTAGCGCCGTCATTGGATTTTTCTTTGGATGCGAATATTCAACAATTAGATGCGATTCAAAAACCTTTTACCGACGAAAAGTATAATAATACCACTAAGCAGTCCTTGTATGAAGGCTTTAGCAAAAAAAATCAAGCGCATTTAATTTCAAGAAGCGAGAATGCTTCCAAGCAAGACTGGAAAAGTTTCTTTACAGATATTCCTTCTTCAAATGAAGGATTAGATGCAGCTGGCGAATCCTATATTGTAAAAGCCTCTTCGATGGGTTTGTATAAAGAAGGCAACCCCTTACAAATAGAAGAAACAGCGAGCCTACTTCAATTACATCAAACGTATATATTAGCCCCTTCGCAAAGTGGGGTAATTATAATTCATCAACAGTTAGCACACGAGAGAGTCTTGTATGAAAAATTCCAAAAAGCAAGTGCACAGCCTCATGCGACTCAAAAAAGTTTATTCCCTGTGGTATTAGAACTAAGTGTAAGTGATGCCATACTGCTAGAAGATATTATCGAAGACCTTGCCCTTATTGGATATGAAATTGAACCCTTTGGACAAAATAGTTTTATTATACAAGGTATACCTGCCGATGTAATTTCAGGTAACGAGAAAAATGCAATTGAATTACTACTTGAACAGTTCAAACATTTTAGTGGTGATATTAAATTTAGCAAAAGAGAAAAACTCATTCGTTGCATGGCCCGTCAAATGGCTATTAAAGCAGGTCAGGCGCTAAGTCATAAAGAAATGCATGCCTTGATTGAATCCTTGGCCGACTGCGATATTCCCACTATTACTGCTTCTGGTGCCCCTACCTATGTTGAATTAAAGGAGGATTATTTAGATGGCTTATTTAGTAAATAAGTTCAAGCGCTGCTATTTCAATTCCTACTAATTCAATTTCATAATACTGGTTAAATAAGCTTCCACTGCTTTTCTTACTGGAGTACTGCTAGGGCTAATATGATTCGCCACTAGTACCGAAAACAATAAATGCGTTCCTTTATCGGTAATAATATAACCACTAAGTGCAACTTGATTACCTAGGGTGCCTGTTTTGGCATATAATTCTCCTGGAATATTTTTATAAAAAGAAGACAAAGAAGTCTTACCACCTTTAACGAAAATATTTTTAATACGTGTTATACTAAACTCATTTTCCATTTTTTTTAATAAGACCACATAGTTTTCAGGGGTACTTAAATTAAATCTGCTCAGCCCACTTCCATCTGCCCATTGAGTGGGTTGAGGGAAAAAATTAAAATCCGATTTTAAAATAGTATCTAATAAAGCATCCTCATTGATGGTGCCTAAAACTTGTTCACTTGCCATTAAAAATACTTGCTCTGCAAAAAAGTTATCACTTCTGTGCATCATAATTTTTAATAAACTATCGGTAGGAACTGTTTTTACAATATGCCAATTATTTTGATGCCAACCTTTTTGAATGGCAATAGGCAATACAGGATGCAATGTATCTTCTAATAATACTTTTGCTAAAGCATAAGTGGTATCGGTTATAAAAGGAATCTGTTGTAAAGTGTCTTTAATAGTTCTACCCGTGGCGAAAAATTGGTTCTCTAGTTTAGCCCTACTCCACTGCGTATATTCTTTAGGCGCGATCTGATTTTTTGTAAATACACTAGGCTGAAAATTGACTCCGTTTTTTGATTTAGTTACAGTAAGCACATTGCCATAAATATTTAATCTATTTCTTTCTGGCTGATAGTCTTCAGCATAATCGTCCCAGGACCAACCCTTTCCATACATCGCAAAGGCATCTGGCTTATCGGGGAAACATAGCACCACTTGTTTTTTTGTTTGACGAATTAAATCGGCAATAGGTTGATACGCAAAATCAGGATGTAAAAAACTAGGATCCCCCAAGGGTAATAAAAAAATACTGTCTTTATTTTCTGCCATTTTCCAACCAGGTATAGAATCGCCTAAAAAGCGCATGCCTAAATAAGTGGAAAGAATTTTAGTATTACTTGCAGGTGTATAGTATAAATCACTTAAGTGACGGTCTACCCATTTTTCTTTTGAAGTATTATAGACTGCAACCCCTACATGGGCTCCTTTTAAAGCAGGGTCTGCTAATAAAGTTTTCTGTGCCTGACGTACAGAACAAGCAGCAGTTGATAATAATAAAAATAATGTAAATAGGGTAGGAAAATTTATTCCCTTTCCAATGCTCTTAGCCATCTTTCTGGAATTTCGTTATTGGAAGCTACTAAATAATCTTTATAACTACAAGGCGCCCATTGATTATTGTGTGTTTGCATCCACCATCTTCCAGTGGTCTTACTTTGTAAAAAATTTGTTTCTATATCTGAAAAAGCGATATGAAATTCTTTAAACCTTTCTGCATCCGACAAGGGCGATTCTTTTTTTCCTTTCTGAATCCCATCTATAATATACCAAATCATTTGAGCCATTTGAATAGCCGTCAAACCATTATTATCTAATTCAGCCTGATAGCCAAATAGCCCAATAGAGCTGGTTTTCCAACTCATACCTGCATATTGCATTAATATGCAAGCTTCTTCTCCATTCAAACCATTCGGTGTAATTAAATTTGCAGGGGCCTGAGCATTTTGAATAGCACTAATATCGAAACTCATCATATGACTATCTCTAATAGCAGGTTCCATTTCTTCAATATCTTCTCTTACTTTACCTAAACGATAACAATCAAATCTTAATTTATCGATGGTCTCTAACATATGCGGATGCATAAAGTAACTTTGGAATCCGATATGCGCATAGTGATTTAAATGATTTGGAAGCCCTGTAAAAAGTTCTTCTAAAAAATGATCAGCTGGAAGCCTTGCCTCAAGGTCTAAATCAATTTTTGCATCCACCACCACCGCGTTCACTAATGTGGGTATAGAAGTATAGGCATGGTATTGAGCCAAACTAAGGTCATGAGAGCCTCCCATGATAACCACCTTCTTATTTTGAAGTAATAGTTCTGAAATAACCGTTCTAAGGGCTGCATAACTATCTTGTATAGACTGGCCCAATTTCACATTCCCTAGATCAACAATGGAAACCTGCGTATGCCAATAATAAAGAGAATATAAAGCCCCCCTTACTGCATTGGCAGCGGCATGTCCATTTAATGCATAGCCTCCACCCCTACATTCTCCTGCCCCAATGAGCACCATATCTGCATGGCTAATATCGGGCAGACTGCCTACATTAGCCTTGATATGCTTACCCAATTGAGTATCCCGATAACCTTCATCCTTGGAAAGAAGGTCTAAATTAATAGGTTCTAAATAATCTAAAATAGAGTTCAATGACATGCGTTAATGTTAACTACTAATATTAACGCGAAAAGCAGCAAAAGATTGCATTCAAAAGCGACTAATCTTGGAATTTATAGCCCAGGCCTCTTATAGAAATGAAATGAACCGGCGATTTTGGATCCTGCTCGAAATATTTACGAAAACTTAAAATAAAGTTGTCGATAGTTCGGGTGGTTGGAAAAACTTGATAACCCCATACAGATTGTAAAATACGCTCTCTAGTGACCACTGTATTTTTGTTTTCAACGAGCAGCTGAAGCAGCATTGATTCTTTTTTTGTTAAAGTTATTTTCTCTCCTTTATTATTAATAGCTTCTTGTAATTTAAAATTGAGTGTATGGCCCCCAAAGTTATACTCATCCATTTTCGCTTGTAAAATTGTACTATTTGTTTTTTGGATTAATTTGGAAACGCGTAATAATAATTCTTCTAAATTAAAAGGCTTGGTCAAATAATCATCTGCTCCTAATTTTAAACCTTGCACTCTATTGGCACTTGTATTTTTAGCACTTAAAATTAAAATAGGTGTTTCTATATTATGGAGTCTTACTGTTTCAGTTATAGCAAATCCGTCTAAAGAGGGAAGCATAATATCTAAAATAATTAAATCAAAATGTGCCGATTGTATTTGCTTTAAAGCATGGGCCCCATCATAAGAAGAGTTCACACTATAGCCCTCCATCTCTAAATTTAATTTTAGGGCGTCGTGTAAATTTTCTTCATCCTCTACTAATAAAATTTCAAACTTTCTCATTTGCTTAGATAAAAAAACTAACAGTGAATATACTTCCAGTAGGTGTATTGGTGGTTAATTGAATAGTGGCGTTGTGAAATTCAGCAATTTTTTTACAAAGGTAAAGGCCTAATCCACTGCCCTTTGTGGTTCTAGTACTTTCAGCCCCTACACGATAAAATTTTTCAAATACTTTATTTTTATCATCAGCTGCAATACCTGGTCCTTGGTCCTTAACAATAAGCTGTATTGTATTTTGATTCGATTGTAAATGAATATAAATAGGCTCTGTCACGGGTGCATACTTATTGGCATTGTCAATTAAATTGTTAATTAATAATTGAATCAATAATGGCTCCCCTTGTATTTCCATTTTGTCTTCTATCATGGTATTACAAATTCTAGAAGGGTACCTTTCTTGAAAAGATTTAATATTTTGTCTCAGCAGTTCAGATAAATTCACTAATTGTTTATTGGACTCGTACTGGCCCATATCTAATTGAGCCGTCAATAAAATATTAGTACTTAAATGATCCAGTCTTTTTGTTTCTTTTAAAGTGGCTTCTAATAATTTTAATTGTTGGGTAGTATCTAAGTCTCTTTTTAAAAGGGTCTCTATGTTTAAATGCGAAATGGCAATGGGTGTTTTCAATTCATGCGTAACTGCCATCATAAAATTTTGCTGCTGGTCGGCATAACGCAATTGTTTCTTTAAGGAGCGGTATACATAAATAGCCCCCAACAAGAATAAGACTAAAATGGTTAGCCCCTCTCCAATAAATTGCTTTGTCTTTCTT
>Ga0208787_1000266_pt1 | contig 26202 bp, 19 predicted proteins | sample Wag4_2014_7_11_FD_187362 | JGI IMG/M metagenome (GOLD analysis project Ga0208787, IMG submission 187362) | Fresh water microbial communities from Ohio, USA - Utica-2 Time Series HT 2014_7_11 (SPAdes) (version 2) | ecosystem: Environmental > Aquatic > Freshwater > Water tank | place: USA: Ohio...
ACGTTATTTCACCTTCAAGTTCGCCTATCAGGCAGACGGTACAACCAACTTTAAGTAGGCTCTGATTTAGCATTTTACCTGTAAGGGGTTTGTAAGTTTGCTTACAAACCCCTTAAACTTTTCTATCTTTGCGCCTTTGAAAATACTATGCAAGCAAGCTACAAGGTATACGAACACCTCAATCTCCCGGCTTTTGAAAAGGAAATGCTCGGACAATGGGATAGTGAATCAGCATTTGAAACAAGCGTAACCAACCGTTCCGGTTCCAAGCCCTTTGTATTTTATGAAGGTCCGCCCAGCGCAAACGGGATGCCTGGTATCCACCATGTTATCTCAAGAACCCTGAAAGACCTGGTGTGCAGGTATAAGACCATGCAAGGCTTTCAGGTAAAACGCAAAGGTGGGTGGGATACCCACGGATTACCTGTAGAACTGGGAGTTGAAAAGGAACTTGGTATTACTAAAGAAGATATTGGCATAAAAATAAGCATTGCTGAATACAATGAAAAATGTAGGGAAGCAGTTTTGCGCTACAAAGACAAGTGGGATGATATCACACGTAAAATGGGTTATTGGGTAGATCTGAAAGACCCCTATGTCACATTCAAAAATGAATATATAGAGTCACTTTGGTGGTGTCTGCACAGGTTGTATGAAAAAGGACTTCTTTACCAGAGTGTGAGTATACAGCCCTATTCACCTGCTGCAGGAACAGGACTGAGCTCACATGAGCTTAATCAGCCCGGCACTTACAAAGATGTTAAAGATACTTCAGCTGTAGCTCTTTTCAAGCTTCATGAAAGCAGAAATATAGCACACACAGGATATCAGAAATTGATTGAACAGGCTGAAGCGGGTCAGGATATCCAGATCATGGCCTGGACAACTACACCCTGGACACTTCCCTCCAATCTTGGACTTACAGTGGGAGGGCAGATTGAATATGCGTTGGTTAAAACTTTTAATCCATATACAGGTACTCTGGTGCAGGTCTTGCTTGCATCAGCTTTGCTACATAAGTTTTTCAAAGAAGAGGCTGCCTCATTGCCTTTTGAAGATTACAAGTCAGGCGATAAAATGATACCCTGGCGTATCATTACAACAATCAGCGGTACAGAACTGGAAGGAATTTATTACAATCAGTTGATGGCATATCCTGCTAACAACATGGAAAGCATTCTTTCTATTTCGCCTGATGCGGATCCTTTCAAAATTGTTTTGGGGGATTTCGTAACTACCGAAGACGGAACCGGTGTGGTGCATACAGCGCCCGCTTTTGGTGCTGATGACTTTAAAGTGGGAAAGAAAAATAACCTGGGTATCCTTACATTGGTTGACCGGGAAGGAAAATTTGTAGAGGGATTGGGTGAGATCAGCGGCAGGTTCGTTAAAAACTACAAGAACGACGAGCAATATGCTGATGTCAATGTGGATATCTGTGTTCAGCTTAAAAAAGACGGAAAGGCTTTCAAGGTTGAAAAGTATGAGCATAATTATCCGCATTGCTGGAGAACAGATAAGCCCATATTGTATTACCCCCTTGATGCCTGGTTCATCAAAACTACCGTACTGAAGGAAAGGATGGTTGAATTGAATAAGACCATCAACTGGAAGCCAAAGTCTACCGGAGAAGGCCGTTTTGGAAACTGGCTTGAAAACATGGTAGACTGGAACCTCAGCAGAAGCAGGTTCTGGGGAACGCCATTACCAATCTGGAGAACTGAAGATGGTTCTGAGGAACTTTGTATTGGATCAATTGCGGAACTTAACGCAGGCATCCGCCATGCAGCCGCAGTACTTGGCGGCGACACCAATGCGAGCTTTCTGGAAAACGGCATTCAGGATTTGCATAAACCCTATGTGGACGAAATAATTCTGGTGAGTAATACGGGGATCCCCATGAAGCGGGTGCCTGATTTGGTGGATGTATGGTTTGACAGCGGAGCCATGCCCTATGCACAATGGCATTACCCCTTTGAGAACAGGGCTATGATTGATGCTGGAGAAGCATTTCCAGCAGATTTTATTGCTGAGGGTGTTGACCAGACCCGTGGTTGGTTTTATACCCTACATGCTTTGGGTGCACTCCTTTTTGATAGTGTGGCATACAAGACCGTAGTTTCAAACGGACTGGTACTTGATAAAAACGGAAATAAAATGAGTAAGCGCCTGGGTAATGTTGTTGACCCTTTCGCTACCATTGATGCTTATGGTGCTGATGCCACCAGGTGGTATCTGATAACCAACGCATCACCATGGGATAACCTTAAATTTGATGTTGAAGGTATTAAAGAAGTACAGCGTAAATTCTTTGGCACCCTTTATAACACCTATCAGTTTTTCTCTTTATATGCCAACGTAGATGGATTCAATTACAGCGAAGCTGAGATTCCATTTGGAGATCGTCCGGAAATAGACCGCTGGGTTCTTTCCAGCCTGCAAAGCCTCGTAAAAGAGGTAAATAAGCACATGGATGATTATGAGCCTACCCTGGCCGGAAGAGCTATTGAAACTTTTGTTGATGAACATTTGAGCAATTGGTACGTTCGATTATCCAGACGCAGGTTCTGGAAAGGCGAATATGGTAATGATAAGGTTAGTGCCTATCAGACACTCTACTTGTGTCTGGAAACAATCATGAAGTTATCAGCACCAATTTCACCCTTCTTCACTGATACGGTATTTAGAAACCTGAATGCTGTAACAGGAAAAACAGCTCAGATCTCAGTTCACCATACAGATTTCCCAGTTGCCAATGATGCGTGGATTGATAAGGCCTTGGAAGAACGCATGTTTATGGCACAGGAATTATCCTCACTTGTGCTTTCTATCAGAAAGAAAGTAAACATCAGGGTTAGGCAGCCATTGCAAAAAATCCTTATTCCAGTTACTGGTTCAGTAATGCAGGAGCAGCTAAAAAAAGTAGCGGAGCTCATTCTTGCAGAGGTGAATGTAAAAGAAATGCAGTATCTGCCCGCAGATAATGATTTCATCAGAAAACGCATTAAAGCAAACTTTGTCATACTGGGTAAAAAGCTAGGACCCAGAATGAAGGCTGCTGCAACCCAGATTGCTTCACTTACTCAGGATGCTATAAGGTCTTTGGAAACAACGGGCAGTATGCAGCTTAACATTGAAGGAGAGCTTTTTGAGATTAGCAGAGACGAAGTAGATATCCAGAGTGAGGATGTTCAAGGATGGATGGTTGCATCAAGGAATGCGCTTACTGTTGCACTCGACGTGACCCTTACACCTGACCTGACTCGTGAAGGCGATGCCAGAGAGCTTGTAAACAGGATTCAAAAATTGCGAAAAGATCTGGATTTGGCGTTAACAGATCTGATTTCAGTTGAAATACAATCTGATAATCAGTTGGATATATCGTTTACGCAATTTAAAGCGTATATTTGCGCGGAAATTTTAGCAGACCATATTTCCCTTATAGCTGAGCTTGATAAGGGTGTAGAAACGGAGATTAATGGTAAGTTGCTGAAAATCAACGTTATAAAAAAAGGTTAAGTATTATGGCAACAAAGAAAGCAACACCAAAAAAAGCAGCAGCACCGGCTAAAAAAGCTGTAACAGCAACAAAATCTCCGGTTTCTGCAAAGGCCGCAGCTCTCAAATCTGTACCCAAATCTGACACTCCGGAGAAAAAAACTGCAAAAGCTGCTCCTGTTGATCCCAAAAATGCAAAACCAGCTGCAAGTGCAACAAAGTCTGCTGCCCCCGCCAAGTCAGCATCAAAGCCTGCAGCTAAGTCTGTGTCGGCCAAGCCTGCTGTTCAGAACCAGTCTCAGAAAGGGACTGTAAAAAAATCATCAGCTGAAGCTCCAAAAAAATCAGCAAAACCTGCTGCACCTGCACGAACTGCCTCAACTTCAAAAGATAAAGCCAGGACTCAGGTTAAAAAACCTCCTGTACCTTCACAAGAAGTTCGCTTTGCTGAAACAAGTAAAGTAACTGCCAGTCCTGCAGAAATCCGGAAGGCATTGCGTGCAAAAGAATCCAAGAAAGATTCAAAACCTGTAGCAATGCCGAAAATTAATTCCAAATCGGCCCGTAAATATGAGCCGGAGTTTACGAGGTCTCTATTGGATACAAAGGAAGAAGTAATCGAAACCACGCCAACACAGCGGTATTCAGATATGGAGCTGGCTGAGTTCAGAGAATTGATACAAAACAAATTATCAGCGGCCAAGCAGGAACTTGCTTACCTGAATGGACTCATCACCCGCAAGGATACCATGAGTGGTGAAGACTCGGATAGTCGTTACATGACCATGGAGGATGGTAGCCTTAGTATGGAACGTGAACAACTCAGTCAGATGGCAAGTCGTCAGATTGACTTTATCGAAAAGCTTGAAAAAGCCCTAATGCGCATTGAAAATAAGACATACGGCATTTGCAGGGTAACTGGTAAGCTGATTGATAGGGCAAGGTTACGTGCTGTCCCTCATGCCACACTCAGCATGGAAGCTAAGACCAAGATGAACAGACCAGGTTCAAACTTTAATTAACATTATTTCATTTCCTGCATGTTCACCAACTTGCTGTAAATACCATTTTGCTGCATCAAATCTTTGTGCTTACCTCTTTCAGCAATTCGGCCTTCATGCAACACAATAATCTCATCAGCATGTCTGACGGTTGAAAGTCGGTGTGCAATTATGATACTTGTACGATCTTTCATCAGGTTGTTGATGGCGTCCTGAACCCATTTTTCACTTTCAGTATCCAATGAAGAAGTAGCTTCATCCAAAATCATAATGGGGGGATTTTTTAAAACAGCACGGGCAATGGTAACCCTTTGTCTTTCTCCTCCGCTGAGTTTGGATCCCCTGTCTCCCACTCTTGTCATATATCCATCCTCCTTGCTTTCAATAAAGGAATGGGCATTGGCAATACGGGCAGCCATTGTTATGTCGTCATGATTGGCCTGTTCGTTACCCAGGGATATATTAGCGTTGACTGTATCATTAAATAAGACAGGCTCTTGCGTGACGATGCCCATCAGGTTACGCAGGTCTTTGAGCTTATAGCGACGGATGTTTACGCCGTCGATCAATACTTCACCTGAAGAGGGATCATGAAATCTCGGAATGAGGTCTGCCAGTGTAGATTTGCCGGATCCAGAAGCACCTACCAATGCAATGGTTTGTCCTTTTTGTATGGTCAGGTTGATATCGTGTAAAATTGTTTTATCGGGATAAGCAAAACTGATATTTCTGAGTTCGATAGTCTTGTTGAATAAATGGATGCCGATGGGGTTTTCATCCTCTTTTACAGATTGTTCTTCCAGGATAAGATGTTGGATGCGTTCTATACTTGCGGCGCCTTTGCGGATATTATACGATGCAGTACTGAATGCCTTAAGTGGGTTTATGATCTGGGTGAAAATGGCTATGAAGGTGAGGAAATCCGGACCGCTCAGGCCAAAATCATTCTGTAGCACAAGTGTTCCTCCGTAATATAACACACAACAAACTGCCAATATTCCGAGAGTTTCGGAAACAGGCATTGCAAGGTCTCGTCTTCTGTTTGCGCTATTTTTAATGATAAAAAGTTCATTGTTCTCCCTTTGAAACCGGTTCAGTTGTTGCGATTCAGCATTGAATGCTTTGATAACCCTGATTCCACCAAGTGTTTCTTCTATCGTACTTAAAATTTCTCCAAGTTTGATTTGTACACCGGCAGATACTTTTTTAAGTGATCGCCCTATTCTGCCGATAATCAATCCTGCTACTGGTAAAAAAAGCAAGAGGAAAACAGAGAGTTCAGGGCTCAGGTTGACCATTGCGAAAAGGTAGAGACCGATTAAGAGTGGTTCTCTGAAAAAACTTTCAAGGAAGCTGATTGTAGAGAATTCAACGTCTTGCAGGTCGTTGGTAAGTTTACTCATGATATCGCCTTTGCGTTGTTCGTTGAAAAAACCAATAGGCAATTCAAGTATTTTCCGGAACATATCAGTACGCATATCATTGATAATGCTGTTGCGGATGGGCGTAAGCAAGAAGAGCGATAAATACAGGAAAATATTTTTCATTAGAATTGCACCCGCTACAATCATGCAAATAATGCCCAGTGCCGTTATTTTGCCTCCTTCTGTGGAAGTAAGTGTTGTGAGGTAAGTATAAAAATTATCTGTCACTTCCCCTACACTAAACCTGGATGCTGTTACTGTTCCACCCTTGCCGAGCCCGAATATCAGGGTTAGAAAAGGTGCAAGCATGGAGAGTGAGATCAGTGAAAAGGTTGCAGAAAGCAGGTTTAGTGCGAAATAACCAATAACGAGTTTGGGGTACTTTCTGATGTATGAAAAAATGATACGGAGACTCCTCATGTGATAAAAACTGATTTTTAGCGAATTGGACTCAAAAGTAACTAATTTTACAGCCATCAAGGGTATACATTATGGAGGAAAGTAAAAGACAAAAGCAGGTAGCCGGAGTGATTCTGGAAGAAATGAATGGTATTTTCCTCAGGATGGGGTTGAATATGATTGACGGTGGGATGGTTTCTATTGCAGGGGTAAAGGTTACTCCTGATTTGCTAGAAGCCAGAATATACCTTAGTTTATTTCAGGTATCAAATCCCGAAGCTGTCATGGGCAGGTTGGAAGATAGAAAAAGTGAATTAAGAAAGGAACTTGGATTGAGGGTTAAGCAGCAACTTCGCAGGGTGCCGGAGTTGCGGTTTTTCCGTGATGATACACTTGATCATGTGTTCAAGATGGAAGAAATATTTAAGAAAATCAATGAAGAAAAGGGACAATGAGGTTAAGCCGGATCCTCAGTTTTTCGTGGCGTTATTTTAAAGCCAAAAAATCAACACAGGCGATCAATGTAATTTCATGGGTTAGTGTACTGGCTATCGCAGTTGGTACAGCATCACTCATTACAATCCTTAGCGCCTTCAATGGGTTTGAATCACTTGTGAAGTCACTTTACGCATCATTTTATCCTGAAGTAAAAATCAGTCCGGCTAAGGGAAAAATCATAACAGTCTCTCCAGAACAGATACAGCATATCTTAGGTTTAAAAGGAATTGGTGGTTTGTCCAGAACAGCTGAAGGTAAAGCATTAATTCAAAATGGTAGCTTGCAGGTGGTTGTTCAGCTTAAAGGCGTTGATTCAGCCTATGTTGATGTTTCAGGTGTCAAGGGGGCTATGTACAGGGGGGAGTATGAAATTGGTAATGCTGATCTGCCCGGTCTGGTCATGGGTGTAGGTATTGAACAAGCCTTGGGTTTGCTTTCAGACAGGAGTATTGAGCCAGTTTCGGTTTACCTGCCCAAAAAAAATATCCAGCAGATTGCTGATCCAGCTGAAGCTTTATCCATGTCATTGGCTTATCCGCAGGGTAGTTTTGCCATTCAAAGTGAATTTGACAACAAATATGTAATTACAGATCTACAGTTTGTAAAAGATTACATGGGATTTGACGCGGCAGAATTCTCGTCTTTGGAATTGAAGTTAAACGACGACGCGGATGTTTTTTCAATCTTGCAGGTGGTAAAGACATATCTTGGAGATAGTTATAGGGTAGAGGACCGGTATCAGCAAAACAGAACATTGTATGCAACCATTAAGCTTGAGAAGCTTGCGATTTATGGTATTTTTTCCCTGATTTTGCTTGTGGCGGCATTTAACATGATTGGTTCACTGAGTATGCTTGTATTGGAAAAGAAAAAAGATATTCAGGTCCTGAAATCCATGGGTGCAGAAGACGGGCTGATTCGAAAAATCTTTCTGGCAGAGGGGATTTTGTTAGCTGGTATCGGAACTTTTGCAGGCTTATTGCTTGCTTTATTGATTTATTATCTTCAGACAACATTCAAGCTTGTACCATTGGAGGGGAGTACCTTCCTCATTGATTATTATCCTGTAAAACTGCTGGGTTCTGATATATTACTGGTATTGGTAACAGTATTCTCAATTGGAACAATGGCGTCATGGATGCCTTCAGTTCGGGCATCCAAACAAGATATCGCGCTAAGGTCGGTTTGATAATTAATAATCTCCCAAAGACTCAGGCAATTGTGCCAGTGCTTTGGCAAGTTGTTCGTCACTCGGCGCTATACCGTGCCAGCCATGATCATTTTCCATGAAATCAACACCTTTACCCATGATGGTATGCATCATGATGGCTATTGGTTTGCCTTGCCCTGATGCTGCTTTTGCCTGTTCCAGTACGCTGACAACATCATCCATATCGTTGCCATTCATCTCGAGGGTAGTCCATCCAAATGCTTCAAATTTCTCCCTGATATTACCCAGAGACATGACCTGATCTGTTGTGCCATCAATCTGTTGTCCGTTCCAGTCTACCGTAGTGATGAGGTTATCTACTTTGTGGTGTGCTGCAAAAATGACAGCTTCCCAAATCTGTCCTTCTTGGAGTTCGCCATCTCCGTGCAATGAAAATACCAAATTACTGTCTTTATTAAGCTTTTTGGCCAGTGCCATACCTATTGCAACACTCAAACCCTGGCCGAGTGAACCTGACGCTATTCTGACGCCGGGCAGATGCTCATGGGTAGTAGGGTGCCCCTGTAAACGCGTGTTCAATTTTCTGAAAGTTGAAAGCTCGCTAATGGGAAAGTAACCAGAACGGGCAAGACAGGAGTAAAAAACTGGTGATATGTGACCGTTTGAAAGTACAAACAAATCTTCATGTACACCATCCATATTGAAGGCAGGATCATGTTTCATGATTTTAAAATACAGTGCTGTTAAAAAGTCGGCACAACCAAGGGAACCACCCGGGTGACCACTTTGAACGCCATGTACCATTCTCACAATATCCCGTCTGATTTGAGAAGCTGTTTCCTGAAGGGTTGCCATTTTAATGTATTTCGGGCAAAACTAATGTTTTTGTGTGTTTTTAAACAGGTATTCATGTTTTTTTCACAATGTGCATAAAAACAGTGGAGCCTACTATGAATAGTCGGGTATAAATTTTAATTTCATATAACTGAAAAACCCAATGTATTGAGTGACTTGTGTTGAAGTGATTGAATGAAAAAATATGATTATGGGGCCCGTATTGTTTCCTTTGTGTGTTTCCTTTTCTATTTCTTTTTTTATGATTCCGGTAATCATCAAATTGACTCACAAGAGACAGTTGCTTGATTTTCCGGGAATCCGGAAAATACACCAAATACCTACACCTTCAATGGGTGGTATCGCTTTATTTGCATCTTTGCTGATTACTTTATTATTATGGGTGGATTTCAACAATTCACCACAGATTCCTGGTTTTCTTACGGCATTTACAATCATTTTTTTTGTAGGCTTAAAAGATGACATTCTCTTTTTTTCTCCTGCTAAAAAATTTGCAGGCCAGCTCCTTGCTGTTTTACTACTGGCTTATCAGGGATACTACCAGTTGAATTCATTTGATGGATTTCTGGGTATTGGTATGCTGTCTCCTGCAATATCCTTTTTGTTTACAACAATTACAATGCTGGTTATTATCAATGCTTTCAACCTAATTGATGGCGTTGATGGGTTGGCCGCAACACTTGGCATCTCTATTACTTTGTTTTTGGGTGTCCAGTTCTTGTTTCAGGGCGACAAAACCCATGCGTTGATTGCATTTGTGTCAGCAGCATCTTTGTTGGCATTTTTGATTTACAACTGGAGTCCTGCTAAAATATTTCTTGGTGATACTGGTTCACTATCAATAGGACTAATAAATGCAGTTCTAGTAATACACTTTATATCAACGCAATCAGCCATAAGTCAGGATACAGATTTTTCAACGGCACCTGCTGTTGGTATTGCTTTGCTTATCATACCAATGGCTGATATGTTGAGGCTTGTGATTACCAGATTGTTACATGGTAGTTCTCCTTTTGAACCAGATATGCAACACTTTCACCATTTGTTATTGGGTAAGGGATTGACACACAAGCAGGTAACACTGTTTATTTTAACATTGAATACACTCTTCGTTGTATATGCGTTTAGCTTTCAGCATTTTGGCAATACAATTTTGATTATTTCCATGTTCGTCATAGCATTAATTGTTTTACTTGTTGTTAACAGTATTTCATTCAAAAGTAAATCTACCTTCACGCAGTACTCCACGGAAAAAGAAGAAATTCAGACATTTACGAGAATTGTCAGCTCAGATTCTTTTGAAGAATTGAATACGCTCAATTAAGCTTTTGGCAATTTATCTTTTGCTTATAGACCTCATTCATTAGCTTTGCATTGCAAAACAAACAATTATGTCTGAAGAATTGGAAATGCATATCATGGAGGCCACTTCAACAATGGAGAAAGCCATATCCCATCTTGAAGCAGAATTGGTGAAATTAAGGGCTGGAAGGGCAAACCCTCAGATGTTTGACGGACTCACAGTAGATTACTACGGAGCACCAACTCTGATTGCCCAGGTTGCTAACATTACAGTTGCAGATGCGAGAACCCTGACTATACAGCCCTGGGAGCGCAATATGTTACAAGCGATAGAACGTGCTATCATTGCTGCAAACCTGGGTGTGACGCCTCAGAATGATGGTATGATTATCAGAATCTTTCTTCCACCCCTTACTGAAGAAAGAAGGCGTGAAATAGTAAAGCGTGTACAGGGCGAAGGCGAGCATTCAAAAGTTGCAATCAGAAATATCAGGAGGGATGCCATTGAACAGGTGAAAAAAATGCAAAAAAATGGTCTGAGCGAGGATACTGCTGCAGACGCTGAAAAAGAGATACAGGATCTTACCAATAAATTCATTGCCCTCGTTGAAAAAACACTGGCAGCCAAGGAGAAGGAAGTGATGAGTGTTTGATTACTTGTTTGCAAGCCTCACACCAATGAGTATAATACACATGCCCACAACCTGGATCAGGGAAATCTCTTCTCCGAAAATCAAACCCCAGCTTATCGCAACAAATGGTATGCCATAGGTTACGGTTGAAGCGAATACAGGCCCGGCTTTGCTTACAAGGCTGTAAAAAAGTACCGATGCTACTCCTGTTCCCATGATCCCCAGGGTGGCTGCGGCAACAGTTCCCTGTGTCCAGTTCCCGTTCAGCAGGTTGGGGTCACTGAAATACCCTGTTGTAACCAAAATTATGAATGTTGGTATGGTTAAAGCAGAAAACGCAATGGTTGCTACGTGCAATGGTTGTGTATTACGTAACAATTGGTTAACAACATTCACATTCAGACCATAAAATATGGTTGCCAGAATTACGAAAAAAGCGTAGCCCAGATAATTAAGACTTATTCCTTTTGTATTGCCAAGCAGCAATACCATCATGCCTGCAAATCCGGTGATCATGCCCGCCCATTTTATCCAGCCGATCTTCAGTTTAAAGAACATGGTACCGATAGCAACTGTAAAAATAGGGGTCAATGAATTGAGTATGCCTGCAAGTGAACTGTCAATCTTTGTTTGCGCTAGCGAGAAAAGAAATGCAGGAAAGAATGAACCCAGGAATCCAGAAAGTATGATTGGTCTGATCATTTCATTGGGAACTGTTTTTAAGGCACGTGGCAACAGGGGTAGCATTACCAACCCTGTAAACAGAATCCTAAGTGAAGCTACCTGGTAGGGACTTAATGTTTCCAGTCCGGTTTTCATCAACACAAAAGAGCTTCCCCATATCAAACACAACAAAACAAACATCATCCATTTGATCATCTCTAAATCAATTTATGCTGCGAAGGTCGTTAATTTCAGTTGGAGAATCCAGTTGTTTTGAATCGAATACATATATTTGTCGTTTAGCTGAATTAAAATAACCCAAATTGAACACAGCATCTTATCAGATTAAATTACCCCAGTTTGAAGGTCCTTTTGACCTACTCCTTTTTTTTATTGAAAGGGATGAATTGGATATTTACAATATTCCCATCAAAAATATTATTGATGACTTTTTGGCTTTCATAAAGCAATCAGAAGATGATAACATTGAATTGAGTAGTGAATTCATTTTATTCATTTCAACATTGATGCGAATCAAAGCAAAAATGTTGTTGCCAAGAAAAGAGCTGGATGCATCAGGTAATGAAATTGATCCTCGTCAGGAATTGGTAGATAAGATTCTTGAATATAAAAAGTTCAAGGAGGCTTCGGCCAGGTTAGCCGAACTTGAGCAGCAGCGCCTATTCATGGTGAAGCGTGGCAATCTCAAACAAGATTTGCATGCCATTGGAGAAGAAGCTTCAGAAGGTACAGAGATACAATCTGTTAGCCTTTTCAAACTAATGAAGCTTTTTGAAAAGGTGATGCAGCGGGTGCATGACAGGCAAAATAAGCCGCAGCATGTTGTGTACAGGTATAACTATACAATGGAAGAAAGCAGGGAATATGTGCTGCATGTCAGTTCCAAAGAAAAAACCATGTCTTTTGAAAAGGTTTTTGATGTTTGTCAGGATCGGCTTCATGCCATCTTTCTTTTCCTGACGGTGTTAGAACTGGTGCAGCAAAATTACATGTCAATCATAATCGGTGAAGGCAGGAATAACTTCATCATTGAATACAATGATGAACGACCGCAGGACCCCGTTTATGATTTTACTGCATAACCTGAACCAAGTCCTTCATCATTTCTCTTGCAGTATCTACAATTGCTTTGCTATCGTATGCACATTCTCTGTGTAATTCCTTTTGTGAGCCATGTTCCACTATTCTGTCTGGTATCCCCAGCATACGTACAGAGGCCTGGTAATTGTGTTTTGCCATAAACTCCAGGATAGCAGAACCTACACCACCCACAATGGTTCCGTCTTCAACAGTGATGATTTTATTATACTTGCTGAAAACCTCATGTAACATTTCTTCATCCAACGGTTTCACGAAACGCAGGTCATAGTGTCCGGGTGTTATGCCGTCAGTCCTAAGTTCCCTGATTGCAGCTGCAGCGAAATTGCCTGGGTGGCCAAAACTGAGTATCGCCAGATCAACACCTTCCTTCAGCCTGCGTCCCTTGCCGATAGTTATTTCTTTTAGTGGAGTCTGCCACTCCGGCATCACACCTTCACCCCGGGGATACCTGATCACAAATGGAAGATTTGTTGTTTCGAGCTGAGCCGTATACATCAGGTTCCTGAGTTCCTCCTCATTCATGGGAGAGGATACTATCATGTTGGGGATGCAACGCATGTAGGCAATATCGTATACTCCGTGGTGAGTTGGTCCATCGTCTCCAACCAAACCTGCCCTATCCAGACAAAATACCACAGGCAGTTTCTGTATCGCAACATCGTGAACAACCTGATCATAGGCCCGCTGCATGAAGCTGGAATAAATGTTGCAGAAAACCCTTAGACCTTGGGTGGCCATACCAGCACTGAGTGTTACAGCATGTTGTTCACAAATGCCCACATCGAATGCCCTATCTGGCATCTCGTCCATCATGAATTTCAAAGATGATCCTGACGGCATAGCAGGTGTAATACCAAATATAGTTGGATTATTTCTTGCCAATTCAAGCATTGTTTTACCAAAAACATCCTGGTATTTGGGAGCCTGAGGGGTATCGTATGTTTTTTTAAAAATCTCACCGGTTACTTTATCAAATAGTCCCGGTGCATGCCATTTTGTTTGGTCTTTTTCAGCCAGCGCATAACCTTTGCCTTTGGTTGTGATTATGTGCAAGAGTTTCGGACCGGGTATTTCCCTGAGATCCTTCAACGTATCCACGAGTTTTGTGATATTGTGCCCGTCAATCGGACCAAAGTACCGCATATTCATAGATTCAAAGAGGTTGCTTCTGCGGCTTATAAATCCTTTGATGCTGTGTTCCAGCTTGCTTGCTATTTCCCGTGTAAAATTACCTCCAAGGGGCAATTTCCCCAAGCTCTTCCATATGTCGTCTTTGAGCTTGTTGTAGGTATGAGAGGTGCTGATATCAGTAAGGTATTCCCGGAGGGCACCCACATTTGGGTCGATGCTCATGTTATTGTCATTCAAAATAACCAGCATATCAGCATCTGCAATTCCTGCATGATTCATGGCTTCAAATGCCATACCTGCTGTCATGGAGCCGTCTCCGATCACTGCAACAGACTTGCGGTCTGCTTCACCTTTGTGTTTGGCTGCCAGGGCCATACCCAGAGCAGCAGAAATTGAGGTGGAAGAATGGCCTACACCAAATGTGTCATAAGCACTTTCGCTGCGTTTTGGGAATCCGCTGAGACCACCGTATTTTCTCTGTGTGTGAAAATTATCTCTTCTACCCGTGAGTATTTTATGACCGTATGCCTGATGTCCCACATCCCAAACAAGCTGATCGTATGGTGTGTTGTAGGCGTAATGCAGTGCTACGGATAATTCAACAACACCAAGACTTGCACCAAAATGACCTCCATGAACGCTTACCACATCGATTATGTATTGCCTGAGTTCGTCACACACTTTTACCAAATCGTCTTTGGCCAGCTTTTTGAGATCAGCTGGCGAGTCGATTTGTTGGAGCAGTTTGCCTGGTTCAATTTTCATGTAATATTCTTTATAAGTGTATCTTGTTCTGAAACAAGTAAGGCACTTTTTTGTTCGGTGATTCCACGGTTATAATACAGTAAAGTTAATCAAAATCACGCAAACTACCGATGGAGATGCGCTTGAAACCACTTATACAATAAGCATTCAGAACTACCGGGAGTTAGGTAAATTTGTAATATATGGATCGTGTATTGGGCAGGATATCAAAATACTGGCTTTTTCAGCTTCTTGGCTGGGGTATGTTTGTTGGGGTAAACATTTTTTTTGCGATTACCTATAACCTTTTTGATAACCTTTTTATAACGAGACTGTCTGTTTACCTTGTGGTTGGATTGGTGATGTCTCATGTTATGCGGCTGGCAATCCACAGGCTAATGCTGATGAACCGACCGGTAAATTACCAGCTTATCGGGTTTATATTTGTGTCGGTTTTGTTCGCTGCATTGATAGGACTACTCGAAACCTTTCTGAGCAGTATACTGAAACTCGAATATAAAGAAGAAGTATTGATGGGACTTCAGCAAAAAATCAGTACCAATATTTTTACTTCGTTTATTTACCTTTTCATCTGGAACTGCATTTATTTCATCTACCATTATGTGGAACAATCCCGGAAAAACCAGGTCGATAACCTCAAACTTGAAGCAATGGTTAAGTCGCTTGAGCTCAAGACAATAAAAGCGAGCATCAATCCACATTTTATTTTCAATGCGTTAAACAGCATCAGGGCATTGATTGATGAAGACCCGAGCAGGGCAAGGGTTTCAGTGACTTCATTGGGTAACATCCTCAGATCCAGTATGCTCTCAGACCAGCTTGAGACAGTTACACTTGAAAAAGAGCTCGAAATTGTGGAAGATTACTTGGCACTTGAATTGATCAGGTTTGAAGACCGGCTCAAAGTTAAGTATGAAATAGAAGAGGATGCCTTGGATAATCCGGTTCCTCCGATGATGTTGCAAACACTTGTTGAAAATGCCATTAAACATGGCATAGGAAAAAGTGTAGATCCCGGAACAATTAGAATTGTTGCGCTTGAGAATGAAGGTCTGTTTTACCTGCAGGTAGTGAATGATGGTAAGCTTGACACGCAAAAGGAAAAAGAGGGATTCGGATTACAGAGCACTGAAACAAGGCTACAGCTTATTTTTGCAGGCAGGGCAACCTTCAGAATCAGTCAGTTGAATGAAAGGGAAGTGCTTGCTGAGGTAATCATTCCACTTGATTAAAAATAACATGATGAAAAAGACTGCAATCATTATTGATGATGAACGACTTGCAAGGGCTGAACTCAGGAAGATGCTCAGCGATTATCCGGAAGTTGAAATTCTTGGTGAAGCTGCCAATGCAGATGAAGCACTCGTATTAATTCCCGAATTAAATCCAGACCTCATTTTTTTAGATATACAGATGCCTGCGAAAACCGGGTTTGAATTGTTGGAAGAGTTGGATAAGGTTCCAGCTGTTATTTTTACAACAGCTTTCAATGATTTTGCTATCAAGGCTTTTGAAGTTAATGCACTTGATTACCTGTTAAAGCCCATAGATCCGAAGCGGTTATCAGACGCAATCCAGAAGCTACTTCTCCTTGATGAAAAGGACATTCATGTTAGTGACGGCAGATATGAGTCGAGGCACATGCTGACTGAGTCTGACCAGGTCTTTGTAAAAGACGGAGAGAAATGTTGGTTTGTAAAACTCTCTGAAATCAGACTTTTTGAATCAGTTGGAAACTATGCCCGGGTGTTTTTTAGTACAAATAAGCCTTTGATTCTGAAGTCACTCAATTCGCTGGAAGAACGTTTGGATACCCGGATTTTCTTTCGCGCAAACAGGAAACATATTGTAAACCTTAGGATGATTGAAAAGGTAGAACCTTTCTTCAATGGTGGTCTTTTACTTGAAATAAAAGGTGGAGAAAAAATTGAGGTTTCACGCCGCCAGGCTGTGCGTTTCAAGGAAATGATGAGTCTTTAGTAAGTTTTCAGTTATACGGTGTTCCTACCCATGATTTAATACTATTTTTGCATAAACACAATAGCTTGATTTCGATCGATAGTATTCTCATCAGCGATGATATTGTAGAAGACCAATTTGTCTGTGACCTGTCTAAATGCAAGGGGGGGTGTTGTGAAGATGGTGATGCAGGTGCTCCCCTTACAGATGAAGAACTGGATGAAGTTAAAGTGGCTTATGAAAAAGTAATGCACCTCATACCCAAAGAAGGCTTGAAAGAGATTGAGCGAAATGGACTTTACAGGTATGACCGAGAATTTGGTTGGGTAACACCTACAGTCAATGACAAAATCTGTGCCTATGGATTCAGGGATAAGCTGGGTGTTATCAAGTGTGCATTTGAAGAAGGCTATAACCTGAAATTGATTAGCTGGAAAAAACCAATATCCTGTCATCTTTATCCCATAAAAAGAAGTAAGAGCAGATTTTCTGCTCATGAATTGCTCAATTATGATCCAAGGGAAGGTATGTGCAGTCCCGCTTGTGCTTTGGGTAAGGAATTGAAAGTTCCTGTTTACAAATTCCTGAAAGATGCGCTGATTAGGGCATACGGAGAAGATTTTTATAGTGCATTGGATCAGGTTGCGAAAGATTATTTTAAAGCCGATCAAAAAGAAGAAAACAAATAATCATGTCATCAGTCGTTTCCACATTCAGGGAGAAAAGCGCCATCAAAGCTGCTGACCTCAACCACCGTAAAACCATTAATTACAATATTGGTAAATACAATGCGGTTGTACCGGTTGGAAAGCGACAGTTTGCCGATCTGGAATTTGCCAGAAAAAAGGCTAAGAACACAAAGTGGAAAGCCCTGGAAACGCTTGACATTCAACTTGAGAAATTTGAGAAAAACCTTCTGGCAAAGGGGGGGAAAGTAATTTGGGCTGTAGATGCAGCGCAAGCTCGTGAAGCTATATTGAAGATTTGCAATGAACGTAATTGCAAGTCTCTTGTCAAGTCTAAAAGCATGGTTACTGAGGAAATTCACCTGAATGATTTCCTTCACGAAAATGGTATTGAAAGTGTTGAAACAGATTTGGGTGAATACATTCAGCAGCTGGATAATGAACCACCTTACCACATCGTTACTCCAGCCATGCACAAAAGCAAAGAGGATGTTGCGCGTGTTTTTCATGAACACCTGCAAACCCCTTTAGACCTATCACCAGAGCAGCTTACGTTGGTTGCCCGGGAAAAATTGAGGAAAAAGTACAGAGAAGCGGAAGTTGGTGTTACAGGTGCTAATTTCATCATTGCAGACACAGGTGGTATTGCCGTCACTGAGAATGAAGGTAATGCAAGGTTGAGTGCATCCTGGCCCAAAACACATATCGTGGTTGTTGGTTTGGAGAAAGTCATCCCCAGTATCCATGATCTTGCCCTTTTCTGGCCCTTGTTATCAACGTTTGGAACAGGGCAGCAGATTACCGTTTACAATTCAATAATAAGCGGACCGAAACAAGCATCAGAATCAGACGGACCGGAAGAAATGTATGTTATTCTGCTTGATAATGGACGCACACAGGTGTTGCAGGATCCGGTTTCGCGGGAAAGCCTTTATTGCATCCGGTGCGGCGCTTGTTTGAATGCCTGTCCCGTTTACAAGAATATTGGAGGTCATGCGTATGGAACAACGTATAGCGGACCAATCGGAAGTGTTATCACTCCAAACCTCAAGGAACTGGGTGAGTGGAATCATCTGAGCCATGCATCATCCCTTTGTGGCAATTGTACGGAGGTTTGTGCAGTAAAAATTAACCTGCATGAATTGTTGCTACACAACAGGCACGAAACAGTAACGTCTGGTAAGGGTTCTGCAATGGAAAGTGTAGCCTGGAAAGCCTGGCAAACCGGGATGCTTCACCGCAAAATGATGAATATGGGTAATCACCGGATAAAAAACTGGATGATCAACAGGTTATTTAAAGGTTGGACAGGTCACAGGGCCGATTTAAAGTTCCCTGCCAAGTCCTTTAATCAGCAATGGCGGGAGATGATTTCCTAAATTTAATTTTTCTTCTGAAACTGTTGTTTACAAGGTAAACACCTAGCAAAGTGATGATTGTTCCTATTATTACGAACGGCGTAAGCTTTTCATTCATCAAAAGATCTCCCAATAAAATTGCTACTATGGGATTTATATATGCATGAATGGATACCAATGTGGCGGGTAGTCTTCTGAGTGCATAAATGTATGCTCCGAAAGCAATCACCGATCCAATTACCACAAGATAAGCAATTGAAAGCCATGCATCTGTTGGGATTGAAACGAAGCTTACAAAATTTCCTGATATATATGAATAGGAGTTGAGTATAATCCCACTGATAAACATCTGCCAGCCCAGTGAGAAATAGGGGTCTAGGTCTTTGGCCTGTTTGACGGTAAGTAATGTAGCTATAGCCCATGTCATACTGGAAATCATGCCAAACAAAATACCATAAGAAAAGTCAGTATACATAACATGTTCAAAGTAGTCTGAAAAAGTTATGACAACTCCTGTGAAACCAAGAAGAATTCCTACAATGGTTTGTTTTTTAAAGCGGATTTGTTTAAAAATGAAAAAGCTTAAGATGATAACCCAAATGGGTGCAATTGCACCAACTACTGAGCCCAGTCCGCTTGGCATGTAAACTACAGAAAGCACACTTAGCCCATTGCTCAGTACAAACATCAGAACAGACATCCACAACAATCGCCACCACTGGTGCCTTTGCGGGAACATTCTTTTTACAAAGGTGAAATAAGCAACATATAACCCACCACCAATCAGGTGCCTTAAACCTGAAAGCTGGAGTGCCGGCACATGTTTTACGCCTATTTTTGAGGCCATCCAAGTTGTTCCCCACAAAATACAAACGAGGGCAACAGCCCACATAGCCTTCCTTCTGTTGGCTCTTCTCCTTTTTTTTCGGGAGGATTCTCTTCTGTTTATGATTACCCTTAAAATCCTCCAGGATCGCATATTTCGATTAAAATAATCAGTGTTTAAAATGTCTCATTCCAGTCATAACCATTGCGAGGTTATTTTCCTTGCAGTATGCAACCGAGTCTTTGTCTCTGATTGAACCGCCCGGTTGGATGAAAGCCTCAATTCCTTCAAGATGACTCATGCTTACACAGTCATTAAATGGGAAGAAAGCATCACTTGCAAGTACGGCACCCCTGAGTTCGAAATTGAATTGTTTGGCTTTTTCTATGGCCTGTCTCAATGAGTCTATCCTCGAAGTTTGTCCGCACCCTTTGCCAATCAATTGCTTGTCTTTAACAAGTGCAATTGCGTTGGATTTGAGGTGCTTGCAAATTCGGTTTGCAAAATCAAGGTCTGTTTTTTCTTCAGGTGTTGTAGTTCTGCCTCCAACTTCCTCCCACTTGTCATACACCCCTAAGTCTGGGTCTTGTACCAATACCCCATTTAATATTGCCCTGAACTGTGTTCCAAGCTGAAGGTTTGCATGTTGTTGGAGGAGAATCCTGTTCTTCTTGGATTTGAGTATATTCAATGCAGCATCATCAAATGATGGCGCAATCAACACTTCAAAGAAAATTTCATTGATAAGATCAGCTGTTTCAGCATCAATGCGGTCATTACAAACCAATACACCTCCGAAAGCGGATTCGGGATCAGCAGCAAGTGCAGTTTTCCAAGCCTCGGGTACGGATGGTCTGGATGCGATACCACAAACATTGGTATGTTTAATGATGGCGAAAGTGGGTGCTTTCTCATCCCTGAATTCTACAATCAGTTGCATGGCTGCATCTACATCAACGAGGTTGTTGTAGGATAATTCTTTACCGTTAAGTTGTTCAAACAATTCTTTCAGGTTGCCATAAAATACGCCTTTCTGGTGTGGATTTTCTCCATAGCGCATGGGATTTGGATATCCCTGTTTATGCAAGAATGTTTTTCCTGAATCTGCGTTGAAATATTGAGAGATGGCAATATCATAATTGCATACAATCTCAAAAGCTCTGGCGGCAAAACGTCTTCTCTGCTCGAGTGTTGTTGAACAAGCTTGACTTTCTAAAATTGTATGGACATCCTGATAATCTTCCTTTGAAGCCAGAACCAACAGGTCACTGAAGTTTTTAGCTGCCGCACGGATCATAGACGGACCGCCTATGTCGATTTTTTCGATGATCAACTTTTCTTCACTGGTTTGGGCTACAGTTTCTTCAAAGGGGTATAGGTCAACAATAACCAGGTCTATTTCAGGAATTTCAAATGACTTCATTTCCTCCAGATCCAGTGCCACAGCTCGCCTGCCGAGGATGCCACCAAATACTTTGGGATGTAATGTTTTTACCCTCCCTCCTAGAATAGATGGATAATTGGTAACGGATTCAACAGGTATACAGGGTAACCCAAGTTGCTCAATGTACTGTTGTGTTCCCCCCGTAGAATAGATGGCTACACCATGTTTATGAAGTAAACGCACAATAGGCTCGAGTCCATCCTTGTAAAAAACAGAAATCAATGCAGAACTTATCTTCTTTTCCATGCAGGTTATATTTTGGGAATTAGGCTAATGCTGGCAGTTAATCGTTACCGATCCGATCAAGGATGTTGAAAGAAAGCGCAAATTTAGTTCTTGTGACTCTTTTTCCCATTGCCTAATTTTCCACAGTTTATTTGTTCCATCAGCAAGAATAAGGTTTGGGCTACTTAAATAGTTTGTCATGGCTTTTATTTTCAAATCAGAGATGCCTGAAAGGAGCATTGCGCTCTTCCTTTCAGTACCCTCAAAATAGGGTAGTTCCAAAACAAATGGAATATCTGGCAGCTGTTTCCAATTAACCATTTCAATGGCGAGGGTATTGATTGCTGGCTCAATTTCTTTTGCCATAGTCTGAAATTCTTTCGATTTGTTGTTTTTTACAAGAATTATTGCATTTTTTCCATGCCTGTGGATGATATAAGTATTTCCTGCAGACTGAAGAATGATCCAGTTACGCCTCATTTCGTTTGAATACATATAGTTTAATCTCAGGCCAGATGTTAGAAGCGTAAGCATCACAAGAACACGCAGCAATGTTTTAGCTGGTTTGATAAGATATTGAATGAGTAACCAAACCAAAACAATTATAAGCATGAGGATTGATAATTTCACATAGATACCTGAAATCAGATTAAAAGGTATCCGATGCATCAGGGAAACATACCCGTTCATTGCGGTCATGAGGTATACAATGATTTCTCCGATTACAGGCACACCAACATGAATGGTTTCAGCCAGGCAGAGCGCAATTTCAAGAACCAGGATGATGCTTGAAAGCGGCACAGCTATCAGGTTGCTGAAGAGGAACAATACAGGAAACCTGTGAAAGTGAAAAATGATGAAAGGTGTTGTGAGCACTTGTGCTGCCAGTGTTATGCTCACCATCGACCAACAATAGACTGCAATTTTGTTTTTGAGGTAAACAACGTGTCTAAGGGGTCGTTCAAAAACCAAAATGGATGCAACTGCTGCATAGCTTAATTGAAACCCAATATCATAGATTATGAATGGATCGGTGAGTAACAGTAAAACCGCAGAAAAAAGGAGTGCATTCATGCTGCTGTTTTTTTTACCCATTGCATTTCCGCATAATGATATGGAAAACATGATTACACTTCTCATGATGGATGCTGAAGCGCCTGTCATCAGTGCAAAGATCCAGAGCATGGGTAAAATAATTAGCAGTCCAGCTACGGGCAGAAGCCTTTTACTTACAAGCTTACGTAAAAACAAATCTGCCAACCAGAAGATGAGGCCAAGGTGTAATCCTGAAATGGCTATGATGTGCACAACACCTGTATCTGTATAAGCTTTTAGTATTGCTCGGTCGAGGTCTTCACGGTATCCTGTTAACATCGCTTCAGCCAGTCCGCATAGCTTTTTATCAGCTATGTTTTTCCTGAGTGTCTCCAGAAAAAATATCCGAAGTCTGAAAGTGATTGTAGCAAGAAAAGACCTTGAGTGGAGTATTTTTGCCAGTTCCCATTTTTCGCAGTGCAATGTATAGTGAATCTGTTTCCTTTTTGCATAAGTATAAAAATCGAATGCCAGTGCATCATTTGATGGTTTGATTATCCTTAGCTCATTGCTGCCAAGCAGCATATCACCCACTTCAAATATTCCGAGCGTATCCTTGTTTATGTAGATGTAAACATGGGCGTTGTTAAATTTTGTTTGATTTTCAATGTCATAAATCCGAGCACTATATCGGCTTCCTGTTTTTGTTTTGGTTGGGCCATCTTTGATTTCATAGACCAAGTAATTTGTTGAACCTGATAAAAGGGGAGGTTCATTTTTCTTTTTTGCCAGGATTGTTACTAATCCTCCAAGGCAAATCAATATCAGGATCATACTCACACCTGGTGCAAACCTATATTGCCATTTTTTTGCATCGTTCTGTTTTTGAAGTGCTAAGAGGATGATACAACCAATGCATACAAAAACAAGCCAAACCCATTTGTTGGGTGAAAGATTTTCCTCAATTAGTATGCCGCATAGCAATCCCCCCAGGATTCTTATGAAGGGAAATTTTTGGTTTATATGCATGACAATAAAGCTACTTGTACATGCATGAAGTAACATGACTGCTTCGTCTGTTTTTTACCCTTTTTAAGCAGTTTTAAAACGCTTGGATGATGTAATCAAACCTCGCAATCAGTAAAAGTTTATTTTTGGAAAAAGCGTCATGATGAAGGGAGTTAATAAACTTATGTTCATAGCAGTTTTAATGCTGGTCATATCTTCCTGTAAGGTGCACCACATTTATTTTGTACGTCATGCTGAAAAGGCAGGTGCGATGCAGAAGGATCCACCTCTTACCGAAGCTGGTTTGCAGCGAGCAGCAGATTTGTCAACCCTGCTAAATCACAAAAAGATAAAGGCGATTTTCAGTACGCAAACAATCAGAACCATGAATACAGCCAAGCCGCTGGCAGACAAACTAAACTTGACTGTCCAGGTATATGCTCCTGATACTGTTGCAAGTCTTCTCACCAACTTGAAGGCAGGTATGCAGAATGTATTGGTGGTGGGGCATAGCAATACAGTACTACCTATGCTGGTAATGACAGGGGTGAAACCGGAGACAAGCGAAATCCCGGATTGGGAATACGATAATCTTTTCAGGGTTACTTATATAAAAAGAGGCCACAATACCGTCATTGTTAGGTTGAAAGCCCTTAAATACGGACAACCTTCCAAGCCACTTTCAGACTGATTTTTTTAGAAATCAAGACCCAATGCAAAGTACCAGGCTGGTTTGCCGCTGAAGAACTTGCCCATGGGCCAGCCTGCATCCACCCTCAGGAAATAACCGAGCAATGTACTTCTGGCACCAAAGCCATAGCCACCAACAAAAGGTCCAACGCCGCCAGTGCGGATATTCACCTGCACAGGAGGTTGTCCGTAGACGGATCCAGGGCGCTGAACTTGTTTGAATTTACCATTCCAAGCGGTACCCATATCAATGAACTGAATCAGCTGAAAGTTTCTTAAGAACGCGTTGTTGATTGGCCTGTTGAAGAATGTTGTAAATATGGGGAGTCTGAATTCAGAATTCAATACAATATTGTTGTTTCCATTGGCCACATTCTGCCTGTGTCCGCGCAAGTTCAGTGCCAAGGTCTGGAAGGCATAATCCACATCTGGTGCAGGGGTAATTGCATCATTGAACTTAGGACTCAGCCATCCTTCTACACCACCCAAGTAGTAAATAAGTTTTTGTGAACCGAAGGAAAAATCTGCAGCACCTCTACCTGCCCAGATAAAATTCCTGTAAATAGGGTAGTAGTAACGTACGTCCGTACCTACATTGAACATGAATTTTCCGGTGTTTTCGGCATTGACAAGTCTTGAATTGATATCTGTATAGACTTTGTATCTGAACCCGTTCCAAATATTGAGGGTTGGGTTGATGGTATTATCATGGACATATTCAAGCCTGACAAGCGCATATTTTAACACTGTGTCAGTCATTGTCAAGGATGGGTAATAATTGGCATTTGTATTGATCACAACCCTGTCTGTTCTGAATCCTGCTGTTGCCCTCAAACTCTTTACTTCATTAAATGGATAGCTGATATTGAATTGGTAAAGGTTGGATGCCAGTTTATTATTCAACTGTGATTTGATATCATTGGGGTCAAATATCGGGAAGTTCTCCTGGTTGCTGCGGTAGTAGGTTAATCCCCAGTCCCATCTTCTTCTGAGATTCTGGTAAGATGCCAGGTAGTCATTGTCTCTCAGGTTGGTACCCAGTCTGAATCCTCCGATAAATTTTTTATCTTCCATGATATCTGATATCCCCATTCGAAGTATTCCATTCAGGTTATCATTATTAGAAAGGTAAATTGGTCCTGATCCTCCGCCATAAGGTTGATACCGGTTCACGAGAACAGAGTTATTGAAACCTGATACTAGATAGTCTGAAGCAAACTTCAATTTGTAGTTGAAGGTTTTTGCTTTCTTTAGGTAATCTTCTTTTTGTGGCACTTCAATTTCTTCTGCAACGGGTCTTGCTGAGTCTTTTAGTTCATTATCAAATTCTGTCTGAAACAATTGTGCTTTCTTTTCACCGGCTGCATCCTGCTTTATTTCCTGCTGGAATTTCATCGCTGCCGTTTTCTTCTTTCTTTCCTCCTCCATCAGTTGTCTGATATAGAGGGTAGGCTTGGCATTCACATTTCTCTTGGCAAGGACAGCCTCGTTAATCTTCAGTTTATACAGGAATTTAAGGTTTCCTTCTTGTCTGACTTCACTAACCTGGTTATTGTCTCCTGCACCTCTTGTTTCCTGCAGACTGCTTTCGTAGTTGGTGATGGGGAATACATAGGTGCTATCATTAGTAAGTGAGATATATCCAACTGAATCGGGTTCTTCTCTTTGCCAGAATTTCAATGTTGAATCGAGTTCTTTTTTATCTGGATTACGCAAAAAGTCGTCACCTATCCTGTATATGGTGTCAAGTCCGGCTCTTTGGGTAGTAAAAAATCCGGCATATCTATTTCCAATACCATTGGCATCACTTACGAAAGTAAAGTGGTTTACGTTATACTGTAAGGGATACCTGGCTTCGCCGAAAGGTTGGTTTGTAAGTTGTGTAATTTGTCTGAAATCGCTTTTGGTCCAGTTGTCTACCATGAAAATATTGAAATGATTTCTGGAGGCGATAACGGTATCTGATTTTGATGCATTGGCACCAGGTCTGTTGGATGAGAAAAGGATTCCGGTTTTATTGGGGAATGCTACAAATGAAGCGTCTAGGTCATCATACACGTCATTGGTGATCTGCTGGACAGCATTCTCTTTTACCTTGTAAACAAAGACATCTGATTGCCCGTTTTTAACAGCACTGAGAATTAAGGTATTGTTATCGAGCATGAACTTAGCGTCCTGTATCAACTGAAAGCCTTCCAGCTCCTGTTTGAAGGTTTTAATGCGCGCAATAACATCATAGATGAACATTTTGATTTTTCCCTCAGCTGTATAGATAACAAGCACCCTTGACCCTTTGGGGTCCCATGCAAGAATGGGATAGTTTGGATTGAGTTCATCCTGGTTGTTGAGAATACCAGCCTTGAGCAGAATTTTTCGCTCATCAGAAAGGTCTTCAAGAATAACCTTGTAAATACCTTTGGTGTATTGCACCATCACATAAGAATTACTCCTGGCAATAGGGTTAGCCTGAAACCTGTAATAATCAGTGCCATTGCTCTTTTCTTCAACAG
>Ga0208787_1000268_pt1 | contig 26097 bp, 16 predicted proteins | sample Wag4_2014_7_11_FD_187362 | JGI IMG/M metagenome (GOLD analysis project Ga0208787, IMG submission 187362) | Fresh water microbial communities from Ohio, USA - Utica-2 Time Series HT 2014_7_11 (SPAdes) (version 2) | ecosystem: Environmental > Aquatic > Freshwater > Water tank | place: USA: Ohio...
AATCTTCTGCCCAGCTTTTTGGCATTTCTTCCGCGTATTTTTTAAAAACAGTAGATTCAAGTAAACCTGAATGACTTATCCAGGTTTCCACATGAGTACCTCCCCACGAAGAATGAATTAATCCGATGGGAAGCTGCAGGTCTTGCTGTAATTTCTTAGCAAAATAATAACCAACTGCTGTAAAATTACCTGCATTTTCAGGATTTGCCATTTTCCAACCTTTCGATTCAAAATCGATATTAGGGTTGAAAGAAAGTGTTTTAGGGACTTCAATATGTCTTATTAAAGGGTTATTGGCTGCTTTAACCTCATCCTCACCACCTAAGGCTTGTCTTAATTTCCATTCCATGTTGGACTGACCGGAACATAACCAAACTTCTCCCATCAAAATATCGGAAACTTGAACGACTTCATCTTTATCTGAAACGGATAAAGTTAAAGGAGAACCAATATTTCTAGCTGGAAAGGAAACCTCCCAACGACCTTTTTCATTTGTTTTAACCTCTCTTTCCTGTTCGGCAAACTTTATTTTAACGATAGTTTCAGGTGAATTAAATCCCCAGAAAAGAATGGGTTTATTTCGCTGTAGCACCATGTGGTCTCCAAATATGGAAGCCAATGAAAGTTGCGCGGACGCTGTAAAAGGCTGAAACAGGATAAAAACAAAAAAAATCAAGATTCTCATGGTGAATATGGCGTAGTTTAAAAGAAACAATCTAATTTAGAAAAATTATTCATGATTATGAAATTACGCAAACAAATGAAAATACAAATTTCATTTTTAATTCTCTTTTTGTACTGGCAAATGAACCCAAACAAACTAACTGCTCAACCCCCAATGCCTTTTACCAAAGGAGTTAATTTAACCAATTGGTTTCAGGTGAATGAAGTTGGACAAATACAGATAAATAAATATACTAAAAAAGACTTTGAACAACTGAAATCATTGGGATGTGATGTTATTAGATTACCCATTCATTTACATTCCCATACTTCAGGACAGCCAAATTTCGAGGTTAATCCTCTCCTTTTTGAATTTCTTGATGAAATAGTGGGATGGGCGGAAGATTTGAATATGCATCTCATTTTGGATAATCATACGTTTGACCCCGCTGGTTTTACCCCGTTGACCATTGACTTACCCCTTTTAAAAATCTGGCCTCAAATAGCCAGCCATTTCAATGGGAAATATAAACATATTTATTTTGAAATTTTGAATGAACCTAATGGCATAACGGATGCTGCCTGGAATCAAATACAAGGAAAAGTAATAACTGCCATTAGACAGGTTAATAGAGAACATATTATTATTGTAGGTCCTGCCAATTGGAATAATTATCAAAATTTAAAATCAATGCCTGTATATGAGGACAAGAATTTAATCTATACTTTCCATTTTTACGAGCCCTTTCTGTTTACTCATCAGGGAGCCAGTTGGACAACACCTTCTATGAGTTCGTTAAAAGATGTACCCTTTCCATATCAAAAATCAAAAATGCCTGTTTTTCCCACGCAACTTAAAGGTACCTGGGTTGAGAGTGCATTTAATGATTATGGAAGAATTGGTCATATCGATTATGTGAAAGAACAACTTTCCATAGCCGTCAAATTTGCCAAAGAAAGAAATGTTCCTATTTATTGCGGGGAATTTGGCGTATTTGCAGCTGCATCTCCTGAAGTAGATAGAACTTATTGGTATGAATTTATCAGAAAAGAACTCGAATCTCAGAAAATTGCATGGACTATTTGGGATTATCACGGCGGTTTTGGGTTATTTGAAAATGGAACAAATGGTTTATTTGATTACGATTTAAATATTCCTTTGGTAAAAGCTCTTGGATTAAATGTACCACCACAATCCAATTATGAAAAAAAACCACTGGATAGTGAAAAATGGTTATATAGGGAAAGACTTTCAAATGAGCTAAAGGAAAGTAGTTATGGAGCCGGAAAGATAAATTATTATTCCAATGATAATTCTTTTGCTGGAAAATATGCCATTTCATGGAAAAATCCAATGCAATATGACGCTATTGGTTGGGAATTTCACCCTGAAGTCGATGCACGTTTAATGTTACAGCAAAATTTTATTCTTTTTTTCTATGTAAAAGGAAATATAATAGGGAAAAGTATAGATGTTCGCTTTTTAGATTCAAAAACGGGTCCTGGAGACCGTCCATGGCGAACCACTTTTAGGCTTGACGATAAAATAGTAAAATGGGATGATTCCTGGCAATTAATTCAAATTCCTCTTTATAAATTTAAGGAACAGGGGGCCTGGGATGAAAATAAATGGCATAATCCTGAAGGAAAATTCGATTGGACATCGGTCGATCGAATTGAATTTGTAGCTGAATCCAGTGATTTATTATCTGGTAATATATATTTAGACGAAATAAGACTTAAACCAAGTTCTCCTTCGTTCACTTCACATATATCCAATCCCCCGAAATTTGACCTTTATCCAAATCCTGCATCTCATGATTTAACTATAAATATTTTCAATGCAGAGCATACCTCACAATACCAAATATTTGATTTACAAGGCATAGAAATAAAATCAGGTCAAATGAAAAATCAAATAATCATACCTGTAAACGATGTAATCAATGGAAACTATATTTTTAAAATAACAACATTAAATGGTAGTCAAGGAAGTCAACCATTTATTATCACACATTAACACGCCTGAAAGTATGAAGCAAATCACCCTAATAAAGCCTTACGAATTTGAAGAAAGAGAAGCTGAAATACCTCTTTTAAAAAAAGGTGAATTATTGGTTCAAATAAAGAATATTGGCATTTGTGGCACAGACATTCATGCTTTTCATGGTAATCAACCTTATTTTACCTATCCACGCGTATTAGGGCATGAACTATCTGGTATAATTGTGGATGCAAAAATCGAAAATAAAACATTATTAGGGAAATCGGTCAGTGTTCTACCCTATTTATCCTGCGGAGAATGCAACAGTTGCTTAAAAAATAAAACAAATTGTTGTGCTAAATTACATGTTATGGGTGTTCATGTAGATGGAGGATTTAAAGAATACCTATCGGTGCCGGATGATAATATATTGGTAGACAAAAATGAAACCAACCTGGAATATTTATCTATGGTTGAACCTCTCTCCATTTCATATCATGGCATCCTGAGAGCTGAAATTTTAGAAAATGACTGGGTTATTATATTTGGTGCCGGACCTATAGGTATAGGTGCGCTAATGTTTGCAAAGTCAAGAACCAATAAAATTATCCTCATTGATATTAATCAAAACAGAATTACCTATTGTAAATCCTATCTGGGCATTGAACATTCCTTTAATGGCAATGATGAATCCCTAATTAATAACATCAGAGAATTAACAAACGGTCATTTTGCAGATATTGTAATTGATGCAACAGGAAATAAAAAGTCAATACAGCAACAATTAACTTTTTTAAGTCACGGCGGGAAATGGATACTTATAGGATTACAAAGGGAAGACCTTCATATAAATCATCCAGAATTTCACAAAAGAGAAGCTACATTAATGAGCAGTAGAAATGCCACAAAACATGATTTTGAACAAGTTATGGAAATGATTGATAAGAAAGAAATAGACCCTGGATTACTTATTACACATACTTTAGATTTTGAAGAAGTAGCAAGAAGTTTCTCCACTTTAATTGTGGATCCAACCCTAATAAAAGGCATAATCAAGGTCAATGGACTAGAAAAATAAGGAAAAATGATTCCAAACGAGCGTTATAAAAATGCCTAAAAACACAATAGACACCACCAGTTTTAGAAAAGTTGATGTTAAAAAACCAACAAAAGAACCTGTTGCTGCCCACATCGCTTCGTTCCCTTTTCGGGAGGCAAACCACCATTCTCCAATAAAAGCACCTAAAAAAGGACCCCAAATAAAACCTAAAGGTAAAGGTACAATCAAACCAACGACCAAACCGATATTGGTACCCCAAACGCCATATTTTGAACCACCAAAGACCTTAGTACCTTTTGCGGGAATCCAATAATCCAATATACCTACCCCAATGGCAATTACACCAGTCACTGAAAGGAGCATTACATCTGTTTCAATAGGCTTGGTAAGCATAAGCAACACTAAACCAAGCCAACTGATAGGTAATCCGGGAAGAACAGGAAGTAAGCTACCTAAAACACCTGTAATGATGCAAATGAGAGATAAAATCAACCAAATATAATCCATTAGGAAGGTATTAATGATAAAATAATTAAAAATAGGTCTTTCCTTTGAGAAAAAACTATAAAATCACCTTTGGAAAAAAAATAATCCGGTATTGTTTTGTTCAAAAACAATACCGGAAGAAATGGAAATCTATAAGCCGGATTCTGTAACCCCGAAAGGTTCCCTGTCATTTATCTAGGCTTAGGTTTGCACCTAAGCTCTATCTGCCTACCCCTCCTGACCGTTTCCAGTAGAGCGTGCAACTCCACCTCCCGAAGGAACCCAGGATATACATGGCATTTCAACCCACAAGGTTTATCCCACTGACTGGTTACCCAACCAATGCGGGAGCTCTTACCTCCCGTTTTCACCCTTACCGGCAAGCCGGCGGTAATTTTCTGCGACCCTATCTGTCATGTAAAAACATGCCCATCCGTTAGATGGTGTGGCGCACTGCGTTGTCCGGACTTTCCTCATCTCAATAAAGAGCCGCGACAGGGCAATTTCCAATGCAAAGTTAGGAAATAAAACGATAAAATAGGTGTTCCCCTAATTCCCCTATAATTTCCCCTAATTTTTTATAAGAATCAATAAAATACTAATTAATTTAAAGCAAAAAAATGAATCCAATCATTTTTGTAGGAAAAAATTTTATGTTTGCCAAGAGCAAGCTACCTATTGAAATCAAAAATAAGGTAGATGCTTTTTTCCCAAAATTCCTGACAAATCCTAGAAGTAGTGCAATTAACTACGAAAAAATTAAAACATTTAAAGATAAAAGTTTTAAATCAGTAAGAATAGACAAGAATTATAGAGCAATCATCTCCTATCCAGATAAAGGAAATAATTTTTATATGTTGTGGGTAGATAAGCATGATGATGCTTATGCATGGGCTGAAAATAAATATTTTGAATGGAATCCCAATATTCATAGCATGCAACTCTATGAGCCCATTGAGATGAATGAACCAACCGCAGAACCTTCAACATCTAAATCAATTCCATTTCATCATCCATACAATTTAACTATTGATGACTTATTAAATTTAGGTGTACCCCCATCTGAAGTAGAAAAAGTAATTCGAATAATAAGCCTGGACAAGCTATTGGAAGTTAAGAACAACCTACCCGATGAGGCTTATGAAAAAATAAGTCTCATTTTCAATGGTTCAGACAAAAGAGAGTTACTAGAGCAAGTGAAGGAAGGGAAATCATTATCTGAGGATACAGAAATTCAATTACAATCTCCTAATAACAAACAAAATTTTATTCAAAATACAGATGATCCACTTCTACTTCAATTTCTACTTGGTAAAAATAACTGGCAGTTTTTCCTTCACCCGGAACAAACAAAATTGGTGGAAGCTAATTTTAACGGTCCTGTTAAAATTACCGGAGGGGCTGGAACAGGAAAAACAGTAGCTGCTTTACACCGATTCTCATACCTAATAAAGAATGGGCTTCCAGAAGGGAAAAGACTACTTTTTTGTACCTATACTAACGCACTGTCTAACAATTTAAAAGCTCAGGTAAATCAATTAAATTTAAGTAATAAAGGTATTTATGATATAATGACCATTCACTCCGTTGCTTACCATCTGGCAAAAAAAATAAATCACCTGAAAAATCAAATCGAAGAGGGCTTCAAAAAAGACGAAGAAAACAGCTATGCTAATAAAAGAACAAAACAACTGAAAATTTGGGAGAAAATATTGAAAAACACCCAAATACCAGCAGAATTTGCTGAAGATGAATACCAGAAAGTAATCCTTTTCCATCAAATCGAATCCTTAGCTGATTACCTGGTCATACCAAGGACAGGAAGAGAAATAAGAATTTCAAAAGAAATGAAAGAGCTTTTTTGGCAAAAGCATTTGGAATACAAAGAAGAGAAGAAAAAAACCTTTAAACTCGAAGGGGATGAGCTTTTTTATGAGTTAATTACCCATTTTAAAAACCAACAAACTAAACCTTATGCACATATTATTCTGGATGAATTACAAGATTTATCTAATATTGAGGTTCGTTTTTTAAGAAGTATTATTAAGCCTGGAATAAATGATTTATTTATGGTTGGTGACCCTCTGCAAAAGGTTTATGATAGAAATATAAATTTTTTAGCCCTTAAAATTGAAACAAGAGGAAAAAAATCAAGAAGATTATTAAGAAATTACAGGACAACGGAGGAAATCAGAAAGGACGCTGTAAAAGCGCTCGGGGAAGAAACGTTTTCTGATTTTAGTGACTCCATTGAGAAAATACAAGGTTATACCTCTTTAAGTAATGGTCCAGAACCTAGTTATATTCACTTTAATAACTTGATAGATGAAATACAATTTGTTGAAAATAAAATAAATGAATTGATAGATCAAGGATTATATTTACCCGAAGACATTTGCATTGCAGCCAAAAGAAATGACGATATTCAAAAATTTCATACTCACTTTCATCATAGTGGATATAAAATTAGAAAGATTGAAAAAAATAATGAGCTAAGTTTACCCGAACATATAAGCACCTCTACCTTCCATAGTCTCAAGGGTCTTGAATTTAAAGTTATTTTTTTGGTTGGATTAAATGCGAATACTTTTTTGAAACCACGGACTTATGCATCCTATGAAGAAAAAAAAGAAACTGAAAAAAGGGATAAAGCGCTTTTATATGTCGCTATGACGCGTGCTAAAATGTTACTTTACATATCTGGAAATGGATCCAAATCAACCATTTTACAAAAAACATACCCATATAAAATAACCGACTAAAACGCTCTAAGCGTATCTCCGTTATTGCGCTGGTAAGGGATTTTTATGAAATCGAGTGTACCAGGTTTAACCCTAAGCATAAAGCTATAGGTACCTCTTTGTGGTTGCCAGTTAAAAGACATATCCCAACAATGTAATTCACGAATAAATCCGAAAGATGGATAAGACAAACCTTCACGAACAAAATCATAGCCAAAATTACCCACACTAATAGCCCAGTTTGGTGTTAATTTTATATCTCCCCTACAATTTATAGAATTTGTCTCCACTAAAAATCGAATGGCTCCATTTTCCTCTCTCCAGGTAAAATCAATATTATGAGAGATTGAAAAATTTTCAAATAAACTTAAAAAATCTTCTTCCGTAGCATTTTCAAGAGGCAATTTATTGCTCCTATTGGACTGATTCCCAATAAGTGAAGGGCTATTTTGATCTGGTCTTGAATTCCTGACATCTGTGACTACCTCCTCCGGTTTCCCCTGAAAAAGAGCACGTATTTTTGCTACCGTCAAATTAGAGGAAATACGCAAATTAGCCTGATCTAAACGTAAAGGTCTTCCCGTTTCTTTCCACCAAAAGGTATTAATTCTTTCATTCCTGGCATTTTTCATGTAAGGATCATAAATCATGGAAAAAGATGCGGTGGTCGCACCCTTGAAAAAGCGTGCTGTGGTACTAACAAAAACAGGACTCCACCGAAGGGAATCAGCGGCAAAATTATAATTTCCCGTAATCACCAGATTATCAATAAGGTTCACCGTTTTAAGGGTGGAATCTTTTTTAGGTGCAATTTTAGCTAATAAAATATTATTCAAGGAGTATCCAATAGCCATTTGCTTACCAGACTGAGGTGGTGAACCATAAATAGATTGTTCAAAGGGAGTATATACCTGATATCTGTCGGCATATCGTGTATCTGTATTTATGGTGTCGTAAAAAGGTTTAATATAGTCTGGAGAATAATTAAAGGATATCGTTGGTCTCACTTCGTGTCTCAAGCCTCTTAAAAAACCGCTTTTAAATTGTAATGTGCTAAAAAGTCTTGTATTAAGACCAAAACCCATGTCAAACGTTCGATAAGAAGCAAAACCGGGTATTGTATCTGTATTTACACGACCGTAATGTGTGGTATCTGAAATAACTTGAAAAGAGGTTTTGGCCTCATTATAAATCGTATCTCTTCGTATGGTGGGCGTTGGATCAAAATCCTTTCTTAATTGTTGCATTTGCCAAACCTCCCGATAATTTGCAGATGGATTGAGATTAAAAAACCGTAAGATTTTAAATGAGGTACTTGCCTCCACTGCTTGATTTACACCAAATTTAGCATCGCTGAGGGTTTTTGTTGAGAACAATGTGGTATCTGTAGCAGCAAAACTATTTCTAACCTCATTTCTATATCGCATAACAATTGCTTCGTACCATTTTTCAGCACCCGATGCAATTTTCCTTTTAAAAGGGTTAATGGATTGCGTTTGAAATCTTAAATCAGGAAAATTGATCGTTATTTCCTTGTTTAAAAGATTTTGAGAGTGATTAAATGAGACGGACCAATTGTAGGGTTTATCTGTATAGTTCTTATCAAATGACATATTAGAATTTAACTGCGTCTGTAAAACAGATGCAGCGTCGTTGAAAACCCTGTTTTGAAAACCATTGGTTTGAATATTCATACTACCCCCAAATCTATTTGTTGGATGCGCACCACTCTCTTGTCTGTGAGACCATCTGATCTGCACTGAATTTTGAGGTGAAAAAATACCCGTTTGAAGATTTTCAGTTTTTCTAGAATCAAAGCCAAGATTCAGCGAACCTGAATATTTATATCTTTTTCTATAATCAGAAGAAGCACTGACCCCCCAGGTTCCTCTAAAATAAATGTTTCCCCTTAGCGCCAGATTAAGATAGTCATTAATAGGGAAAAACCAACCAATATCTCTTAATCCATAACCCCACTGAGGCGAATATTCATAATCTCTTGGAAAAAGTAATCCAGTAGAAGTTTTACTCTGTGGATTAATGGGAAAGAAGCCAAAAGGTAACCAAATAGGCGTAGGAATATCCATTATTTCTAATCGGGAAGGTCCCACAATAATTAACTTATTGGGTATAATTTTTTGTTTAGTACTCCTGATGCCAAAATGAGGATGATCGGCTGTACATGTAGTGAAAATGGAATTTGTACTATAAAGAACATCATTTTGGGTAGAATCAGAACCTGCAGTACGTATAAATTTCGCTTGTTCCGAATGAATGACTATGTCATTTTGTTGAGATGTACTTTGAAAAACTTTCCCTTTTTGGGTTTTAAAATTGTAACGAAGTTCAAAAGCTGAAATTTCCTGCTCCCCTTCCTTAAAAGCTGGATTACTTTCTTTCGTTCCTGTCCCCTTAGCTAATATGATGTTATTATCCCAATCAAGTTCAATAAAACCTGCCTTCAATTCAACTTTTTCATAATTTACTATTGCCTCACCATATAAATAAAGTTTTTTATTTTTATTATCTAAAATCATTGAATCTTTACATGAGGCATCAATTGGAGCGCTTAATGAATCTTTAGAAAAACGAACATTTTGCCTTGGGATAATGGTAGTATCTGGTAAAGAACCTTCTCTTGGTATGGAATCCAAGGATATTTTTTGACTTAACAATGGAGCTGCTCCTATCAGGAAAAACAAAATTCCTAATATGGCAGTTAGATAAAAGTAATATTTTTGTTTACTTTGCATTATGATTAACTGGTCAAAGACCAAATTCCCTTTAACACATTAATGATTTACTTTTCCAACGAAAAAATGCGCGCACTGGGATATTGTTTACTGTTATTTTTATTAATAACTCCCTTAATAACGATACAAAACCGTTATTTGTACACAATCAATGCTCATAATTTTTCATCCATTGGCGAAGGTACTAAAGTTAAGTTACAAGGCAAACCCCCATATCGTATAAAAACGGTAATCATTGACCCAGGTCATGGTGGATTCGACCCTGGAACCCACGGTGTTTCTACCTTAGAAAAAGATTTGGTTCTATCTGTAGGCAAAAAACTAAGAGACTTATTAGCTGAAAAATATCCCCAGGTAAAAGTTATAATGACCAGAGATAAAGACATTTTTATACCTTTATTTCAACGGGCAAAAATTGCTAATGACGCAAATGCTGATTTATTTATTTCCATTCACGCTAATTTTATGCCTAAATCATCTGTCACACTTGGGACAGAAACCTATGTAATGGGTTTACATACAGCTGAATATAATTTAGATGTTGCAAAAAGAGAAAATGCGGCCATATTACTTGAAGAGAATTATAAAAATAATTATGATTATGACCCCAACTCACCCGAAGGTCATATTTTATTTTCCATGTACCAGAATGCTTTTTTAGATCAAAGTATCCAATTTGGTCAATTTGTTGAAAATCAATATGCAAGTCATGCTAATAGAAAAAGTAGAGGGGTAAAACAAGCCGGCTTTGTTGTATTAAAGGCAACTTCTATGCCAAGTGTTTTATTAGAAATAGGATTTTTAAGTAATCGAGAAGAAGAAAATTATCTGAAAACAGACATTGGGAAGCAAAAAATTGCAGAAAGTATTTTTAATGGATTTACTGAATATAAAAAGAAAATGGAAGGGTTGCCTGCATCGGTAACAGAGGTAACTAATCAACCAACCTCATTAGGCAACCAAGCTAATTACCAATTTTGGATTCAAATTGCTGCTACGCCAAACCCGATAGCTAAAACGGATTCATTATGGAAAAATTCACCCTTTAAAATTGAGCAAACAAAGGAAAATGGGTTATATAAATACAGAACAGACACATTTAACCAAATAAAAGAAGTTTTAAAAGCAAGAGACAAAATGTTTACTGCGGGATTTAAAGATGCTTTTATTATTGTAGATAAAAATGGAGAACGAATTAGTTTACATCAGGCTAAAAAAGAATTAGGTATCCCATAATGTTACTATTTATGAAGTAGGATATTTGTATATTTGCGCGAATTATTTGCTGAAAAAACAAAAAGAATGTCAAAAGAAATTAGAATTGCCCTATTGGTTATAACCTCTCTGTTAGTATCCATTTGGGGTTACAAATATATAATAGGTAAAAATCTATTGAAAAAATCTAACCTTTATTATGTTGATTACAGTAACGTAAATAGAATCACTATATCTACACCAGTTAAATATTTAGGATATCAGGTTGGATTTGTTTCTGAAGTAACCCCTGATTTAGATAAAGGACTTATTAGATTAACGCTTGATTTAGACGAAAACATGGCGCTGCCAAAAGGAAGTATGGCTAATATTTTGACGGAGACTTTTATGGGAGGTGCTTCTATTATTTTGAATATTCCGAAAGGATGTTCAGGTGATTGTTTGCCCAGTGGATCTGTCATTGGCGGAAAAAACCTTGGCATTTTGGGTTCAATGGTCGATAAAAATGATTTAAAAACCTATATCCAGGTATTTCAGGAAGGAATTTCCGTTTTAGTGGATTCTTTAAGTAAACAAATGACTTCTGGTGATGCTGACAGTAAAATGGGTAAAAGCATTGAGAATCTATCTAAAACGATTGATAACCTCGAGTTATTGACCCGTCAGATGAATGGCATTATGGGGGCTTCAGGAAAAAGCATAAATCAGAGTATGGCTAGTTTATCTTCCATATTAAAAAATATAGAAACTAATAATGAAGAGATTTCAAATCTTTTAGCCAATGTTTCCGACATCTCAAATCAAATAAAAGACGGTGATGCTAAAAAATCAATGGAATCTATAAATACTACCTTAACGGGGTTACAACAGACGTTAAAATCTGCAGATACCACATTTTCTGGACTAAATAGCATTATAGCCAATGTGAATGCAGGAAATGGAAGTTTAGGGAAATTAGTAAAAGATGATGGATTGGTTAATGACATTCAGGATTTGAGCAAGCATTTAGACTCTTTACTTTTAGATTTAAAAGAAAGACCATATCGCTACATACCTCTAAAAAGTCAGAAAAAGACGGAGAAAATAGACAAGCAAAAAGATTTGAATTAATATTCAAACTGGAGTTTTGCCAAACTAGTGTATAATCCATTTTCATTTTGGAGTAATTCCTGATGAGTTCCTTTCTCAGCAATGGTTCCATTTTCCAATACGTAAATCTGATTGACATCTTTTATAGTAGCTAAACGATGTGCAATAATAATGGAAGTTCTACCTACCATTAATACTTGTAAAGCTTCTTGAACAAGTCTTTCAGATTCTGCATCGAGCGAGGATGTGGCTTCATCCAGAATTAGGATGGCGGGATCTTTTAAAATTGCTCTTGCTATAGCCACTCTTTGCTTTTGACCTCCAGACAATTTCACTCCTCTTTCTCCAACTATTGTTTCCATTTTTAAAGGAAAACCATCTATGAATTCCCAAGCATTTGCCTTTTTTGCAGCTTCCATAATATCTGAATTTGAAGCCGATGGATTTCCATAAGCGATATTATCTTTAATTGTACCACCAAATAACATAACATCCTGAGGAACAATGGCCATATTACCACGTAGGTCGGACAAATCATATTCCTGAACTGGAAGGTCATCGATAAAAATTTGGCCAGCATCGGCCTTGTAAAATTGCATGAGCAGTTGTGTCAAGGTAGATTTACCTGCGCCACTCATACCTACTAAAGCAATTCTTTCACCAGGAATAACATTAAGATCTATTCCTTTTAGCACCATTTTTTCAGGACGGCTCGGATAGGCAAAAAACACTTGGTTAAAATCGATTTTTCCTTGAAACCTTTTACTGATGGATATGGAAGAATCAATATTTCTTTCCCCAGGCATTTGAAGAATATCTACAATTCTCTCTCCAGCACCTAAAGCGGTAATTAATTCTGTGTAAAAAGTACCCAGACTGGCTATAGCTCCACCGATGATTCCTGTAAAAATGATAAAATTAACAAGATCTCCCTTCACCAAAGTTCCACTTTCCACCATTATAGCTGCTTGCCACATAATAAAAAACAGGGCTCCAAACATAACAAAAACAATAAAGGAAGCGAAAAGTCCTCTCATTGTAGCCGCCTTTAAAGCCATAGTAACCACCTTATGCAAATGACTGCCATATCTCTTTAATTCAAACCATTCATTGGTAAAAGCTTTTACTGTGCGTATATTTTGCATGGTTTCTTCCACCACCACATTGGTCTGAGCCAATTCATCCTGACGTTCTTTTGTAAACTTCCTTATATGTTTTCCGAAATACATAGCTGCAAAAACTACTAAGGGAAAAGTCCCCAGCATAATGAGCGCCAATCGCGGCATAGCAAAAACAATAAACAGGATACCACCTACAAGAATAATTATTTGCCTCAAAAACTCTGCCACTGTGGTAGCTAAAGCACCTTGAATCTGAGTGACATCATTCGTAATTCTGCTGGTCAGCTCCCCTACTCTTTGTTCCTCAATCCAAGGAATCGGAAGAGAAATCATTTTTTTAAATAAATCACTTCTTAAAGTCGCCATGCTTTTTTCACTAACTATGGCAAATAACCTGATTCTGAAATAGGATAAAACACTTTGAATTCCTAATAAAAGGAGAATACTTAAAAATAATTGATTTAGGGTAATGGGATAAGTTGGTTTTTTATCTAAAATATTAAAAACCTCCCCAGGCAGCTTCATTATTAATAAAAACAGAATACTTCCCGCACTTAAAACCAACATCCCTAAGAAAAAAGGAACCCGATAAGGAATCAAATAACGAAATATATATCCATTCTTTTGAAATTTTTCTTTTGAAAATTTGGGTTTTGCGCTATTTTCAGCCTTGTCTTTATCAACTGACATAATGTAATTTTATAAGCCTAAAGCAACCTTAACAACTTAAGGTAACTTTTAGATTAAAATAAATAAAGATAACCTATTATATTTGGTAAGCAAAACATATCAATTATTTGATAATCAACGTTTATTTCTGAATTAAAACCTTTGAGAATGAGATATTTTTTTTTGATTTTATCCTTTTTACCATTTGTTTCTAAAGGGCAGGAGTCAACATTAGACATTGGTATTGTAGGAGGCACAACATTTTATATAGGAGATTTATCCAGTAGCATTTCAGATTTTTCATTTAAAGATTTAGGATATACAGGTGGAATTTTCATAAGAAATAATTTCAACCGACATCTTGGCATCCGATTTGGCCTTCAATATTCGCATATCACTGCTGATGAACTAAATAGAAGCGTTCCCATTCCAAGAGCCCTAAATTTTTTCAATAATTTAAAGCAAGCCAATTTAATGGGCGAATGGAGAATATTAAATATATATTTAGCAAATGATAATATAATAATTTCCCCATTTTTTGCAGCTGGAGGAACGGTTCAACTATCTAATCCATATTTCAGGGACATAACTTATGGCAATGTACCACTTAGATTATTAGGCACAGAAGGTCAGGGCATTCCAGGTTATCCCGATTATTACAAGCCATATCAATTTAGTTTACCCGTAGGTGCAGGAATATCCGTTTCATTGAATGAAAAGATAAAATTTACAGCAGAGATTATAGGTAACAGAGTTTTTGGTGACTACATAGATGATGTTTCTTCAGCACCAGTCATATTTAATGATTTATTAGCCAATCCGAAAGGATCAAGTTTAGCATTGAATGCCTATATCAGTAATCCCACCTTATATCCCAATCCATCACAAACGCCTTATTCCAGAGGAGGGCCAGCCGTGGATTGGTATTATTTAGTGCAGTTTAGCCTAAGTTATCGCATCAAATCAGGTGGAACTTCAAAATTTGGTGGCTCACGAGGATTACCTTGCCCTACTTTTAGATAAATAGAATGATTCAATGCTTAGAATTTGTAAAAAAGGTTAAAATGAAGACCAAACTATCTCAAAATTTAAATACTTATACCTGAAGTATGTTTATATTTGCAAGCACTTAAAACAAAGAATAAGATGGCACAATTAAATTTTGGAGGATCCTTAGAAAACGTGGTAACACGCGAAGAGTTCTCTTTAGAAAAAGCACAGGATATCCTTCAGGATGAGGTTATTGCAATAATTGGATATGGTGTTCAAGGTCCTGGACAAGCATTAAACTTAAGAGACAATGGTTTTAATGTAATTGTTGGACAAAGATTCCCATCACCTACTTGGGACAAAGCCATAGCCGATGGATGGGTACCAGGAGAAACCTTGTTTTCTATAGACGAAGCAGCTGAAAGAGGAACTATTATTCAATATCTTTTGTCTGATGCGGCACAAATTGCTGCATGGCCACAGTTAAAAGCCAAATTAACCCCTGGAAAAGCGCTTTATTTTTCTCATGGATTTGGCATTACCTATAAAGAAAGAACAGGAATTATACCTCCAGCGGACATTGATGTTATTTTAGTAGCACCAAAAGGTAGTGGAACATCTTTAAGAAGAATGTTTATAGCGGGGCGTGGATTAAACTCCAGCTATGCTATTTTCCAGGATGCAACAGGCAAAGCTTTCGAAAGAGTAGTGGCACTTGGTATTGGCATTGGTTCTGGTTATCTTTTTGAAACTACTTTTCAAAAGGAAGTTTATAGCGATTTAACAGGCGAAAGAGGTACTTTAATGGGTTGCATTCAAGGTATTTTTGCAGCACAATATGAAGTATTACGGAAAAATGGTCATAGTCCATCAGAAGCTTTCAATGAAACAGTTGAGGAGTTAACCCAATCTTTAATGCCTTTAGTTGCTGAAAATGGAATGGACTGGATGTATGCCAATTGTAGTACAACAGCTCAAAGAGGCGCCTTAGATTGGTGGAAAAAATTCAGAGATGCAGTTAAACCAGTGTTTGAAGACCTTTATGCAAGTGTATCCTCAGGTAATGAAGCTCAGCTTTCCATCGATTCAAATAGTCTTCCTGACTATAGAGAAAAACTGGAAGTTGAACTAAAAGAGTTAAGAGATAGTGAAATGTGGCAAGCTGGAAAAACGGTTAGAAGCCTCCGTCCTGAAGCAGGAAAAGAATAATTTTATTTAAATTATATTGAAAAAGAGGTATTTTCGGTTTTCGATAATACCTCTTTTTTTATTAATGATGTGAACATGGTCGAAACAGCAAATATAAGTCTTGATAATATTGTTGAAGCTGCAAAGAGACTATCAGGGGTTGCTGATATAACCGCTCTTCAATTGAATGCTAATTTATCAGAGCAATACCAATGTAATATTCTTTTAAAACGAGAAGATTTACAAGTGGTAAGATCCTATAAAATTAGAGGAGCGTTCAATAAAATGTCCAGTTTATCAAAAGAAATTTTGAATAAAGGGGTAGTTTGCGCAAGTGCTGGAAACCATGCGCAAGGCTTTGCCTTCGCTTGTCAAAAACTAGGTGTAAGCGGCAAAATTTATATGCCTTCCGTTACTCCACAGCAAAAAGTAACTAAGGTCAAGAAATTTGGTAAAGACTGGGTTGAAATTGTATTAATTGGCGACACTTTTGATGACGCCTTTCAGGAGGCTATTGCATATTCAGAGGCATCAGGAAAGGCTTTTATCCATCCTTTTAATGATCCAAAAATCATAGAAGGCCAAGGAACAGTAGCCTTAGAAATACTCAACCAATACCCTCATGAAATAGATTATTTAATCGCTCCAATTGGTGGTGGTGGATTAATTGCTGGTTGTGGAATTGTTTTTAAAGCATTAAGCCCCAAAACTAAAATCATTGGGGTTGAACCAGCTGGTGCGCCGGCAATGTTTGAATCACTTAAACAGAATAAGGTGGTTACACTATCTCATATAGATAATTTTGTAGATGGTGCTGCAGTAAAAAAAGTGGGCGAAATTAATTTCCCCATCGTCAAAAGTACCATCTCGAAGGTGATATTAGTAGATGAAGGAAAAGTTTGTCATACCTTATTACAATTATATAATGATGAAGGCTTTGTTGTAGAACCCGCCGGTACCTTATCAATTGCCGCATTGGATGAAATAAAAGAAGAAATAAAGGGTAAAACCGTAGTTTGTATTGTTAGTGGCAGTAATAACGATATTACCAGAACGGAGGAAATCAGGGAACGAGCACTACTTTACAATGGATTAAAGCATTATTTTGTTATTCGATTTCCACAAAGGGCAGGTGCTTTAAGGGAATTTCTTAACCATGTTTTGGGACCTAACGACGATATAACTCATTTTGAATATACTAAAAGAAATAATAGAGAATTAGGTCCTGCTTTGGTAGGAATACAAGTAAAGTGTAAAGAAGACTATGACCTTTTATTGCAAAGAATGAATGAAAATGGACTGCAGTTTCAATCTATGAATGAGAGTAAAATGTTGTATGAGTTGTTAATATAGTGCTCTAGTTCAATTTAGTTTCAGCTAATTGCAAGATTGTGTCAAACTGAGCATCAGTTACTGGCATCACACTTAAACGACTTTGTTTTATTAACCCAATATCTTGTAATTCAGGATGTTGTTTAATTTCCTTTAAGCTAACTGCCCTATTTAATTTTTTAACAGGAACAATATCAATAGCAGACCAGTCCCCTTTTTCTGCCGTAGGGTCTGGGTAGGCTGTGTGTAAAACTTTGGCAATCCCTACAATTTCCAGTCCTTCATTACTATGGTAGAAAAGTAGAATATCCTCACTTTCCATAGCACGAAGAAAGTTCCTGGCACCGTAATTTCTTACACCATCCCACATGGAGAACCCATCTCTTTGTAAATCGGAAAAACTAAAAACAAAGGGTTCAGATTTTATTAACCAAAAAGACATTTATTATAAATTAAAGGGCTAAAAAAACGGGTAAGACAGCGTTAATGCCTTCCTCGATGGGTAAAAGTACAGGGATTTTCAGTTTTTCAAAGTAATCTTTCTGATAAGCTTTAGATTCCTCTGGCGAGCACCCATGAGTATTTAATACTAAGGCGATTACTTTCGCCCCATAAGCATTTATCAAGGCTATTTCTGATTCTACCGAAGGAATTTCTCCCCAATTAGCATCATCATCATAATAAACTCTTTTTGGAGGATGGACTAAAACGGCATACTTTGCTTTTCCAGAAACGAAAAATTCAGAACCGCAGGGTCCACTTGGATTCCTTAACGCTGATTGTCCTTCCAGGAAAATAAAATCAGGATTTTCATTTAAATAACATTCAACAATCGCATTTTCCAATTCTCCAGAAACAAAATCATTTAAAGTGGAATCAAAAATAAATCCATATTCACCGCCCTGCAGCCAACCGGTTTGACCGGTATAAACCATTTCAGCTTTTTTACTATTTTTATTAAGCAGTTCAGTAAAAAATCGTGCAGAGGTTCTTTTACCCACAGCACAATCAGTTCCAATAACGGCAATAACAGGACATTTTACCTGATGTATTCGTCCAGTCCAAAAATGAAGATTATTTTTGGTTTTGGGTTTCCTAACATCTTTTAAATAGGCATTGTGTGTTTTTGCCAGTTCCACAAAATGAGGTTTGTCCGACAAAAACTCATGTAAACCATTCACTAAGGATAATCCATTTTCCAAACATTCCAGTAAAACACCTTCTAACTGTTTAGGTATAACACCACCGTGTGTGGCTATTCCAATGATGGCCACCGTTGCCTCTGGAAATGAACGAACAGCCTCTTTAACAGAAGCAATAATGGGAATTTGTCGGTGTAAACCATCTAATTTTTCCCCGGCATCCGAACCATAATTTTTACTATCCACCACGGCCAATATTTCAAACCGTTGGGTTCCACGTATTAAGCCATGGGCCGTTTTAGCATCAAGCATATCATAAGCATCCAACGTCAAAATAATGGCCTTTTCTCTATTTGTCATTTTTTTTTAACTAAATTAATGGAAGGCTAAATTAGTAATTTTTTAAGTTGCATTTACATTTTTTAATTTTCAAATAATGTATATAAAATAAAATCATTAAGACTTTTTTAAGGATATTATTGAAATATCCTTAAATTACACGCGTTAACCCTATAAAATATTGAATCTTCAGATGATGAACCTATTTTACCTTCTCAAAATACCATTCGTAGTATTAAGTATGCTACTTTTCGGTCAGTTATCATTTTTTTTTAACAATGAGCAAACCAAAGTATTGGTTTTTTATAAAACAGCAGGTTTTGTTCATGAATCTATTCCTGATGGTATTGCTGCTATTAAGAAGTTGGGTGTTGCCAATGGATTTACCGTCGATGTGACCAATGACGCTACCAAAATAAATGAAGAAAATCTTTCTCAATACGATGCTGTTATATGGCTAAGCACTACCGGTGATGTTTTAAACAATTACCAGGAAGCAGATTTCGAAAGATATATTCAGGCAGGAGGAGGATATGTGGGAGTGCACGCAGCTGCCGATACAGAGTATGAATGGGGCTGGTATAACAGGCTTGCAGGGGGACAATTTTTAGACCACCCAGGTATTAATGATCCTCATCCTAATGTACAAAAAGGGAAAGTTCAGGTAACTGATAAGTCACATGTTTCAACCAAAGGCCTTCCTGATGTCTGGGAAAGAACAGACGAATGGTATAGCTACAAAAAATTATATCCTAATCTAAATATCTTAATGAAATTAGATGAAAGTAGCTACCAGGGTGGATTCAAAATGGGTAATCACCCTATTGCCTGGTTTCATGAATTTGACGGTGGCAGGGCTTTTTACACAGCAGGAGGTCATACCAAAGAATCATACAGTGAGGAATTGTTTCTGAATCACCTTTTAGGTGGAATTAAATATGCTATTGGCGATAATAAGCCATTAAATTATGGCAAAGCAAAAACAGAAAGAGTTCCAGAAGAAAATAGATTCGAGAAAAATTTATTAGTCAATGGTGGGTTTACAGAACCAACTGAAATGACCATTCTTCCCAATTTTGATATTCTTATTTCACAAAGAAGAGGCGAAATTTTATTGTATAAAAATGGAAGTGATGTAGCCAATGAGATAGTTAAATTAGATGTTTATTGGAAAACCGAAACCCCAGGAGTGAATGCAGAAGAGGGATTAATGGGTATTCAAAAGGATCCTAATTATGCATCTAACGGATATGTTTATGTTTATTATGCCCCTTCAGGTGAAAAATCTGTAAACAGGCTCTCCAGATTTACGTTTAAAAACGATAAATGGGATATGGGTTCTGAGAAAATAATCTTGGAAGTAAATTCTCAACGTAATATCTGTTGCCACACAGGTGGTTCTATCGCCTTCGATAAAAATGGCTTGTTATACCTCTCTACAGGTGATAATTCTACTCCGTTTAATCAACCTAACGAAAAACTGATTTTACGCGGGTTTGCACCTTTAGATGACAGACCAGGTTTTGAACAATACGATGCCAGAAGAGCCTCTGGCAACAGTAATGATTTAAGAGGGAAAATTTTACGTATTAAAGTAAATGCAGATGGAACTTACGATATTCCTGAAGGAAATCTTTATCCGGTAGGTACGCCAAAGACCAGACCTGAAATATATGTTCAGGGAAATAGAAATCCATACAGAATTTCTATCGATCAGAAAAACGGATATTTATATTGGGGAGAGGTAGGACCTGACTCCAATGTTGATAGTTTAAAAACGAGAGGTCCCAGAGGTTATGACGAAGTAAATCAAGCCAGAAAAGCAGGTAATTTTGGATGGCCGTATTTCGTTGGAAATAACTATGCTTATGCCGAATATAATTTTATTACTGGAGAAACAGGTATAACCTTTGACCCCAAAAAACCAGTGAATAATTCAAGAAATAATACAGGGATTATAGAATTGCCCCCAGCGCAACCTGCATTCATCTGGTATCCTTATGAAGCTTCACCTGATTTTCCATCTGTTGGCACAGGAGGTAGAAATGCGATGGCTGGCCCTGTATATTACAGTGATATGTACCCTGAAGCAACAAGATATCCATCTTATTATGATGGTAAATTTTTTCCTTACGAGTGGATCAGAGGTTGGATTAAAGCTGTAACCATGCTTCCAAATGGTGATTTCGATAAAATGGAGCCATTTATGGGATCAACTAAATTTAATGCATTAATTGATTTAGAAATTGGTCCAGATGGAAGATTTTATGCTTTAGAATATGGTAATGGCTGGTTTGCTAAAAACATGGATGCCGCATTATCACGAATAGATTATAACGCAGGCAACAGAACTCCTGTGGTAAAAAATATAAAAGTGGACAAGACATCTGGCTCGTTACCTTTTGTTGCTACTTTTTCGGTTACCGCAAGTGATCCAGAAAACGATGCTTTAACCTATGCATGGGACTTAGGAAATGGTCAAACAATAGAAACAAAAGTCCCTTCTTTAACCTATACATTCAAAGAAACAGGTGATTATGACATTCAGGTAAAGGTGAGTGATACAGGTAATTTATCATCAAAAAGCGGACTGGCATCTGTTTATGCAGGTAACATTGCACCAGAAGTAACCATTGATGTATTAAGTAATAAAACCTTCTATTTCCCAGATAAACCAGTTGAATATTCAGTAAATATTAAAGATGCAGATGATAAAAAAGCATCTAAAAATATTTCATCTCTATATGTATCAGCTGATTATGTTTCAGGATTAGATCAGGCTGAAGCTTCAAAGGGACATTTAATTGTTGCGGATGCTATAATTGGAAAAAGTATTGTAAATACCTTAACCTGTATCACTTGTCATAAAGCAGATGAACCTTCTATTGGACCATCATTTACAGATATTGCCAAAAAATATAGACGTACTCCCAACGTAACAACTTATTTGTTAAATAAAATACAAAAAGGTGGAACTGGTGTTTGGGGTGAAACGGTTATGCCTGCTAATTCTGATTTGAAAAATGACGATGCTCAGAAAATCATTTCTTATATCTTATCTCTTGGACAAAAAGAAGGACCAAAACCTTCTTTACCTGCTAAAGGAAATGTTCTTAATCCGTTATTGGGCAAAACTTACAGTGAAAGTGGCATGTTTGTATTAAATGCAAGCTTTACAGACCGGGGTGGAAAAGAATCTAAACCCTTAAGCGGAAATGGTTCTGCCGTTTTAAAAAGCCCTAAAATTGGGATGGATCAGGCAAAAAATCTCAATGGATTCAGTATCATGAAATATGGAGGTCAAACCCTGATGTTGTTTCCATCGACAGAAGCATCTTTTGCTTTTGAAAACCTCGATTTAACCCAAATCGTTACTTTACAAATTGCAGGTGCAGGACAAGAATCAAGTAAAAATGGATATACCATTGAGGCTCGTCTAGATAGTCCTACTGGAAAAATAATAGGAAATACATCCTTTAAGTTAGCATCAAATGGAAATAAACCACCATTTTTTGGCACTGCTGAAATGAAAATATCCCCTGTTACAGATAAGAAAAAACACCACGTTTTCTTTGTTACAAAACCAGTAAAGGAGGGTGAACCTTCTGCAGCTTTAGTGAATATTGAATTTAAAACAGAATAATCAACTTTATTCCAAACAATAAAAAAGCCATTAGATTATGTTCTAATGGCTTTTTTTTATTTAAGGTTTTTGCCAGGGAATTTTGCCGGCTTTTTGTATGTGTTGCATCAGACGTTTATTCAAGTCAGTATATATTTTAGCATTTTCATTAATGACATTTAATTTTTCGAATGGATCTGACTTTAAATTAAAAAGTTCCATGGGTGAACCAGGTTTATTCCTAACTAATTTCCAGTCACCATATCTTAAAGCATAACTGCAAGAACCATTATAGGCGTTTCCTCCCTCTCTACGAGTAAAATAAAAAGTACGAATTTCTTCTTTAAATAAATCCTGGTTTTTCAATTCATCTAGCATACTTTTACTCTCCAGTACAGCATCAGGTTTTAACCTGGCAACCGCTAATAATGTTGGAAATAAATCCATGGATAACCAATTTGTTTTTGAAATTACCCCCTTTTTAACCTTAGAAGGCCATGAAATACAGGTAGGAACTCTTAAACCACCCTCATACATACTTTGTTTTCCATCTCTATAGGGACCATTATTTGCCAGGTCAGGTAAATGTCCGCCATTATCACTTGTGAATATGATAACTGTATTTTCATACATACCTTGTTCTTTTAAAGTTTGAATAACATCCCCTATCCTATCATCCAGATGTTCAATAAAGGCAACTAGGTTAGCTCTTTTTACTGGCAACTGTGGCTCTCTTTTTTTAACTTTTTCTAACCATTCTTTTGGTGGCTGGACTGGAAAATGAGGTGCGTTATATGCCAGATATAAAAAGAAGGGCTCCTTAGATTGCTTCCTCTCTTTAATATAATCTATAGACCAATCCGTAAATAAATCGGTAGCATGTCCTTTTGGATCAATTACATCCTTATTTCTCCTCATGTAATTAATATCATGGCGTCTATGTGCCCAATAATCATCCATCATATCACCGAGCCAGCCATGAAAATAATCAAATCCCTTTTCATTAGGTAAATTGGGAGAGGTTAATCCCAAGTGCCATTTCCCAATAATACCTGTATGATAACCTGCCTTTTTCAAGTACTGGGGCAGCAACTTTACGGTAGGATCCAAATATCCCCAATTATCCTCCGGAATGGTACGAATCACGCCGGGAACACCTACATAATCGGGATAAGTACCTGAAAGTAAAGCAGCCCGTGTTGGAGAACAAACCGTACAATTAGAATAAAACTGATCGAATCTCATTCCATTGGAGGCAATGGCATCAATATTTGGGGTATTTATGTCCTTTGTCCCGTAATATGAAACATCGTGAAGCCCTTGATCATCGGTTAAAATAAGCAGGATATTAGGCAATATTTCTTTTTTAATCTTCTTTTCTTTAAAGGAAAAAAATAAGATGGCGCTTACGCAAACAAGGAAAAAATATCTCATTTTAGGTAGATTTTTGTTTAAATATACATTATAATTAGCCAAAAGTCGGTCTTTTATACTACTTATGGCTGATTATAAGCAGTAAATTTAAAATGGGTTAATTTGAGAATCCTCCTTTAATTTTAGTATTTTAGCTTTGTTTAATGGTATTCGTTTTTAGGTTAATTACTATGAATAAATATGTTTTCGGTGTAGATTTTGGGACTGATTCAGTCCGTTCACTGCTAGTAAATTCACTGAATGGAGAGGAAATAGCCACCTCCGTTTTTTATTATCCGCGTTGGAAAAATCAACTTTTTTGTAATCCTGGTTTGAACCAGTTTCGACAACATCCGCTGGATTATCTTGAAGGTTTGACCTATACCATTAAATCTTGTCTTCAAGGACTTAGTGAAGAAATCATTCAAAATATAAAAGGTATTTCCATAGATACAACAGGTTCAACGCCTGTTGCCGTTGATGAATTTGGCACTCCCCTTTCGTTGCTTCCCGAGTTTGCAGATAATCCAAATGCCATGTTTATCTTATGGAAAGATCATACCAGTATTGAGGAAGCGGAGGCTATCAATCATTATAACCGACAAAGTAATATTGATTATTTGCAATATGTTGGCGGTATATACTCCTCCGAATGGTTTTGGGCAAAATTGTTACATATTTTAAAAACAGATGATCTTATAAGATCTAAAATAGCCAGTTTTGTGGAGCATTGTGACTGGATACCTTTTGTATTAACAGGTGGCAAAAACCTGAAAGATTTAAAAAGAGGCATTTGTGCAGCTGGTCATAAAGCCTTATGGTCGGAATCTTTTGATGGTTATCCTCCAAACGACTTTTTTAAAGGTATTGATCATTTGCTACATGGCTTTACAGAAAAATTGTATCAAAATATATATGCTGCAGATAGCGCCGCTGGAACAATAGCACCTGAATGGTCTGAAAAATTAGGCCTTCCTCTTGATGTAACTATCGGCATTGGTGCTTTTGACGCACATGTTGGTGCCGTTGGAGGCCAGATTGAACCTTTTTATTTAAGTAAAGTAATGGGCACATCCACTTGCGATATGATGGTTGTTTCAACTCAAGACTTGAATAATAAATGTGTTAAAGGAATTTGTGGACAGGTAATGGGGTCCATTATTCCTGGCTTATACGGCCTGGAAGCTGGCCAATCGGCCTTTGGTGATGTTTACGCCTGGTTTAAAAACATGCTTCTCAAGCCGTCCATTCAAATGATTGAAGAATCTACTTTTTTATCTGAAGATCAAAAGAGAGCATTAATACATTCTCTGGATTCAAATTTATTGAATAAACTGTCACAACAAGCAAATGAATTACCCTTAGAAAAAACATCAGCCCTAGCTATGGATTGGCTAAATGGACGAAGAACACCTGATGCAAACCAAAGTCTGGAGGGTGCCCTTACCCATTTAAATTTAGGTACCGATGCTGTACAAATTTTTCATGCATTAGTTGAGGCGACCTGCTATGGAGCAAAAGCAATTGTTGAACGCTTCAGAAATGAAGGTGTTCCGGTTAAAGGAATCATCGGCTTAGGAGGGGTAGCAAAAAAATCGGCATTTATCATGCAAATGATGTCTGATGTCTTAGAAATGCCAATAAAAATTCATAAAAGTGAGCAAACCTGTGCTTTAGGGGCTGCCATGTTTGCAGCTACTGCCGCTGGAATATATCCAAATATTGAACAAGCTATGTTAGCAATGGGCCCAGGGTTCGAAACAGAATATTTCCCAAATGGGAAAAAAACAATTGTTTATAAAAATAGATACTTACAATATCAAAAATTAGGCTCATTTTTAGAAAATCAACCTTAAATAAATGGGATTATATAGCGATTTAAAGAAGGAAGCTTGCAGAGCGAACATGCAATTACCCGCCCTAGGTCTGGTTCTTTTTACCTTTGGAAATGTGAGCGTAGTCGACAGAAAAAAAGAAGTGTTTGCCATAAAACCAAGTGGGGTACCTTATGAGGAGTTAACCCCAAAAAAAATGGTGATTGTCGATTTCAATGGTCAAATTATAGAAGGTAAATACAGACCTTCCTCTGATACCCAAACACATGCTGTATTATATAAATACTGGCAAAATATTAGTAGTATCGTACATACTCACTCTACATATGCAACGGCCTGGGCACAAGCCCAACGAGAAATTCCTATTTATGGAACAACACATGCCGATCATTTAACAGAGGCAGTGCCTTGCGCTCCCCCTATGAACGATGAAATGATACAAGGCGATTATGAAA
>Ga0208787_1000270_pt1 | contig 25983 bp, 14 predicted proteins | sample Wag4_2014_7_11_FD_187362 | JGI IMG/M metagenome (GOLD analysis project Ga0208787, IMG submission 187362) | Fresh water microbial communities from Ohio, USA - Utica-2 Time Series HT 2014_7_11 (SPAdes) (version 2) | ecosystem: Environmental > Aquatic > Freshwater > Water tank | place: USA: Ohio...
GGATTAATTTTAACAACAACAGGTACAGGTGCTGCTACTTTATCAGGCACTACTTTAAATATTCCATCTGTTTCATCTACTGTAAATGCAGGAAGTTTATCTGGAACCATAGCTGTGGCCAATGGAGGAACAGGAGTAACTACATCTACTGGTACAGGTAATGTAGTATTATCATCTTCACCTACTTTAATAACACCTGCATTAGGTACACCATCTGCAGTTGTATTAACAAGCGCAACTGGTTTGCCATTAACTACAGGAGTAACAGGAACTTTAGCTGTTGGGAATGGAGGAACAGGAGCAACAACATTAACAGGTTATATAAAAGGAACTGGCACAACGGCTATGACAGCTAGTGCCAATATTCCAGTTGCAGATATAACTGGTGCTGCCCCACTTGCTTCACCAACATTCACAGGAACAGTTACAACAAGTACAATTAATACTGGAGCATTAAGTGCTAGCAGTGTGACTACACCCATTTATGCATCTACACCACAAGCATTAACAGATGGAACCACCATTAGTTGGAACCCAACACTTGGTTTAAATGCAAGTGTAACTTTAGCGGGGAATAGAACATTAAGTTTCACCTCTACTCCTGCAGCAGGTTCTTATGGAACCCTAGTAGTAACGCAAGATGCAACAGGTGGTAGAACAATTACATTGCCATCAACTACTAATAAAGTATTGGGTTCTACATCAGGCACTACCATTGCATTATCTACAACAGCAAATGCTAAAGACATTTTAAATTTTTATTACGACGGAACAAACTGTTATTGGAATATTGGTCAAGGATATGGTAATGCACCATCTGCATCATTTACTTTAACTACAACTGGTACAGGCGCTGCCACTTTATCAGGCACTACTTTAAATATTCCATCTATTTCATCTACTGTTAATTCAAGTAGTATTTCAGGAACTGTGGCAATTGCCAATGGAGGAACGAATGCAAACTCTGCTGCTACTGCATTATCTAATTTGGGTGGAGCACCTTTAGCATCACCTTTATTTACAGGTGTACCGCAAGCGCCAACAGCAACCGTAGGTACAAATACAATACAAATTGCAACTACTGCTTTTGTAACTTCAGCCGTTACTACAGCTGCACCATCTGATGCGTCTACATCTGCAAAAGGTATCATACAATTAGCAGGTGATTTAAGAGGTACAGCAACATCGCCAACTGTGAACACAGTAGGAGGTGTAAACTCCGCTACCATTGCAACTTTTGATACAAGAATTACATCTGCTACAAATAGTATAACATCTAATACTTCAAGTATTACTTCTTTAAATACAAGTGTAGCATCAAATACTACAAGTATAACAGCAAACGCAACAGCGATTGCTAATGAAGCAACTACTGCAAGAGCAGCTGAATTAGTCTTAACTAATAACATCACATCTAACATATCAAGTATAACAGCAAACGCAACAGCGGTTGCTAATGAAGCAACTACTGCAAGAGCAGCCGAGTTAGCACTTACAAATAAAATAAGTTCTAACACATCAAGTATAACAGCAAACGCAACAGCGATTGCTAATGAAGCAACTACTGCAAGAGCAGCTGAATTATTACTTACAAATAATGTAAGTGCAAATACGAACAGTATTACTTCTTTAACAAATAATTCTGTTCCATACACAGGTGCTACTTCTAGTGTGAACTTAGGCGCTTATGATTTAAGAGTAAATGGATTAACTGTTGGAACTGGATCATTATCAGATGCTATATCTTCTACTAATAATACTGCAGTTGGAAATGGGGCATTAGCTATTAATACAACAGGTACGAATAATAGTGCTTTTGGTTCTCAAACACTTGATGCGAATACAACTGGGTCTAACAATAGTGCTGTTGGTAAATTTGCAATGGGTAATAATGCAGGAGGAAATAATAATACTGCTGTTGGAAATGCAGCACTTTTTGACAATATAAGTGGATCTGCTAATACTTCAATAGGCAAGTCTGCTTTACAATATAGTAAAGGAAGTAATAATACAGCGGTTGGAGCATATTCTGATATTAATGATATTAATTTAAGTAATGCTACCGCCATTGGACATGGCGCTAGGGTTCGTGTTAGCAATACCATACAATTGGGAGCAGATGGTACTACTTTGAATAGTGGTCAACTTCCTACCACAGCCATTACGAATGTAAGTACTACAGGAACTTTAACATTAAAGGATGTGACGTATCCAAATACGCATGGTACAGCTAATCAAGTATTATCTACCACAGGTAGTGGAACTTTAACTTGGACAACAGTCTCGAATCCCACCGATGCATCCACCACTGCAAAAGGTATTATTCAATTAGCAGGTGATTTAAGAGGAACAGCAACATCGCCTACTGTAAACACAGTTGGAGGTGTAAACTCCGCTACCATTGCAACATTTGATACAAGAATTACTTCTGCTACAAATAGTATAACATCTAGTACTTCAAGCATTACTTCTTTAAATACAAGTGTGAATGCTGCTACAAACAACAATACAGTTAGCACTATTGTAAAAAGAGATGCAAGTGGTAATTTTTCTGCAGGAACTATTACTGCCAACTTAACTGGTAATGTAACAGGAAACCTTACTGGTAATGCAAGTACTGCTACTACTGCTGGTAATGTAACTGGAACAGTAGCAATTGCGAATGGAGGAACTGGTTTGACAAGCACACCTGGGAATGGCCAAATTGATATTGGAAATGGAAGTGGATTTACACGTGCGAACCTAACAGCAGGTACAGCCATCACTATTACCAATTCAGCTGGGGCAATTACCATTGCAGCTGCAATAAGATTAAACAGTGATGAGTTCACAGCAACAACAGGACAAACCTCGTTTGCATTTACCACGGCTACTAGTAACACTGGAGTAGTTCAAACTCCATTAACTAAACCGTTTATGTTTATAAATGGAACTAGGATTAAAAATACTGCTTATACCTGGACCTCTGGCAATACATATGTTACTTATGTTCCAGCAAATAATAATAGTTACACCTTAGTTGCAGGCGATCGTGTTCAATTTGATTATGCTTATTAATATTTATGAAAATTGAATTGAAAAAAATGAAATTGAAGTATTTTTTAATATTGGTTTTTGTCTTGGTTTATTCAAGTAATTTGAATGCGCAAAATAATCTTAATAGAATTACTGGGCTAAGTAGCACTTCTGCTTCAGTCGCTTATTCCTTAAGACAATTAAGTACTAGTTATACTGGGCCATTAGTGAGAATTAAAGTTGGAACTGTATTTTACGATGTTTATCCCGATGCTAGTACGTATAATTTTAGTTTAAGTTCTAAAATTTCAGCTTCTATTAGTACATATAATGCTGCCGTTTCAGCCGCAAGTACAAATGCATTAAGTACAATCATTACTGCTGGCACTACAAACGCAACAGTAGCTATTTGGTATGATCAAAGTGGTTATGCAGTGAATGTTTTAAACGCTAGCGCTCTTGCCAATATAATAACATCTGGTACAATTAATACCATGAATGGTCAACCCACTATCAACTTTACTAGTTCTAACTCTTATCTATCATCTACTGCTACTGTTAATTATTCTAGTCAAACACTTGCTACTTTAAATGCTGCAGTTCAAGATGTTGCTAGTACAGATTATATTTCAGGTATCATTTCAACTGGAAATAACGGTGGTTGGGGTCTTTGTTACGATCCTACGACTACAATTAAAGGGTATTGGATAGACGCTTCGGGAAGTAATGGGGCTTCTTCAAAAGAAAATACAAAAAATGCTAAAATTGTTACAGGCTTAGTTGGTAAAACTACAAATTCATACATTTATATAAATAGCGTATTAAAAGATAATAGAACTGCTCAATCAATTGCTAATGGTTCAGCTGATAACATTTATGTAGGCGTAAGAGGCAATGCTAGTAATAGGAAATTTATTGGAAACATTTCGGAAGTTTTCATGTTTCCTAAAACTTTAAGCGCAGCAGAGCAAACTGCCTTAGAAACTAGTCAAGCTATTTTTCTAACACCTTCTGTTACTATCACATCCAGCGCTTCCGGAGCTGTTTGTGCAGGTACTAATGTCACATTTTCTGCAAATATATCTGGGTTTACGAATCCTTCTTATCAATGGTATGCGAATGAAACTGAAATTTCTGGCGCTAGATCTTCCACCTATTCGTCCACTAACTTAACAAATGGGGTTCAGGTATATGTAAAAGTAACGGAAGGTATTGTTGATGGGGCGATCGTTACGAATGGATTACGCTTTAACTTAGATGCTGGAAATAGTGCTTCTTATCCCGGGACGGGAACAACTTGGACTGATTTAAGTGGCAATGGGAATCATGGGACATTGGTTAATGGAGCTACATATAGTTCAGATAATGGGGGATCAATTTTATTTAATGGAACAAATAGTAATATTAATTTAAATAAAAATGCTACTGCAATTGGGATCTACGATAATTCATATACGGCAGATGCCTGGGTTTATCCCACTGACTTAAGTAATGATAGGGGGATGTTTGGCGATGAGGTAGCAGCTGTTAGACAAGGTCTTCATCTAACTTTTAGAGGTAGCACCATTCATCAGGGCCATTACTCTTCAGATGCAAATATAGGTTCAGTTTCGACCAATAGCTGGTACCACATTGTTTTTACATTCGATAAAGCCACAGGGGCGACTAGAATGTACAAAAACGGCGTAGATCAAGGTAACTCCGGAACTATTCAATCTTATATTGGAACATCCTCGATACATTTAGGGCAAGCGTATGGGAATACAGGTTTTTTCCAAGGAAAAGGTGCCGTATATAAAATGTACAATCGAGTTTTATCAAGCGCTGAGGTTACGACTAATTATAACGCACTAAGAAACCGATTCGGTTTAACTGGAGTCGGCTCAACGGTGGTAAATTCTAACTCCATTACAACCACTGTCAATGCAAGACCAGCTACTCCAGTTATTACAATTACTGGCGACGGCTGCATAAATAAAACAAGTTTAACTACTACGTCAGGTTCAACATCTTATGCATGGTATAAAGACGATGTAATTATATCAGGTATCACTACAAATACTTTAATTCCAAATGCAAGTGGAGCTTATCATGTAATAGTTTCAAATGGTACTTGTTCAAATACTTCTTCATCAACTACTATTTATACTTGTGCGAAAACAGCAGATGGAAAGATGTTACCAATTACATCTTCGACTACTATGGTAAGAGTTTCAGGAGAAATAAATAATAAATTTGGAGTTGACGAAAGAGGTTTAATGTTAACCAAACCATATGCAAATATCCCTACTGGCACTAACCCGGTAACAACTGGATTAATTTTATATTTAGATGCGACACGTTCAGCTTCATATGCAGGTACAGGTTCTACTTGGGCTGATATAAGTGGTCAAATACCTGCTGGTTCAGCCACCTTAGTGGGGAGCCCAGTCTTTGGTTCAGGAAGTACTGAGAATGGTTCAGGTAGTTTCACTTTTGGTTCAAATATTAATGCTTCAACTACAAAGACTTATACAATTGATAATGAAATAACTTATATAGCATGGGTAAATCCATCTCAATCTTTTGATGGTGGTGTGATTGTTCGTCGAACTTCTCAATATAGTGGTGCTACTAGTTTGTATTTAGCAAATAGTAATTTAAGCTATGATTGGGATAACGCAAATTGGTCATGGAGATCTAATTTAATGGTACCGAATAATCAATGGTCAATGATTGTAATATCCGTGAATGCAGGATCAGTTACTGCTTATTTATGCAACGCGACCGGAATAAATTCTGTAAGTAGTGGTAGAGGTCATAGTTCTTTAACCAGTAGAGGCGCTACTAATTTTCATATTGGATATGATACATATAATTATCCAAGTAGAGCATTTAAAGGTAAAATGGGCACTGCTATGGTGTATTCTGTTGCTTTATCATCTACAGACATTACTGCAATTTTTAACGCACAAAAAGCTTCATTCGGTTTATAAAATTAACAATGAAAAAAATCTTTACCATATTATTTCTACTAACCGCATTTATTTCAAATGCACAGGAATCTTTTTTTAGAGGTAATAATAATTATGTAGCGCCAGTTGCTCTACCTGTAACAACCGGAACCAATCCTGTTACAAATGGGTTAATTTTATATTTAAATGCAAGCTCATATAGTGGTTCTGGAAATACTTGGTCCGATTTAAGTACTCAAAATAATAATGCAACGCTGACGAACAACCCACCATTTTCATCTACTAGTCCAAAGAGCTTTACAATTAGCGCTAATAAATATGCCTTAACCTCAAATTTAATTAGTTCACTTTCGACAGCTACATTTATTGCTTGGGTGAATCCATCTCAGACACAGGGAGACTATACTGGCATAATATTTAGTAGGGGTCCAAATGCTGGTGCAACAGCGCCAGCAACAGGTATGAACTTTTTTAGAAATAATTCAGTTGGTTATCATTGGAATGATAATCCATCATCATATAATTGGGATTCTGGATTACAACCACCATTGAATACTTGGTCTATGATTGCAGTAACCATAAATTCAACAAGTGCAATAGTTTATTTATTTAATGCTAATGGAATCATATCGTCTCTGAATTCTGTTTCCCATCCCACTTTATCTGGATTAAAATTTTATATAGGTGCTGAGCCATTCAATCTTGATACTAGAGCCATGGTAGGCAGAATTGGAATAGCGATGGTGTATAATACTGCTTTATCACAAGCAGAAATTACTTCAATCTTTAACGCACAAAAAGCTTCATTCGGTTTATAAAATATATCTATGAAAAAACTAATCACCATATTATTCATCTTCACTGCATTTGTTTCAAATGCGCAGCGTACTATGTTTGGTGGTCAAAATAATTATGTGGCACCGGTGGTTGTTGCTCCACCCGCTTTAGTTACGGAAGGCCTAGTCTTGAATTTAGATGCAGGCAATGCTTCAAGTTATAATGGCACTGGAACTACTTGGTTGGATTTATCTGACAAACGAAACAATGGTACTCTAGTAAATACAATTACGCATAATACTGCTAATCCTGGTTATTTGATATTTAATGCGAATGGGAATGGTATTGCACAAGGAGGAAGAAATCCCTATGTGAGTTTGCCTCAATCAACTGATTTTGATTTTGGAACGGGAGATTTTACTTTAGAAATGTGGGCCTACACAACAACTGCAAATACTCATCCCGATTTTATTACTATTAATGCAAATGCATCCATGTATGCAGCAATACGAATAGAATATTGGAATAACAACTTAATTGTTTTCCATTCCTATGATGGCAATAGTCATGTAACTGGAGCTAGTGTTCCATTTACTTTGAATTCATGGCAGCAAATTGTGGTATCCAGAATATCTGGGTCAGTTAAACTATATCTAAATAGCGATATAAAATCGACTTATTCATTACCGGGTTCTTTATTAGCGCAACAAGAAACACGTATAGGTGATTTAAGAGGTTCATTAGGATTTTACAGCTTTTCAGGAAATATCTCTATTGTTAAGATGTTTAAAAATAAGGGGTTGACTGATACGGAGGTGACAAATCATTTTAATCTTACCAAATCACGCTTCGGCTTATAATCTAATAATATTTTATGAAAAAATACATCACACCCATTATTATAATACTCTCTCTTGCTTCTTGTATTCCTCCGGGAAAGCTTAATGAGTCATTAGATGCTAATACTTTACTTACTAAAAAGTACGATACATTAAATAATAAATTAAATGATACTGTGGCTAGTTTTAGTGCAAGCCTAAGTAATTTAAAAAGCAGTATTAATAATTTAAAAGATAGTGTTAGCTATTACCGTGGTTTAGTAGCAGCCAGACCTGCACAAAGTCAGGGTGATATGTTTTTAAACCAAATGTTTGGTTCTTCTTTATTAAGTACATCGGAATTAGCTAGCATTGTAGGCGCTAATACATCTAATAATGCAAATAATGCTTGGTTAGAAAGCTTTAAATCCGACGTAAAAAAATATTCAATTACTGATGTCGATATTAAATTAAATAAAGGCTATGTATTTGTAGACATTCCTTCCAATATCATGTTTGCTACTGGAAGTGCTTCACTTTCTAGTAAATCAATTGAAATGTTAGGGGGTATTGCAAGACTATTAGAAGCTCAGCCTAATTTGAACTTTTTAATTGAAGGACATACCGATAATAAAACGTTTAAAGTAAATAACACTAATGACAACTGGACACTTAGTGTAAACCGCGCAGCAGTGGTGGCTAAAATTTTACAAAACAAATATAAAATTGATCCTAAAAGAATGATTGCCGCAGGACGAAGCGAGTATATGCCAATGGATGATAATAAAACAAAAGAAGGCCGTTCAAATAACCGTCGTATTCGTATTGTGTTAATGCCTTCTGTAAAACAACTAATGAATTTAAATAATTAAGTTAATTAATAAAAATAAATATGGAAATTCTAATGAGTATTGAGCCCCTAAAATTATCTAGCAGAGAAACTGAAGTTTGCAATTTATTATTAACGGGTAATAGTACTACTAAAATTGCCGAAGCATTAAAAATAAAATGTAATACGGTGTCTACAATTAAAAAATCTATTTTTTTTAAAACAAAGACTACTAATTTAATTGAATTATATGAGGTTTATAAACAAGTTTAGTATAATTATACTGGCTACATTTTTATTTCCCTCTATAACAAATGCCCAATCACTTAGCCCCTTTACTTTTAATAATGGTGGGGGGTATAGTAATACTTTGGACTGGAGTATAGGAGAATCGGTATCAATTGCTCATTTTACCAGTTTCGGGTATTCTTTAAACACAGGTGTATTACAACCTACTACCACTATTACAACATCAATTGAAGAATATGGCCCTGTGGTGTTTGGTGATAAAATAATTATGGGACCCAACCCCACTAGCAAACTACTTCGTATTAAAGCAAGTTTTAATGAAGTAGGATCAATATCATTTCAAATGTTTAATAGTAAATCAAACAATGTTTTAAACTATGATGGTGGAACCATTTTTAGCAAATATGAAAAAGACCTTTACTTGGAAAACTTACCCTCTGGCGCCTATTATATGAGAGTAAGTTTCAAACCCAGTACTGGAAATGCTAAAACGGGCATATATAAAATTATCAAACTATAAATAATTCTTACATAATGTTGAATACATTATTATAAACATTTTATGAAAAAGTATAAGCCATTAATTAAATATTTATGTATACTATTATTTGTATCATACATAAACATTGCTAGTGCACAAACTGGATTAAATTTTCAGGGTGTAGCAAGAACAAGTAATAATGTCATTATTGCATCGCAAGACATTAGTTTAAAGTTAAGTATTCTTCAGGGTAGCGCCACTGGCATACCTGAATATGTTGAAATTAGAAAAGTGAAAACCAATGCACAAGGCTTGTTCACTGCCGTTATAGGCGATACAGAAACAACAATTACTTTAGGAAACTTTGCAGACATTGATTGGAAGCTTAGCCCTAAGTTTTTGAAAATAGAAATTGACCCATTTGCTGGAAATAATTTTATTAGTATGGGTACCACACAGTTTCAATACGTTGCTTATGCAAAGTTTGCTAATAGTGTGAATGCTGAAAATATAGCAGGTATTGTTCCAGTTGCTCGGGGGGGCACTGGTTCAAATAGCCTGAATACATTAAAATCGAATCTTGTATTAGATAAAGTAAACAATACAGCAGATACGCTTAAGCCAATTAGTAAATTAGCACAAGCAGCTTTAGACCAAAAATTAAATATTATAGATAGTACCAAGGCCTATGTAACTCCATCACAGTTGGCAAGTTATAAACTTTTAAGTGGTGGAGCCAGCATTGATACCACAGGTTTATCCAACCGAATTAATTTCAAGCTAAATATTTCAGACACTGCTCTATTATTGAGAAAGTTGGACACTGCAAGTTTATCGAACCGCATTAATACGAAATTAAATATTTCAGATACCACTCTTTTATTAAGAAAGTCGGATACTACAAGTTTATCGAACCGCATTAATTTTAAATTGAATACTTCAGATACTTCTACTTTATCGAACCGAATTAACCTTAAATTAAATATAACTGATACCGCGAGTTTATTAAGAAAAACTCAATTAGGAACTAACAATGGTGCTGCAAGTTTAGATGCATTAGGGAAGATACCTTCCGTTCAAATTCCCGCTATTTCATTTTCTTCAGTGGATGTGGTAAATAATCAAGCTGAAATGCTTAATGAGAAAAATAAGGACAATTCAGTAAAATTAGTAGGAAGTATTGTTGTTCGATTAGATTCTAATAAGAATTTCGTTTTAAGTCAATTACCAGCAAGTAATAGATCTAATTGGATTGAACTAGTCAATCCAGATGCACCCGTAAAAACTGTGAATGGATTAACAGGGTATATCAATTTGAAAAAAGCAAATATTGAAGATTTGGTCTTTGTTGACAATACAAGTGATAGAAATAAACCAGTATCGGATGCTACAAAGGATTCATTAAGAACTCGTTTATATATAACGGACACCTCCCTTTTATTAAAAAAATCAGACACTTCTTTCTTATTACAAAAAGTAGATACTGCAGCTATTTTAGCCATGTATGCAAAGAAGTTTACCAAGGATGTCAAAATAAATGGTACTAGTTTAGGAAAATATGCCAATGGAGCAACTATTCCCGCTAAAGGAAAGACGCTAGATGAATTCCTAGAAGATTTAGTTTCAAATTCTATTCCTCCCTCTTTTACTGCTCCATCTGTTTCAATCGGCGCTAGCCCAGGAGCAACAGCTTATGAAATAGGATATGACCCTGGACTAGTAACCTTAAGTAGTACCTATAATAAAAATGATGGTGGAAATGCGACTTCAACAATGTTTTATAAAAATGGGGTTGCTTTAGGATCTGGGGTAAATTCTAACTCACCAGGTGCATTAACTAATTCAGTTGGCTATAGTGTAACAGTAAACTATGCGGCGGGCACAGCAACAAAAAACGATAATTTAGGCACTTCATTCCCAAATACAATCACAGCTGGTTCAACTTCTAATGGGTTAAGTTTTTCATCCTATTCAAAAAGGTATTGGGGAGGAATTAATGAGCCTTTTAACACATCAACCATTTATGATATTACAACATTAAGTCCAACTCATAATTCCGATAATTCTGGCAGTAGTGCTGGACTTTCTAATGCTACGATACCCATTTCAGGATCACAATATGCTTTTTATGCATATCCAATTACTACTTCAGCTGATTTAAGTTCAATCATATATGCTAGCAATCAAAGTATTACTGCTTTTACAAAAACTATTGTTTGGATAAAAAATGCAAAAGGCTATACTCAACAATATAAAGTGTATATATCAAATGAAATATATGGTACCCCTATAGTAGGCATAACATTCCAATAAATATAATATGAAACAAAAAATACTTTTATTTATAATTATGGCATTGATTAATTATAAATTAAATGCTCAAATCAAACTTTTATCCAATATTATTACACAAGATGCATCTTCTGTATATCCCACCCATATAGACAGTTTAGGTAAGGGCGGCTTAATGACCCTGCCTGACTTAACTACAAGAAATGCTATTCCAATAAAAAGAAGAAAGCAAGGCATGATGGTGTTTGTGCAAGCCAATGATTCTTTATATAAATTAACTTCAGTAGACTTAGGTAACACTGGCTGGGTTGCCATGGGCCTTTTAACCCAGCAAAAATTAACTGACTCTTTAAATTCAAGACTAAAAGCTGTTGATACTTTAAGTTTATCTACCAGAATTGATTTAAAAGCCAATGCAGGAACCATCTCAGACGTGACTACTTTATTAACGAACAAGATCAATAATGACACAACCTATTTGTTACAAAAAGCAGATACATCTAGTTTATCCAACCGAATCAACTTAAAAGCAAATACAACCGATTTAAATACTTTAACTACAACTGTTGGGACTAAATTTAAAACAACGGATACTTCTTATTTACTACAAAAAGCAGATACCGCAAGTTTATCCAATAGAATAGATTTAAAATCCAATTCATCAGATTTTAATAATTTAATTACAACGGTAGGCACAAAGTTTAAAACAACGGACACTTCTTATTTATTACAAAAAGCAGATACCGCTAGTTTATCTAACCGAATTAATTTAAAAACCAATACTGTCGATTTTAATACGCTAACCACTTCGGTTGGGACTAAATTTAAAACTACCGATACTGCTTATTTATTACAAAAATCCGATACAATAAGTTTGTCTAACAGAATCAATTTAAAATTAGATGCCAATAAAACGGGTGTAGCAAATGGAGTAGCTAGTTTAAATGCATTAGGAAAAATACCCTCAGATCAAATACCAGCTATTTCTTTTTCGTCGGTAAGAATTATTTCAACTGAAGCACAAATGTTGGGATTAACATCGGCAGTAGTGGGAAGTGTGGCGGTAAGAACGGATGTCAATAAAAGTTATATTCTATCGGCAGAAGATCCTTCCCTTTTAGCCAATTGGGTGATGCTTTTAACACCAGCGCCACCCGTACAATCGGTGAATACTTATAGCGGAAACGTTAATTTAACTAAAAGCGATGTTGGTTTAGGTAATGTAGATAATTACAGTGCCGAAAACCTACCTCTTTCATTAGATTCAAGAAATGCTTTAGCATTAAAATTAAAAATAACCGACACTTCTTATTTATTACAAAAAGCAGATACAGCTAGTTTGTCCAATAGAATAAATTTAAAAGCCAATACAACAGATTTAAATACTTTAACCACTACTGTTGGGACTAAATTTAATAAAACTGATACTTCTTATTTATTACAAAAAGCAGATACAGCTAGTTTATCTAATAGAATCAATTTAAAAGCAAACACAACTGCTTTAAATACTTTAACTACTACTGTTGGGACTAAACTTAATAAATCTGATACATCTTATTTATTACAAAAAATTGATACACTAAGTTTATCCAATAGAATTATTGCAAGCGTTGCATCCGTTACTGCTGAAGCCACAAGAGCAACTGCGGCAGAAACAGCACTTACCAATAGAGTGAATTCAAATACTTCAAGTATTACTTCAAGTATAGCTTCAATCAATACATTAAATACAAATGTAAGTGCCAATACGTCAAGCATTACCACACTCAATACAAAAATTAATTCCAATACATCTAGTATTACCACTAGTACAGCGGATATTTTATTAAGAGCCACTATACTTTCTCCTTCCTTTACTGGAACGCCCACTGCAAGCACTGCACCTGCATTAACCAATACAACACAATTGGCCACGACAGCATTCGTGAGAACTGCAGTGACTAACATTACTGGATTAACCAACACTAATTTATCAGGTAGTGCAGGCATCACTGATGCGAACTTAGCGACCATATCAACAGCTGGTAAAGTAAGCAATAGTGCCACTTCTGCAACAGCAAGTAATACTTCTTATGCAATCGTATCAAGAGATGATATAGGTAATTTTTCGGCAAATAATATCACTGCAAGTTTAAATGGTACTGCATTAAGAGCAACCAATATAGCAGGTGGTGCAGCTGGATCTTTACCATATCAATCAGCCAATAACACGACAGGTTTATTAGCAGCGGGCACCAATGGGCAGGTATTGCAACTTGCAAGTGGAATACCAAGTTGGCAAACATTATCTACAACAGTAAGTGCATCCAATATCACTGGAACAGTTGCTTTAATTAATGGAGGAACAGGTCAAACGAGTATTGCAGGTATACAATCTGCATTAGGTTTAGCTGGAACAAATGTGAGCATAGGAACCCTTGCTGGTATAACACAAGCTAGCAATGCAATTGCAATTGGTAATAATGCAGGAAGAAGCAATCAGGGTTTTGCTTCCATTTCAATTGGTAGTAATGCAGGACTGACCTCGCAATCTGGTAATTCGGTTGCAATTGGTATTGCTGCAGCACAAGGTGCTCAGAAATCTAATTCGGTTGCAATTGGTGATTATGCAGGAAATAGTGATCAAGGAACCAATGCTGTTGCAATTGGTAGTAATGCAGGGAAAACCTCACAAGCAGATTATTCAGTTGCGATTGGCGGGTATACAGTTGCAGGATATTCTAACTCAACCGCTATTGGTTATGGTGCTGTAACTACAGCAGCCAATACTATTCAATTAGGCGCAGATGGGTCAAATGGTGTTGGAGGTGCAACAACTGCTATTACCAATGTTAAAACATCTGGTACAATAACTGCAGGTGCTGTTACCTATCCCAATAAACAAGGAACCAATGGACAACTTTTAACAACCACTGGTAGTGGTACTTTAACTTGGACAAGTAATGTAGTTCCCTATACAGGTGCCAATAGAAGTGTGAATTTAGGTCCTTATGATTTATCTGTCAATGGTTTAACTATTGGAATGGGAGCAGGTGCAGTTTCTACAAATACAGTGATAGGTTACGGAGCACTTTCAAATAGTATTAATACTGGTTCAAACAATAGTGCTTTAGGTTATAATTCGATGAAATCAAATACAACTGGATTATCGAATACTGCTAATGGAATATCATCACTCTTTACAAATAGCACCGGCTCTTATAATAACGCTTATGGAGTTAGTGCGCTCTACTTGAACACTAGTGGAAATTACAATACCGCGAATGGCATTTCATCACTTCTATCAAATACCTCGGGATCATACAATACTGCATTAGGTAGGGGTGCTCTTCAAACAAATACCATTGGTAATCATAATACCGCAATTGGTAATATGGCGAATGTGCTTAGTTTTAATTTAGAAAATGCAACAGCCATTGGTGATAGTGCCATTGTAGCTAATAGTAATACGGTACAATTAGGTAATGTAAATGTAACCAATGTAAATACAAGTGGAACATTGACTGCAGGTTTGGTAACGTATCCAAGAGCTCATGGAACGAATGGGCAATTATTAACTACTACAGGCAGTGGCACTTTAACTTGGACAACAGCATCGAATACTTTAGTGCCTTACACTGGTGCAATTAAAAGTGTTAATCTTGGATATTACGATTTAATGGTTTCTGGTATCACAGTTGGTAGAGGCCCTGGAACAGGTAATTTCGGAAATACCACTTTTGGAGACTCTGCGCTTGCTTATAATAATACAGGATCTAGAAACAATGCATTTGGAAATAACGCACTTCAAAATAATACTTCAGGTAGTGATAATATTGCCATGGGTACTTCGGCACTTATGCAAAATACAACAGCATCCTCTAATATCGCTATAGGATCACAAGCACTTGGTTCAAATATACCTGGTTCTTACAATGTAGCTATTGGATCATTTGCACTTTCGAAAGACAGCACTGGTTATAATAATACAGCCATTGGCTATGCATCACTTAGGGCTAATACCACAGGTTTTTATAATACTGCTACTGGTATGTATTCACTTATCAGTGATACAAGCGGATCTCATAATACAGCCAATGGATTTCAATCACTCAACTATAATACAAATGGTTCTCATAATACTGCTAGTGGAGTTCAATCTTTGTACTTTAATTCAACAGGAAATTATAATTCAGCCTTTGGTACTGAGTCGCAATATTTCAATAAGGGATCTTATAATACATCTATTGGCAGAAAAGCTTTATTAAATAATAGCACAGGCAATCATAATACTGCAGTAGGAAATAAAGCAGATGTTTTATCAGATAATTTAGAAAATGCTACAGCCATTGGCGATAGCGCAATTGTTACAGCAAGTAATACCATTCAGCTTGGAAATATCAATGTAACCAATGTTAAAACTAGTGGAACTTTAACTGCCAATGCTGTAACCTATCCTAATATTCATGGTACTAGTGGTCAATTATTAACGACTACTGGTAGTGGCACTTTAACATGGACCACTGCAACAAATACCTTGGTACCATACTCGGGCGCCATTCAAGCAGTTAATCTTGGGGCTTATGATTTAACAGTAAATGGGTTAACTATTGGAAAAGGAGTTGGCGCAATTGCATCTAATACTGTTATTGGTAACGGACTTTCAAATATAAATAACACGGGAACTAACAATACATCAATAGGGAGGAATGCACTTTTTTCAAATACAACTGGAGTATCCAATACTGCTAATGGAGTATCAGCTCTATATTCAAATACGACTGGTAATTTCAATACCGCTTATGGTATAAGTGCGCTTTATTTAAATGCGAGTGGATATTACAATACAGCAATTGGTACGGGGTCTTTGTTGTCGAATATAACAGGCAATCATAATACTGCAATTGGAAATAAGGCAAGTGTAGAAACTAGTAATTTAGAGAACGCAACAGCCATTGGTGATAGTGCGATTGTTACAGCAAGCAATACCATTCAGCTTGGAAATATCAATGTAACCAATGTTAAAACCAGTGGAACGCTCACTGCAGGTGCTATTACTTATCCTAAAACACATGGCACCAATGGTCAGTTATTAACCACAACAGGAACTGGTACTTTATCATGGACAAGTAATGTTGTTCCTTACACAGGTGCAAATAGAGCTGTCAATTTGGGTGCCTATGATTTAACGGTAAATGGTTTAACAGTTGGAACTGGAACAGCATCTGGAACTTCGTCTTCTACAAATAATACTGCAGTTGGAAATGGGGTATTAGCTATTAATACAACAGGTACGAATAATAGTGCTTTTGGTTCTCAAACACTTGATGCGAATACAACTGGGTCTAACAATAGTGCTGTTGGTCAATTTGCACTGGGTAATAATGCAGGAGGAAATAATAATACTGCAGTTGGTAATGCGGCACTTTTTGACAATACAAGTGGATCTGCTAATACATCAATAGGAAAGTCTGCTTTACAATACAGTAAGGGGAGTAATAATACAGCGGTTGGAGCCTATGCAGATATCAATGATATTTCTTTAAGCAATGCTACTGCCATTGGACATGGTGCAAGGGTTCGTTTTAGCAATACCATACAATTGGGTGCAGATGGTACAACTTTAAATGGTGGCCTACTTCCTACTACAGCCATTACAAATGTTAGAACATCAGGCACATTAACAGCAGGTGCGGTGACTTATCCAAATACAGATGGAACGAATGGACAATTTTTAAGTTCAACAGGTGCCGGAACCATCACATGGACATCTGCATTAAATGCAGCCAATATTTCTGGTACTGTTGCAGTTGTAAATGGAGGAACAGGTCAAACAAGTATTGCTGGTTTACAAACTGCATTAGGATTATTAGGAACTCAAGTATCTATAGGAGCCAACGCAGGTACGAGTACACAAAGTGCATACTCGGTTGCCGTTGGTAATGCTGCAGGACAAATTAGTCAAAATACGAATTCAGTTGCGATAGGCAATGGTGCTGGATACAATACCCAAGGAAATGGTTCAACATCTTCTGGTGGAGCTGTTGCAATAGGTGCAAATGCAGGTAACAAATTACAAGCAGTTGGTGCAGTTGCTATTGGAGCTAGTGCTGGTCAAAATGATCAAAAAGAATATGCAGTAGCAATAGGGTATGGTTCCGGCGTAACTAGTCAAGCAGGTTATACAATTGCTATTGGACTTAATGCAGGAGCAACGAGTCAAGAAATAGGTGCGGTTTCTATTGGACCCAATGCTGGTTATAACGCACAAAAAAATCGTGCAGTCGCGGTAGGTGATAATGCAGGATATGAGTTTCAAGCGCAAAATGCAGTCGCTGTTGGAAATAAAGCAGGAAGAGAAAGTCAACAAGAATATGCGGTTGCGGTAGGTTTTGAATCTGGAAGAGTATCCCAAGGACAAAATGCAGTTGCTGTTGGAAATCAAGCAGGAAAAACATCTCAAGGTATATACTCAGTGGCAATTGGGGTTAATGCAGGAGGAGATACTCAAAAAGATAATGCAGTTGCGATAGGAAATAGTGCAGGTTATACAACGCAAGGCATAAGTGCAGTATCAGTTGGAGATCAGGCAGGGAAAACTAGTCAAGGTAATTACACAGTTGCAGTTGGAGTGAATGCAGGGGGAAGTAATCAAAAAGAGTATTCAGTTGCCATAGGAAGTGGCGCAGGATTAAATAGTCAAGAAAGCAACGCTGTTGCATTAGGGAGAGAAGCAGGGCATATTAGTCAAAAAGAATATTCAGTTGCTGTTGGATGGAATGCCGGATATATAAATCAATCGGCTGGATCAGTTGCAGTTGGTGTTAATGCTGGCAAAGAAAATCAAGGTGCTAACTCAGTTGCGATTGGAAATGGTGCTGGAAATTTGAATCAAGGTGCCAATTCAGTTGCATTAGGTGTTGCTTCAAGTAGTACAGGTAGCACGGCAACTGCATTAGGTGCAATAGCCTCTGCGGCCCATACGAATTCAACTGCCATTGGTTATCAAGCTACCACAACAGCCGAAAATACTATACAATTAGGTAATAGTAGTGTAACGAATGTAAATACAAGTGGCGCAGTAAATGCTAAATCATATTACTTGAATGCATCTAATTCTATTAATGCAACTACTAGTACGACGATAAATTTATCTAATAACAATATTTTTAAAATAAGTCTTGGTACAGATATTACTTCGCTTAATTTAATCAGTGCAAAACCAGGCACCTATATTATTGAAATTATTCAAGGGGGAACCAATAATGTAACTTTTCCAAGTGACTGGAGATGGGCATCTGGTTTAATTCCTATCATCACACCCACTGCAAATAAAATTGATATAATCACGCTTGTATATGATGGCTCAAACTATTTTGCATCAGCTGTTCAAAATTTTTAATATGAAATTGTTATTTATTTTAATGAGCATGTTCATCGGTGTTTTTTCTAACGCACAGGTCATATTACCACAGGCTTTATTTGCTAATAATAATGTTTATCCAGCATCAATTAGTGCTAATACATCATTTTCTATAGAATCGCCCACTTCTGGTTTAACTGAAAATACTTATCCCGCAATTAAAAGTGAGTTCTCATGGTCTTTCAATAATACGACAGCATATACCATTCAATTTTGGGTGACTAAATTGAGTCAAAGTAATACTTCTAGAGGTTTTATAGGATTTACAACGGCAACAGACGGCTTATCTTATTCTGCTAATAGCTTTTTATTTTATGAGCATAATGGAAGTACGTTAAGAAATTATGTAAAAGATGATTATTCAAATGATAATATTCCACTAGCAAATTTTGCACTTGGCAAAGCTTATCAAATTACAACTACTTATGATGGAACTAATTGGAGAAATTATGTGAATGGAGATTTAAAAATTACAACCAGAAATGACAAAGCTTGGAGTGCTACAGCCAATTTAATGTTGGGAAATATAGGAGGCCATTCGAATATCAAAATAGATGAAGTACGTTTTTGGGATAAGGCTTTAACGACAGATGAAGTAGCAAGAACTTGGAACAAGCCTTTAACCGGCATTGAAACTGGATTAAAACTATATTATAATTTCAACAACCAAGGCTATGCGACTGAAAATAATACGAACGTAAAATTTATAAAAGATATAACAGCAAATAACAAAAAAGGGATATTTTCAAATTTGTCATTATCTGGCTCACAACAAAATTTTATAACTGATATAGCTCAATTAAATAGTTCTGAAAATTCAATCTTAACAGTCGATCCTAATATACTAGACAGTTATCCAGGCAATGACCATGGTACTGATTATGGCAATACGAATAATAAAAGTACCGCAGTGTTGCATGATCTTTATACGCCAACTAATTTAATTTTTTATTACAATTTAAGTTATCTTGAAAATCACCTTGCTAGTCCTATACTTACTAACGATGGAGGTCGTTCAATATTTATTAAAAATATTTATGGTAAAACAAGTACAGCTTCTGGTATCTCAGGGAATGATCCTAGAACATTCGAGGCATGGGTGAAGCTAAATTCTTTAAATAATATTTCAATTGTTTCCATAGGTGCTTACATCAATAATAACCTATTTGAAATGGCTGTAGACAATGGCAAGTTGTTACTAAATATTGGCACCGATTTTTCTAGTAAACAGAATCTTAAAAGCAATACAACATTGCAGATGAATACCTGGTATCACTTAGTCATTGTAGATGATCCTTGGTCAACTCAAAATCAATCTACTAATTATTATAATATTTATATTAATGGTGTTCTTGACAATGATTATAAAACTCAAATTTCGGTAGATGCAAGTAAAACCCTTCTTGATCCTATTGTTAGACCTTTAGATAACAGTAATATTTTAAGTACCTCCAATACAAGTATATACATAGGAAATAGTCTAAGACCCTTTAATGGGAAATTAGGCAGTTTAAAAATTTATAAAAGGGTACTTAGTGCAACAGAGATTTTAAATAGGTTTAATGTGACTAAAAGCAGGTTTGGGTATTAATTTTTTAAGTGTTAGAATAATGTGCCAACTTAGAAAATTTTATAATTGTATTTCAATAAAATAATATATTATTAAAATAGTTTAATATTTTTCATTTTTAATAAAATATTAAAACAGTTTAACTGCGAGCTATTTTTAATATTTGTATTTTTATTTTAATAACAGGGAAGCCGAAAACTGTATTATAGAGTAGGCGCAAATTATAATCATATGAAAATTAAGTTTGTAACATTCGCTTTATTGTCATTTTTATGTTTAAGTATGGCTTCTTGCTATACTGTATCTTATGCAGTTGGTACGGGCTCTCAAACTGGCGAAACCATTAAGGAAAAAAATCATTTCTTGGTTGCGGGGTTAGCGCCTATTAAAACAGCCAATCCTACTCTAATGGCTGGCGATGCTAAAAATTATCAAGTAACTATTTCACAAACAGTAGTTGATGGCCTAATTAATATTTTAACAGGTGGGTTATATACACCAACAACAACTACTGTAAAGAAGTAGTTTTTTAATTTAGTTTAAATTTTATTCTAAGAAAAAGGAGCTTATAATTTAAGCTCCTTTTTCTTATTTTATTTTACGGCATTCTATACTAGAAAAATTTATATGCATGTAATCGAATAATAAATTATTAAATTAGTTTAAGAAGAAATCATTGTAACTGTTGTAATTTTATTTGTATGAAAAAATTATTTATTTTATTTTTTATATTTTTTTCAACACAAAATGCATATGCACAAACTGGAATATTTTTTCAGGCAATTGCAAGAGATAATACTTCCAATCCTGCTAAAGACAGAGAAATATATGTACTAACTAATATTATTCAAAGTTCTCCTACTGGGACTATTGTTTTAACAGAAGAGCATAAAACTTCTACTGATGCATTTGGTATATTTAATATAATGGTGGGTAGCGGCAAAAGAGTGGGAGGAAGCGTTACGGGTTTAAGTACTATTGATTGGTCCAAAGGCCCTTACTATTTAAATATTAAAATTGTCATTACACCTATTACTGCTAGTAACACTTGGGATTATTCAAAAGAATGGATAGATATAGGTACCACTATTTTTGGTACCGTTCCTTTTGCATTATATTCAGCAAGCACTGCTAAAATAGATGAAAAATTAAATACTTCAGATACTTCTAAAATGCTGGAACCTTATGCAAAAGGAAAGGCGGTACAAATTTTATCAACTACCCTAGATACAAAATTAGCTACTAAGGATACTGCTTCTATGTTAGCACCTTATGCTAAATTGTCTTATAACTTAGATAGTAATTATTTAAAAAAACAAATAGCTAGTTTATTAGGCGCATTGGATACAATTAAATATACCAAACAAACTTATACCGATTCTGTATTTCTTACAAAAATGAATGTATTTGATACAAGTATATATACCAAGCAAACTTTTGTTGATTCTGCTTTACTTACAAAATTATCAACTACAGGAAGTGCAGCAAGTTTAACGAATTTTCCTATACTCAATCAAAACACAACAGGGAATGCAGCTTTTGCGACTACAGCTACTACAGCTACAACTGCTACAACAGCTGGGACATCAAGTACTGCAACAAAATTAGCTATAGCAAGGAATATAAATAATGTTGCATTTGATGGCAGTGGAGATATAACTATTACTGCAGATGCTGGAACCTTAACCGGCGCTACTTTAAATTCAACAGTAATAAATTCAAGTTTAACTAGTGTGGGAACTTTAACGAACACTATAATTAGTGGAAAATTAGTAGTGGGTGCTACTTCGGCTGCAAGCAATTCTGCTGTATTAGAAGCAAACTCAACTACACAAGGTTTTTTGCCACCTAGAATGACCACTGCCCAACGGGATGCAATTTTATCTCCCGCTAAAGGATTGGTTATATTTAATACAACGACCGATGGCTTAGAAGTTAAATCTAGTAAAGGATGGGCGCTACTAACTCCGACTGTTTTAAATATTCCCTATGTTAAAATTGGAGATCAATATTGGACTCAACAGAACTTAGATGTTTTAACCTATCGTAATGGAGATACTATACCACAGGTGACTGTTCCAACTGCCTGGGCTGCATTAACAACAGGCGCTTGGTGCTATTTTAATAATGATCCGGCTAACGGTGCAATTTATGGTAAGCTATATAATTGGTATGCAGTGAATGATCCTAGGGGATTAGCCCCACAAGGTTGGCATATAGCGACGTATGATGATTGGGCAACTTTAAGCACCACATTGGGTGGAACTACAGTAGCAGGAGGTAAGTTAAAAACATCGGGCACTAGTAGATGGGTTACACCCAACACTGGCGCAACCAATGAAAGTGGTTTTTCAGCCCTGCCAGGCAGTTATCGTGATATCGATGGGAAATTTTTAAATTTTACTGGCCAATCAGGCTACTGGTGGACAGCTAAAGAGTTCAACACTACTAACGCATATTATTATTTTCTCAACAACACTATAATAAATTTGCTTTGGGGTGATGAAAATAAGAAAAGAGGATTCTCTGTTCGTATTGTTAGGGATTAATTTATTTATGTTCTATTTTTATTTCACCCAAGACCTAATATATTTACGCTCTAGCTTCCCAGTTTCTGTTAAACTACTATCAGACCAAAATGTTCTAAGTTTCACTGATAAAGTATCACCTTTTGATTCAGTGTAAAATAAATTATTTAAATTATAGGTACCAGGTTTTACGATAGACCATTCTTCTAATTTATCATTGACTGCCCATGCGCAATGACTTATCATATTCGCTTTACACCATTCCATCCATAATTCAGCTTCCGGGTCTTTTTGTGTGTATCCAATAGGCCCCCATTCAGTTACAAAAATGGGTAAGCCTTTATTTATTGCTGCGGTGGCTATATCACGTAATTCTTTTTTATGATAAACAGTATAAAAATGCAAAGTGTAAGCAATATTAGTGGAAATAGTAATAGGGTCTGCGGCTGCTAAGTCAACTCTTTGAGACCAAGTGGGGGTACCTACTACTATCATATTATCTGGATCAATTTTTCTAATGGCAGTAATCACTTTTTCTGCGTAAGGCTTTATGGTATTAGACCAAGATATTTCTAATGGCTCATTAAAAATTTCATAAATGATGTTATCGTTTTTGCCATAAAGTAAAGCCATTTGTGTAAAAAATTCAACGGCTTCATCTTGGTATTTGTGAGCGTTTTCGGTATGCCAATCAATAATAACATATAGCCCTTTGGCCAAAGCAGCATCTACTATGACTTTAACTTTTTTTATATTACCATTTTTATCCTGTAAATATCCGCCTACATCATCCACACCCATGGAAGCCCTTACAATACTTGTTCCCCAATCTAGTGCGAGCCAGTCTACTACCTGAGATTTATAATAATTTTCTCCGCCCCAACCATTATTACTCCAGTAAAAACTATTTCCCGCCAATGAAACTGGATTTTTATTTTTATCTACTATTTTATTACCATTGGTTTGTAAAAGACCATATTGGTCTACAACTGAAATGTATTTACTGGTATTAAACCGAACCTCATAAGCAGCCGTTTTTTTTGAATTGGTATTGGTAACAAGGATAGGTGAAATTATAAAAGGCATGGAAGGAGTACTGGTAGATGTTAGATTAAAAATATCGCCTGCTTTAAAATTGGAGCTACAGTTTTCTGCTAAATTCAAACTCCTTATGGTTAATCTTGTTGCTCCATAGGGTAAAAGCCGATCAAGTATTATATTGTTGCCCGAAATTTGGGCATTGAAAATAGAGCCATAGTATTCAAAGTTGATACTGCTTAGACTAGCTTCTCCATTATTTACTACTGGTGTTTCTTTTTCTTTACATGAAGCCAGCATAAATACAAATAACAAAATTAATTTACAGATGGCACTAAATTTTTGCATAAATAGTTTTTTGTATTATATAGATTACATAATACAAAGAAAATAATTATACAATAATTACACGTTAAACTATTTTAAGATTTAAAATAATATCAAAAAAATTAAAATATTTTAATGCTATTTAGGAAAAAAGAAAACTTTTCCTAATGAATTTAGACTACAGCCATAGCTATATTTCTATGAGAGTGAATAAGAATAATGGATTAGCTTCTATCAGCTTAAGACTACTTCTAATAAATTAAAGCTTACTATTAGGTTATTCTAATTTATTTCTTCGCTTCCTGTAATTTGTGAAAACTAATATAAGAGGTAAGAAGTAGGCCAAAGAAAATAACAGACATTATACCAAAGGGAATAAAAGCATCGCCTACTGCTATATGTGCAATCAACGCTGTTATATACATGATACCATAACCTACATAGGCCCATTCTTTAAAACGAGCAGGTACGGCAGGTACTATTAAAAGTACTAAACCTATTAACTGACCAATACTCACTTCTATACCAAGGTAACGTGGAATAAGTAAATGATTAGCGCCATCAATAGCCACTTGAGAATTCATTTGTATCGCACCTAAAGAGAATAAACAAATAATACCTGTACTTATCCAGTAAATAATTTTTGTTGTTTTCATATTTTAATTTTGGTTTAAAATTTAATGTACGGCTATTTTCTTTTTTTATTCCTAATGAATTTAGGTCCCATCCATAGCCAAAACCCTGTAACAGTAAATAAAAATAATGAGATACCCATTATGGATGTGTATACTAATTTAATTGGCTCTCCATTGGTTTTGAAATAACGATCTAGGAACGAGCCATCATGTATATCTTCGAAAAAATCAGATCGGCGTTGACTAATCTGTAAAACAGTTCCCGATTGACCATCTAGTTGAATTTCCCAATAATTGTCTACGTATAAAAATTTAACAACTCCTTTATCTTTTCTGATATCAATTCTATCTAATTCAGTGCTTAATGATTTATCTACTTTATTGATTAAAACACTGTCTGAAATTTTTAAAAGTTCTTTGGTGGTTTTCCAAGTATCTAAATTGGCAGAACTTCCTTTCATTGTGGCTGGAAGTATCCAACCATTACTGTTTTTTTTCCAACCAAGTGTTAATCCTGTTATGGCAACAATAAAAAAGAACAAAAATAAGAATGCCCCCATTGCTCTGTGTACTTTTCGAAAAATTCGTAAGATAGTTACTTGCATGTCTCTAAGGTAAGAACTTATATCAATTGAAGCCCAAAATAACCAATAGCTGTAAATAGGGCACATCTTAATAATACGCCTAGGCTGCACCAAAATACCATTTTGTTGGTGGGCACATTAAAGCCAACACCAATTCCAATACTGATAGGAGCGCCAACAGTCATCGTACCCAATAAGCCTAAACCTACAACACCATATTTCTGCCAAATTTTTAAGGCAAATCCTGGCTCTTTGGCAACTTTTTCGACTTTATTTTTTCTGAATGTACTTATCCATTTTTTAATAATATCACCTAAGTAGGCTGCTACAAAAACACCTATTAAACCTCCAATGAGACTGTACGAAAAAATGGCAATTGGATTTAGTTTAAAAGCAAAGCCTGCAGGAATTGCAGCATATATTTCAAAAGTGGCAAGTCCTATTACAGTAAGTATTTTATAAATCATTTTAAGTTCTACCTTTT
>Ga0208787_1000271_pt1 | contig 25917 bp, 24 predicted proteins | sample Wag4_2014_7_11_FD_187362 | JGI IMG/M metagenome (GOLD analysis project Ga0208787, IMG submission 187362) | Fresh water microbial communities from Ohio, USA - Utica-2 Time Series HT 2014_7_11 (SPAdes) (version 2) | ecosystem: Environmental > Aquatic > Freshwater > Water tank | place: USA: Ohio...
CGACGCTACTGCGTCGTCTTCCGGTGCAGACTGAGACTCGACCGCGGCCAACTGAATATCGTCCAGGCTGACGGGCTTTTGCGCTCGAGAGGCCAATTGGGCCAGCAGATCGCTTGCAAGCCTCGCCGCCTCCTGCGGCCCCACCACTTCAAACACGCTACCCCGCCTGCGGATTGCCACATCGAGTGCCACCTCGAGGCTGCGAAGGTTCTGCTCGAGTGGGCCGCAGAGGTTGGAGAGCCCCTCATTGTCGCCATCGAGCAGGCTTAGGCGCTGGGTCGATTGGGCGGGCTTGCGCGGGCTCATGCGAGCTCCCCGCGCAGGCTGTGGGGTAGCGCGCTTATCATGCGCACGGTCACTAACTGGCCAACGAGGCTTGGATCGCCAGCGAAGTTCACCGAGCGAAAGTTACTGGTGCGACCCGTGAGCTCCGCGGGGTTGCGTTTGGCCGGTCCTTCGACCAGCACCTCTTGCAGGCTGCCGACCATCGATTGGGCCATGGCGCGGCTGTTTGATTCAATGAGGGCTTGAAGCCGCTGCAGTCGCTCGAGCTTGAGTGCAGCAGGGGTGTCGTCGTGTAGGTCGGCCGCGGGTGTCCCCGGCCTTGGGCTGTAGACAAAGGAGAAGGCGCTATCGAAGCCCACGGCATCGATGAGGGCCATGCTTGCCTCAAAGTCTTCTGCGGTTTCCCCGGGGAAGCCCACGATGAAATCCGTCGAGAGCGAGACATCAGGACGCGCTGCCTTGAGGCGTCGGATGATGCTCTTGAATTCGAGTGCGGTGTAGCCGCGTTTCATGGCCGAGAGGATGCGATCGCTGCCAGACTGCACGGGCAGATGCACATAACTCGCCAGCTTGGGCAGGCTTGCAAAGGCATCGATGAGACGTTGGGTAAATTCTTTGGGGTGCGAGGTGGTGAATCGAATGCGCAGAATGTCGGGCAACTCACTGATCAACTCGAGCAGCCCTGCGAAATCAAGTTCGGCCGCCTCATCTCGGTAGGCGTTCACGTTCTGACCCAGCAGGGTCACCTCGCGCACGCCCGCTGCGGCCAACTCTGCAATTTCAGTTAAAACATCCTCTGCAGGACGGGAGACCTCGGTCCCTCGGGTGTAGGGGACCACACAGAAGCTGCAGAATTTGCTGCAGCCTTCCATGATCGATACAAAGGCGGTGGGACCCTCGACGCGTGCTGGTGGGAGATGATCGAACTTCTCGATCTCTGGGAATCGGATGTCCACCTGGGGGGTGCCCGTCTCGCGGCGCGCTCGGATGAGGGCAGGAAGTCGGTGCAGCGTCTGCGGGCCAAAGACCAGGTCGACATAGGGCGCCCTTCGTACAATGGCCTCACCTTCTTGGCTTGCCACACAGCCGCCGACACCGATGAGCAGGTTGGGGTTCAGGGCCTTGAGTTCCCGCGCTCGGCCAAGGTCTGAAAAGACTTTTTCTTGTGCCTTTTCCCGGACAGAGCAGGTGTTAAAGAGAATGACGTCGGCTTCCTCAGGCTTGTCGGTTGGGACGAGGCCCTCTTGGTCATTCAGAATGTCAGCCATTTTGGACGAGTCGTACTCGTTCATTTGGCAGCCGAAAGTGCGTATGTAGAGTTTTGCGGTCATGAGGGTTACCGTCTCAGGCTTATAACTGGAGGGCATCTCAGGGATGAATGAACCAATAAGTGTGCCTGAAACAGGCCCTCGTCGCAGAGATTACTGGGCATGGGCAAGCCTAGACTTCGCAAACTCTGGCTACACCACCGTGGTGATCACGGCCGTTTTCAATGCCTATTTCGTGTCGGTGATCTTGGGCGGGGCTTCACATGCCACGCTCGCCTGGACCGTTGTGCTCTCGGTGAGTTACCTGTTGGTGCTGTTGAGCGCCCCCTTGTTGGGTGCCTATGCAGATGCCCATGCAGCGAAGAAGCAGGTTTTGTGGTGGGCCACAGCGGTCTGTGTGCTTGGCACCCTTGGCCTTGCTGCGGCTGGTCCGGGCGACTGGTCCTTGGCTGCTGTGCTCTTGGTGGTTTCAAACCTGGCTTACGCCACACACCAGAACCTGAGTGCAGGATTCCTGCGCGAGATTGCAATCGAAGGGAGTTTGGGCAAGTGGTCGGGTCTGGGCTGGGCCTGGGGTTATCTGGGGGGTCTGCTCACGCTGTTGCTGGCACTGGTGTGGGTTCAGACCCCAGGGTTAACAGCCGCCGCCCAGGTGGGGGGTGCACTCGTCTTAACGGCGGCAGTCTTTGCGCTGGTGGGGTCGATCGCGTTGTCGCAGTTGCGCGAGCGCAGTCCGCCGACTCGGGTTCAATGGAGACATGCCTGGCACAGACTCTGGAGCGACCTTCGCGGCCTTCGTGAGGAGACCGGGCTGATCCGTTTCCTGATGTGTGTGGTGGTGTATCAGGCTGGCGTTGCAGCAGTGATTGGGCTCGCAGCCGTCTATGCACAGGCGGTGATGGGCTTTGATCTCTCTCAGACCATTCTGCTGGTGCTGGTGGTAAACATCACTGCGAGCTTGGGTGCAGCAGGCTTCGCCTTCTTCCATGATCGGCTCGGGCACCGCAATAGTCTGGCCGTCTCGTTGTTGCTGTGGCTTGCCATGGTCGGAGTCGCCAGCACGGGGTCCTCTGTAGCGTCATTCTGGCTGGCGGCGAATCTGGCCGGCCTTGCCATGGGCAGCAGTCAGAGTGGTGCTCGGGCTGCTGTGGCGTCCCTGGCGCCCAAGGAGTCACAGGCCGAGGCCTTTGGTGCCTGGGGTGTTGCTGTCCATCTGGCCTCTATTCTTGGGCCCTTGGTCTACGGCATGGTGACCTGGCTGACCGACAATGACCACAGGCTCGCCATCCTATCGGTGGGCGTTTTCTTTCTACTCGGCCTGATGCTGCTGTTTCGGGTTCCCTTTCATGCTGACATCAGGAATGCGCGCAACGAGGGCCAATGCTGAGCAAAATCTGAGAGGCCATGATCTGAGCCCTCAACCACCCGGTGCATGGCGCCTGGGTGCGCTGCGACCATCTCTTCCCACGACAGGAGTTCATCCCCCTTGGCGGCAATCAGGAAATATCGGTGGGCCTGCGTGATGGGGCGCTCCATGGCTTCTAGGTCTTGCAGGTACTCGACCTTAAATGCGAGTCGATCATCCGAGTGCCATGCCTTGTGCACGCCGACCTGGCCTGCGAGGTCTCGCGCTGGTGCGACGGCCGGATTGATCAGGCCGCATCGAAACTGACCTCGAGCAGGGTGGGTCTCCATGAGAAACCGGGTGTAAAAGCCACCGAGAGAGCTGCCAATAATCCGGGGCGCATAGCCCTGGTCCAGGAGTTCATCGACCACGGCCTCTGCTTGCTCAATGGCTTCGTGTGGGCTGATAGAGAGCTGAGGGCACCGATAGGCAACGCCCTCTGCTGCAAGCCACTGCGTGAGCTGTTGTGCCTTGGTGGAAGTGGGTGAGCTGAGAAATCCGTGGAGAAAGAGAACGGCAGGTGCGTTGTTGGACATGGCAGGATAAGCACTTCACTGTTTCGGAGAACCTTCATCATGCCCCAACAGATTGCACTCGTTACAGGCGCGGGCTCAGGGATTGGCCGGTCCGTCGCGCGCGCCTTGCTTGAGGACGGTTGGCTGGTTGCGCTCGCTGGGCGACGCCCAGAGCCCCTAGAGGAGACGGCGCAGGGGTTTGAATCTCAGGCGCTGCTGGTCCCGGCTGACGTCTCGCGAGAGGGTGATGTTGACCGCCTCTTTCAATCGCTGGAGCATCGTTGGAAGCGGCTTGACCTGTTGTTCAACAACGCCGGTATTTTTCCAGCGCCTGGGCTGATCGATGAGATGCCCGTTGAACGCTGGAGACAGGCAGTCGACATCAACCTGACGGGCTCCTTTCTGTGCGCTCGGGCGGCCTTTGGCCTCATGCGACGCCAATTGCCTCAAGGCGGCCGAATCATCAACAACGGCTCAATCTCCGCCCACGCACCCAGACCCCATGCTGTGGGCTACACCACAACCAAACACGCCATCACTGGATTGACGCGTCAGCTCTCACTCGATGGGCGTCCGTTCTCCATTGCCTGCGGCCAGATTGATATTGGCAACGCGGCGACGGAGCTCGCCGCCGGTTTTGGTCAGGGCGCGCTCCAGGCGGACGGGAGCCGACGCCCAGAGCCGATGATGGACATGTCTCATGTGGCCGATGCAGTGCGTCAAATGGCTGCTTTGCCCTTGTCGGCAAACGTTCAGTTCATGACCCTCATGGCGACGAACATGCCGTTTGTCGGCCGCGGGTGAGGGGGGAAATCCCCAATGTATAGAACCATATGGATCGGGATCATCGAGGCATAACTTCCACAACAGGAGACAACCCCGATGAAGCAGTTTCTCAGAACCACCGTTCAGCCTTGGGCCTTGGCCAGCGCCCTCGCAGTGACCGCAGCTTTCGTGACCCCCCAGGCAGCCTCGGCGATGGAGATCAAGATCTCCCATCAGTGGAAGGCGAACGTTGACGGCCGTGACCGCGCAGCACGACTGTTTGTGAGTGAGGTAGAGAAGGCGGACTCCAGTTTTAAATTTCGAATCTACCCGGCTCAGTCCCTTGGCATTAAGCCGGTAGCGCAGCTCGACGCCATTCAGAACGGCACGCTTGAGATGGCTATCTTCCCTATGTCCTACGCTGTAGGCAAGGCACCCGAGTTCTCTGGAGTGATTCTTCCTGGAACCATTCCCAATCTTGACTTTGCCATGGGCCTCAAGAAGACGGGCTACTACACCAAGCTGCAACAACTCGCCGAGAAGAACGGATTTCGCATCATTACCTGGTGGTGGACGCCTGGCGGTTTTGCGACGAAGTCTGCCACGGTGACCGGACCCGATTCCGTCAAAGGCATGAAACTCAGGGCTGCCGACCCCACCTTTGAATCCATGCTCAAGGCAGCAGGCGCCTCCGTTACGGCCATGGCGTCATCAGAGATCTATTCAGGCCTCCAGTCTGGTGTGCTCACCGGGGCACTGACCTCAGCTGAGACCTTTGTCTCTATGCGCCTTTATGAGCAGACCAAGTTTGCGACGGTGGGTGGTGACAGCGCGCTCTGGATGCTGCTGCAGCCACTGGTCATGTCCAAGAAAGCATGGGACCAGCTCACCCCAAAGCAGAAGAAAATTTTCCAATACGCTGCAGATAAAGCCGACGCCATGTTCCTCACGATCCAACGCGAGGCAACTGACAAAATGGCTCAGGCGTACAAGAGGTCCGGGGGACAGTCCAGCGAAATGACGAAGGCAGACTTTGACGCTTGGGTCGCCCTTGCCAAAAAGACGGCCTACCCGGAGTTTTCAGCCATCTCGCCCGCAGCGAAAGGCCTCATGGACGAACTCCTGAAAGCGGCTGCCCCCAAGAAGTAGTGTGCGCATAGAAACCCAAGGGCCCCGGCAGGTGTTGCCGTGGCCCTTTTTTGTGGGAGCTTTAACCTTGTCTTTTATACGACGCATGGACAGCCTCAGTGATGCGCTGGCCGCGGTGGCAGGGTTCCTGATCGCGGTCGCGACCTTGGTGATTTGCTGGATGGTGGCGTATCGCACGATGGGTTACTCGACATCGTGGGAGCTTGAGCTGGGCATTTTCCTGATGGTGTGCGCCTTGTTCCTGGGAAGCCCATACACCCTCAAAACCAAAGGGCACGTCGGTGTAGACCTCATGGCCTCGATGCTTCCTGACCGCTACGCACGGAGCTTGCAGCTCGGCGTACTCGTGGTTGGACTCTTGGTGGTGGTGTTCTTGGCTTGGTTGGGCTTTGAGTTTTCCCTGCATGCGTTCGAGAAGGGTGAACGCACAGAGAGCGTATGGGCGCCCTACAAGTGGCCGCTCTACGCCACTATGCCCATTGGTTTCGGAATCACGGCCCTTCAGTACTTGGCAGAGATCCAACGCCATCTTCTACGCCTGGAGGCCCCTCATGAATGAGCTCCAGATTGGCGGCCTGATTCTGCTCATTACTCTCTTGGTGTTGTTCTCTGGCCTTCCCATTGCATGGGGCCTCACACTGGTGGCAGTCGGGTTTCTGGTCACCTTTGAGGGGGCAGGAGCGTTGGCAAATATTCCGCTCATCATGATGGATGAGCTTGCCTCGTTTGCGCTCCTGACCATTCCACTCTTCATACTTTTGGGTGCGGCGATTGGCAGCACCAATGCAGGTCGGGATATTTACGAGTCCTTGCACCGCTGGCTAGACCGTGTGCCTGGGGGGTTGGTGATTGCCAATATTTTGGCCTGTGGTCTCTTTTCAGCCATCAGCGGGTCAAGCCCAGCGACGGCTGCAGCGATTGGCAAGGCGGGTGTTCCCGAAATGATCAAACGTGGCATATCCGTTCGCTTGGCAACGGGATCGGTCTGCGCAGGGGGCACGTTGGGTATTTTGATCCCGCCCTCGATCACCATGATCTTGTACGGCGTGGCCACCGAGACGTCGATCGGTCGCCTTTTCTTAGCTGGCGTTATCCCCGGAATCTTGCTCGTGGTGATGTTCTCGGTATACGCATGGGCAGTGAGCCGATTCCAGCTCGGACGATCTGAACCGATCGTACTTTCAAGTCGTCATTACACCCTGACTGAAAAAATGGAGGGGTTACAAAGGGTGTTTCCCTTCATTCTGATCGTGATCATGATTGCTTATGCCATGTATGGTGGAATCGCCACGCCATCCGAGGTGGCGGCGATCTCTGCCGCGCTTGCCTTAGCCCTGGTGGTGATTATTTACAAGGCACGCACCCGTCAAGATCAGTGGAAAATTTTTCGCGAAACCGTGCGCGAGTCGACCATGATTCTCTTGATCATCGCCGCGGCTGCGGTGTTCTCTTACATGATGTCCGTTCTTTATGTGACTCAGTCGGCTGCCCAGTGGCTGGTGGATCTGGAGCTCAATCGCTGGGTATTGATGCTGGCAATTAATTTATTCTTGCTGGTTGCGGGTATGTTCCTGCCTCCAGTTGCGATCATCCTCATGGTGATGCCGGTACTGACTCCAGTACTTGAGGCGAATAACTTTGACCTGATTTGGTTCGCCGTCATGCTCACCATCAATATGGAAATTGGCCTGATCACTCCCCCTGTAGGCTTGAACCTTTACGTCTTGAAGGGCGTGGTCCCCAAGGTGTCCATTCGAGACATTCTGATTGGCTCGATGCCGTTCGTTGTGCTGATGATGATAAGCATGGTGATTCTTGCGTTCGTACCCGAGCTTGCGCTTTGGCTTCCCAACCAGATGATGGGCGCAAGCTTCTAGCGAGAGTCGCAGCGCACCCAGTGCTCGTCTGTACCCAGCTGCGCGTCTCGCTCGATTCGGACGTTGCAGGCGAGAGGGCCTTTAGGCGTGCGCGTGGAGAGTGGAAGTTGATGGCGGGGCTCGAAGTCAATATAGCCATCGGGGCTTACATACAGCGGGAGTCCCTGAGCATCTGCCAGCGCGAAGCCTTGCGGCGCGCTGCGTGGGTCGATGCGGTAGGTTGCGGTGAGCGCGGGTGCTGAGTGTTTTATCAGTCGATAGGCCCGCCTGCGGTCAGTCTGAATCAACACCTGGTTGAATGGCATTGCACGGTCCAGAGGCAGTCGTTGGCTATTGACGCGCAGGCCCACCGAAGCGTGCGCAGGTATGCGGGCGAATGCAGCAACGCCACGTGCGTCCGTTGTCGCGGTCTGGCCTTGATGGTCGATTAATTCCAGCCCACTCACTCCGGTATTGATCTCGACCAGGTTGTACTCACCTACTGGCCCCAGTCGAGTGGTGTGTTCGGTCAGCCAGAGCCGTGTTGACACTTGAGGATAGAACGTCAGTGGGCCCCCTCGATTGGAGCGCGTGAGCTGCGCATGCCAGTCCCCCCAATACGGCTGCTGGTGAAGCGCCAAATCGAGCTGTGTTGGATTGGCCCTCACGTTCCAGCCCAGTGCCCCTGGCGTGGTTGGGGTCTGGGCAATCTGCAACTCTGCACCTTGCTGGCGCTGTGTGATGCTCATCGACTCAGACTTTCCCAGGGCAAAGTGCCATTGCAGGTGAATTGATTGAGCGGTTGGAGATTGGGTCAGGCTCAATCCCATGCGGATGCGCGAGCTGATGGCCCAGTGCGCCTGTGCATGCAGATGTTGTGGCCCGAGCGCGAGGGCGATTGTTCCTCCCGATCCGATTGCCCCCGTGACCGAGATCTGCGGCCGGCTTCCGCTTTGCCAGGTGGCTTGAAGGTGCGAGCCCTTCCACAGCGGAGCTTGGACGGCGCCGCCGGCAGTGGGTAAACAAGCATGACGGCACGAGAGCCCGAGGCTGCCTGTCCAGATTACGGCTGGCATACGACTGGTGACCCAATCCAACCTGGCCGAACGCTCGGTGCTCGAGGCCGACAGCCACAGGCTGTCTTGGGCGCTGAGTCCCTTGCCCACGGTTCCAAACAGGTTTCTGTGGGCGTCTGCAGATACCTCCCATCGCATCTTTCCCTCATCGAGAATCTGCGCATGATGGCTCCATGGAAGGATCTGCTCACTCACCACGCCGTCGGCCCCCTCAATTTGCACGCGCAGAAATCCGGGGGCTGTCGTGCCGGTCGGCCCGATGACTCTGTATGGGCCAGCGGGCAGTGCGGTTACCCCCAATACCTCTTGGGCGTTGCCATTGATCATTCGGATGCGGCTCGGATGCTGAAGGAGGATGTGGGCGATTGCGAGACCAGACGACGCGGAGCGCGTCGCAGAGGATGCTAGCCGCAGGCCTTGAAAGCGCTGGGGTGCTCCCGAGAGCGCCAGTGGCGAATTGATGTCTCCCGCTTCGAGGTACACGCCGGTCGGGTGTTGCCAACTCCCCGTCCAGTATTCAAGGCGACCCCGTGGATTTAGCGAGAGACTCAGTTGAGTCCCCTCCTGACTGAGGATCAGCCCAGTGCGCAGCCCATTCCGATTCGCCACAAAGTCAAGTGCGATGCTGTTATCCGCTGACATGGATTCAACAGCGTCTGCTCGCTTGAAGAGCATGAGCTGACGGGTTTTAAGGAGGGCTGGGTCGATGTGCAATCGAGCGACTCCGAGTCGCTCGTCAATGACGCACGTCCGGTCCTGATGGGTAAAGTCTGTCCAGTCTGGCGGCGTTGCAAGTCGCAGGTGGGCCTGTATGTCCTTGCTGTCTACTCTGCACCCACCGGTGTGTCGATAGACCAGGGATCCGCGTGAAATGCGTTCCCCGTTGAGCTCCAACTCCAGTAGCGTGGCATCCGCAGCGGCCTGGCTAAATGACGGGAGAAGCCACCCCACGGACAATGCCATGAGGGCGCTTGCAGTCGGGTGACCCATGGTCTCAGGGGCTACCGGTTTTTAAGGCTGCTGGCCGTCGACAGTATTCGGATGACTGTCCCGGGAGGAGCGTGCGCAGGCCCATGACATCCGAGGGTAAAAGGACTTGAATGGCGAGGTTCTGTGTGTTTTGAAGGCGCTCACAGGTCGACTGAGGGCGAAGGTCCAGGCGATGCTTGAGTGGCTCCTGTGCGTGCCGAAAGACCGGGAGCGAGAATCGAAACTGAAAGCTCAGGCCTTGCTGCAGATCCTCCGAGGGAATCTGTTCAATGACCAACCGGTGGTAGCTCCCTCGCTTGAGCGGTCGCGCGCGGATGACCTGTATTTCATTTGGGGCGAGTGAGAAGAATCGTGGTGACACTTGACCTGGCGCAGGCTCAAAGGGGCCTGATTCGGAAGTCCAGGTCACCAGCCGAACGCTCCAGCGTGAGGTTTGCCCGAGGCTACTCTGTACCTGTGTCACAACCACTCCCTGCTCGTCGGGAGTGAGTTGTGGCGGAGAAATGGTGAGTGCTGCCCATGCTGCGAGCGGCATGAAGCCAGTGAGCAGCAGGAGCCACCATAGCCAAATTACGAGGGAGACCACGGCTAGTAGCTGATGGTGGCAACGATGGTGTCAGCGTATGAACCCGTGTTCGGAACGGATTGCCCTGCAGGAACCCGGCCAAAGATCGTGTGACTTTGCGCAGAGCCGTTTCCAGTTCCATTGATGCCACTAGTCGAGCTCCATGTTGCGGTCCGAGAGCTGTCTTTATAGAGGTCGTAGTTAACGTACGAGCCACTGTTACTCATACGTCTACCGCCGGAGAAATTTTGTCCGTTGTCTAGGCTGATGGTGTAGGGAGTCGACGCGGAGCAGGTTACCGTTACCGCAGCTTGACTGTCAGTCCCCGCCGTGGTGCCCGTTGGCATTGCGTTGAATGTCAGGGTCGACGCAGACAGCGCGCAACTCGCTGTGACATCCATTCCGACCTGAAAGCTACTCGTCTTTGTCTCCGCTTGGGCCGACGCGGTGGATAGGATTGCGAGGCAGAGCAGGGCTCGAACGCTGTGTGAGATCTGTGATGGCATGAAAGTCTCCAAGTGAAGCGCGCAGGATTTGCGCGGTCTTGAGACTCTCTTTTGTTTGGTCTGTAGGAAACAGAGGCCAAACGGCCAATGCAAAAACTTCTGACACCCGTGGGTTGTCATTCAAAGGGGCTCGGGGCGCGCGATTCCAAATTTCTTAATGTAGTAGTAAGCCTGCTCACGGGTGAGCGACAGCCTGCGGGCCGTCTCGGACACGTTGTGTTGGGTATCACTGAGTGTGGTTCGAACCATGCGCTCAATGACCTCCTCACGAGCAGCCTTGAGTCCACCTTCCGACGAGGAGTCGGCCACAATCAGGACGGGAAACTTCTGCCCTGTCTCGCGCAATCGACGCTCGGCCTCTGAGAAGAGTGCAGCGCGACGCAGGCTCTGCTCCAGTGTTCGAAGGTCAAAGGGTTTTTGCAGAATATCGAATGCACCGCATTCAACACAGTCCAGCAAAGCCTCGTGCTCGACTTGGGAAGACGTGACGATGACCTTGACCGGCAGGCAGAGCACGCGCACGGTCCGAAGAAAGGACAGACCCCCCTCGGGGAGATGGGCGTGCGGAGGCAGTCCGAGGTCAAGGATCACGATGCTGATCTCTGGATCGCCAACGAGCATGTCCAGCGCATCGTCTCGGTTGTCTGATTCGTCTACGGCGTGGCCAAGTGACTCAAGGAGCCCGCGCGATGCGAGACGCAAGGTTTTGTCATCTTCAACCACTAGGATTCTCATACGTCTGAGTTTAGGAATGCCATGCAGTCTCGTCCATCTCATGTAAATGACAACTCGCTCTCCGATGCGGTCTGGGTCACCCGCGCCCATGCCATGCGAACCCCGTTGGCCGTGATTTCTACGGCTGTGGATCTGGCCAGAATCGCAGCGCCAGCGAAGGGATCGATCGACCACGTTCGGTTAACGTTGGCGCTGGCCTCTATTGAGAACGCACTGCAACACGCAGTGGAATTGGTCGAGGAATGGCGCGCTGAGCCATAATGGCTGTATGGACGCCAAAGCCCTTTTCTCGGACGCAGACCTACAGAAATTCACAGCGTTTCGACGCGACATCCACGCGCACCCTGAACTCAAGTTTGAGGAAGAGCGCACCGCGGCCCGTGTGGCAGATGCCTTGCGTGAAATGGGTGCCGACGAGGTGCTCACGGGTATAGGTGGGACGGGTGTCGTTGGACTCATTCGGGGTCAACGCCAGTCCCAGCCCGGTGCGGTCTCCTGTGTGGGCTTTCGTGCAGACATGGATGCACTTCCCATGACAGAACAAAACGGGTTCCCCCACGCCAGCATCTTTCCCGGAAAGATGCATGCGTGCGGTCACGATGGGCATACGGCCATGCTGCTCGCTGGGGCGAGTCTTGCCTGCAAAAGTAGGCAGTTTTCGGGCACGGCAGCCTTCATTTTCCAACCCGCAGAGGAGGGGGGCGGTGGTGCCAAGTCCATGATCGAGGACGGTCTGTTTGAGCGAGTGCCTTGTGAGATGGTTTTTGCGATTCACAACTGGCCTGGCTTGCCGGAGGGTCATTTCGGTCTGAATCCCGGCCCCATGATGGCTTCGAGTAACCAGTTCGAGATCACGGTATCAGGTAAGGGTGCGCATGCGGCTATGCCCCACCTGGGGGTGGATCCAGTCTTGGTCTCAACGCACCTCATTCAGGCCTTGCAGACCATTGTCACGCGGGTGAGTAAGCCCATCGAGGCCGTCGTCATCTCCGTGACGCAGGTGCAAGCAGGTGAGGCCATTAATGTCATTCCGGACACCTGTAGCCTGAGGGGAACCGTGCGTACTTTCAGCCTTGAAGCCCTCGATGTGGTCGAGGCCTCAATGCAGAAGATCTGTGACACCCTCCCCGTAGCCTTTGGGGCCACGGCCAGTCTGCGGTTTGAGCGGCAGTATCCGCCAACGGTCAATCATCCAAAACCGACAGAGATTGCTGCTGAGGTAGCGCGCGAACTGGCGGGCGCGCATGCGGTGGTCATGCCGATTGAGCCCACCATGGGCGCAGAGGATTTTTCATTCATGCTGCTCGAGAAGCCCGGCAGCTATATTTTTCTGGGCAATGGAGAACTGCTTGGCAAGCATCGAGAGGCAGGGCACGGGCTTGGGCCTTGCGCGCTACACAACCCGAGCTACGACTTCAATGACCGTTTGATTCCTGTGGGGGCTCGATTCTGGGTGGCCATGCTGCAGCGGCTCATGCCGCTGTAATACGACTCAGTACACGTTCGGAATAAACATCTCATCCGGAACAGGATTGCGGTGATAGTCAGGATGATGAACCCGCTCGGGCAATAGCACCTCGGGGTGGGCAATGTCGCCGTAGGGAATTTGGCTCAAGAAGTGGTGGATCACGTTGAGGCGAGCACGTTTTTTATCCACGCCCTCGACAACCCACCAACGAGCCTCCGGAATGTGGCTGCGCTCTAGCATGACCTCTTTTGCCTTGGTGTATTGCTCCCAGCGGCGCCGAGATTCCAAGTCCATGGGGGAGAGCTTCCACTGCTTGAGCGGGTCTCGAATGCGCATGGTGAATCGAATGTGCTGCTCTTCGTCGGTGATGCTAAACCAGTACTTGATGAGGATAATTCCTGAGCGCACGAGCATCTTCTCGAACTCGGACACGCTGCGAAAGAATTCCTCGTATTCCTCGTCTGAGCAAAACCCCATCACGCGTTCCACGCCCGCGCGGTTGTACCAACTCCGATCGAACAGAGCGATTTCGCCTGCGGCAGGTAGGTGGTTGCAATAGCGCTGAAAGTACCACTGGGTCTTCTCGCGCTCGTTCGGCGCTGACAGTGCAACGGTTCGGCAGACCCGCGGGTTGAGGCGCTGGGTGATGCGCTTGATCGCGCCACCTTTTCCAGCTGCATCGCGACCCTCAAAAATCACCAGCACTTTGAGTCCTTTGTGGACAACCCAGTCCTGCAGTTTGACCAGTTCACCTTGCAGTCGGAAGAGCTCACGAAAATAGAGCCTACGATCGACCTCACCCTCGCGCACCGGTCCCTGTGCTGGGCCGTCCATCAGGAGTTGATCGAGCCGGTCGTCGTCGAGCTCCATCTCGAGCTCCTCATCGTAGCTGTCAAGGGTGTCAGCTTCGGCACGTGCGCGAAACTCTTCGGCGGTCATCGAGGGGTGCATGGGTCGTGTCATACGCTTAGGCTAAGGTGAATGTGTGACTCGATTGTGACTGAAGTGACGCTTAAGGTGAGCGTAGTAGAAAACTGCCCCATAACGAGATGCCATTGGGTGTGCCCGAGCGCTCGCTTACCGATGGCTTTGGGAGGATTAAATTCGAGGCTTTGCTTGCATTCTTGAAGTGAATGCGAGCAAAATGGTCGAAGGGTATTGAAAATCAAGGAATTTAGTGACGCAGTCTTCGCTTAAAATCATGCTGGTGAGCCAGAAGGGTGGTGTTGGCAAGAGCTCTATCGCTGCCAATCTCGCCGCATGGTTTTCCGTCAAGCGTGCGAAACAGACTTGCCTGCTTGACTTTGACCCCCATGGGTCTTCCAGTACGTGGGTGCGTGGTGCGCGTCCGATTGGGCTTGATGCCCGCCACTATCCCCTGGACGAGTCGGGTGCGCGCCGTTGGCTTCTGGCAGCACGCACGGCCTTGCGGCACGCTACAGAGGTCAGCGAGGTTGTTGTTGCCGATCTTACCTGGACAGCTCAGGTTGACCCCGAGTTCCTGATGAGCTTTGACCTGGTTTTGGTCCCGTCTGGCGTTTCAGAGATCGAGCTGGCAGCAACGACAGGTTTTATTGAACGCTATCGCTGGGTCTTTAGCCCTGCGGACCGAACTGTTCTGCCTCCAACCTTGGTAGTGTGCCCCTCCCGCATTCGACAGGAGCAAGTGCTCACGCACGATTTCTCCGGGGCAGCTTTCTCAGTCCCCTTCGTTCTTGCCCCACCGGTGTTCGATGAGCCTCTGATGCGAACGCTCTTTCGGAGAGACTTTTTGCCTTGCCACGAGGGCCCAGAATCCCAGCCGTTTCTGCGCTTTGCTGAGGGCGTTGCCACGGCGGCCAACGTACACTTATCGCGGATTGAGCAGCGCCCCGCCGCCAAGCCGATCTCAAAACCTTTATCTGGATACAACAGTGTGCTCTCCCGTTACTTGACCGAGCGAGTCAAGGAGCGACAAGACAAACCGCAGATCGACCGACCACTGAGGCCTGTAATTACTTCGGGGGGCCCCAAGCCCCAACAATCGAGCCCCATGGGTTTGCTCAGTCGCTTCTTGAGTAAGACCTCTGACCCGGTTCAGGCTGGTGGCGACAAGCGTTAGCCGTTTGACTCTGAACTGACCTCGAGTAAACGCCCGCAGACCTCAACCAGATCCGAGGAGAGGTTTGGTTGAGACTGTAGCTGCTCGATCGCCAGACGCATTTGATCGCGGAGCTCTGGCTTGTAAGCCTGCCACCGGTCAAGTGATCTTGCTAAACGCGCTGCAAGCGAGCTGTTGCGGGTGTCTAACGCTGTCAATGCGTCTGCCCAAAGTGCGTACCCCTGACCATCATCTCGATGAAAACCCACGGGTGCTTGCCTGAAAAAAACCCCAAGCACCGACATCACACGATTTGGATTTCCGTGATCGTAGCGGGGGTCGTCAAGTAATCCCCTGACTCGGTCAAGAACCCCAAGGCCGCCTGGGTCTTGGAATCCTATGGAGTAGACCTGCACCGCGAACCATTTGTCCATCGCGAGTGCATTGCGCGCATATTGATCTGCAAATTCGTTAAGAGCGAGAGATGCGGGCTCTCCACCGATGCGACAAAGCAGGTTCAGAAGGGCAATTCGGCTCGTGATGTTGTTTGTCGCTCGGAAGCGACGCAACAGTTGCTCGGCGCGCGCCGCTGGCGGCAGGATTTTGGTGAGTGCAGCTTGAGCGAGGTGTTGAACTGATCTTCTGGCGACAGAGAGTGGCGAGAGCTCGTATGGTGGCACCGGATCGTCGAGTTGACGATCGGTAGCCAGGAATTGTTCCGTTAAAGTCTCTGCCAGTGCAGTATGCATGCGCTCAACGGCTTGATGAATACGAAGCGGACAGATTGGGTGGGCGCGTGCAGCCCAAGCCTCGGCGACCACCGCCTCAGATGGCAGACTCAGAGCGGCTGCTTTGAAGGCGTCGCTGGCTTGCGGATCGTCCCAGACCCCTAGTAAGGCTGTAATCGCATGTGCTCTTTGCACATCGGATCCAATGTGCGGCGGCAGCGGAAGCAAGGCCTCGAGAATCAGGCGCTGACAGGCCTCCCATCGATTAAACGGGTCTGTATCCGAGCCCGCTAAGCACTGAAGCGCTTCGACACTTTGGGCGGCCTCCAGGTGCACGGGTGAGGAAAACCCACGCAGTAAAGAGCAGATTGGGGCGGGCTGCCCCCGGTAGGCAGGGAGTTCAAACTTGTATGTAGCGCTTGCCCGTGTGAGCAGCAACATTTCAGGCAGTTTGGGGTCGCTCCATGGTTGACCATCTTGACCGATGAGCCCAAAGGCAACGGGTATCATGAGGGGTTGGGTCTGATCCTGATTACGTGGGTCTAAGGTCTGCTTGAGCTCAAGTTCAAGTCTGGCGGACTCTGGGTCCCAGTCGCTCGTTACGCTCAAACGCGGGGTACCCAACGTTGAATACCAGCGCATGAAGGGTTCGAACCATTCAGAGTGGTTGTTTGCGTCGAGAATGGATGATACGAAGTCTTCGCAGGTTGCAGCCTTTCCGTCGTGGCGCTTGAAGTAAAGCTCCATGCCCCTGCGAAACCCATCCACACCAAACAATGTTTGAAGTTGACGAATAACCTCTGCACCTTTCTCGTAGATGGTGGCAGTGTAGAAATTTCGTATCTCTTGGTAGGCCGCCGGACGTATCGGATGAGCCATGGGGCCCGCATCCTCGGGGAACTGCAGGGCGCGAAGCGTGCGGACGTCGTCAATTCGTTTGACTGCTCGGGCGCTCGCGGCTTGCTGCTCCGATAGGCCTGCTGAAATCATGTCCGCAGTGAATTCTTGATCTCGGAAGACCGTGAGACCCTCCTTGAGCGTGAGCTGAAACCAGTCTCGACAGGTGATCCGGTTGCCAGTCCAGTTATGAAAATACTCGTGGCCAATGACTGCCTCAATGAGCTCGTAATCCCGGTCTGTCGCCGTATCGGGATCGGCAAGAACGAACTTGGTGTTGAAAAGGTTCAGACCTTTATTTTCCATGGCCCCCGAGTTGAAGTCGGGAACTGCGACGATCATGAAGCGCTCAAGATCAAGGCTCAGACCGAATCTTTTTTCGTCCCAGCGTACTGCGCGCTCCAGGCTCTCCAAAGCGTGGCCGGCCTTCGAGATGTCGTGAGGCTTTGTGTAGACCTGGAGCAGTTTTCGTTCGCCTTGAGCGTCTAAGATTGTGCGGTCCAATGAGACAAGATCCGCTGCAACCAGCGCAAACAGATAGCTTGGCTTGGGAAAAGGGTCATGCCACTCGGCGGCCTGTTCATCGCCCTCGAGGTACTCCCGAATTAGATTTCCGTTGCTGAGCATGACTGGAAAAATCCCGATCGGGGCGCGCAGCTTAACGCTGTATACGGCAAGAATGTCTGGGCGATCATAAAAGTACGTGATCCTGCGGAACCCCTCCGACTCGCACTGTGTGTAAAGACCCCCCTGGCTCGCGTAAAGACCCATGAGCTCGGTGTTCTTAGCGGGGTAGATTGCCGTTGTGATCTCGATTGTTCCGCTCACCGGGCCCTGAATCCGCAGGACGTCGGGTGAGGCGGTGTATCGGTCATCAGGCAGGACCAGACCATTTAACCTGACGTCTAGGAGTTCAAGCCCGTCGCCATCGAGCACAAGGTCATCAGGTGATGACGGATCTCTGGGGTTCACATCAAACCGACTCGTTACAACAGTGCGGGTGAGGTTTAGCGCGAATTCCAGAGATACACCCTCGATAGTGTGACTGGTCGGTTTGTAATCCGTTCGTCGTGTCAGCGAGGGGGCTGAGGCGTCTTTCATGAGAGGTCTTTCAATCGATTGAGTGCATCCTGATTGCGACGCTTTCGCGCTGCCTGTGAGTCTGTTGGTGCTTGGACTACAACGGCCACTGTCGGGGCAGGAGGGATTGCTGGCGTCTGTGTGGCTCTCTGAGCCTGTGTGACTGTCGGCGCGGGACTCGGACGGGCCACGGGGAGGTCTTGACTCCAATCGACTTCCCCCCCCACTGGCTCCAGGGGATTGAGAATCTTAGATCCCTTCTCACGCAGGTATTCGGTGGGAGGTCGAGCCTTTGGGACCGACTTCGTTGGCGCACTCCCCCCAGTAGCCTGAGGCAGTTGGGCAGGCGAAGGGGTTCTTCCAAGGAGTCTCACCTTCTCTGCATTGAGCAACCGGGGCGCCCAGCCTTTTTCAACTGAGACCAACGCGGCATCCATACCCAATCTGAGCTGATTGAGCGCAGGGTGATCAAGGGGGTTTGTCAGCTTCACTGCTGTCGTGCCTGCTCCGCGAGTGACTGTGCCATGCGCTCGAGTCGCTCATCAGCATTCGTTACGATTCGGAACTCAACCCGTTGTGAGGCCGATTCATCGATTTTCTGATTCTGGATGATGATCGGTTGTGATGATGAGAGTCCGTTCGCAGTGAGCCGACTGAGCAGCCAGTCCGCATCCTTCTGGCCAGATGGGCTGCGGAGCACGTATTCCAGGGTGGATCGCGTTCTTGCTTGAGACAGCGCCATATTGCGGAAGTAGGCATCGAGCTTGCTCGGAGCGTTTGTCCAGAACGTAGAGGTGTGGCCTTCGATACGAATTTCCCGGATACTCTCTGAAAATTGTGGGCTCTGGAGAATGGCCAGATAGCGCGGAATAAAGTCGTCTAATATGAGGCGAAAAGAAGGGCGCAGCACGTCAGAGCCCGTCGCGAACAGCACATCTGGGTCCTTGAACCGGATGGTCATATCCCCGAGCAGTTCAGCATTCCACTCTTTGAAGTTTTCTGCGAACTCAGCCTGGAGTGCCCGCTGCAAGTCATTACGGGTCACTTCGTACTCTCGCACCACGAGTGTAGTGGTGCGCTCGACGCGAATCATAAAGAGTGCCGCCAAAAGCATGAAAACCATCATGAGACCCATCATCAGATCGCTCAGCGGAATCCAATGGCTACTGCTCGCTTCAGTCCTCATGGCGGCCCCAGTTAAATGCGCTTGGACATTTGAACGAGATCACGCAACCGCTCTGTAAGAGGCATGTAGTCCTCAACAAAACGGTTGGAGAGTGCTGCAAGTTGTCCGGCAAGTCCTTGAAGGGCCGCTTCGAGCTCTTTCTGAAGGGTGTGATCAAGCGTGACAACCCCTTCCTTCAGGAGGTCAACGCTCTCACGCATGGCCTTCTTCGATGCATCATGAGAGGCTTGTAGATGGTCTTGCATCTGCTTTTTGAAATCTTGTTGCACCAGTTGGAGCTGCACACCAAGATTTTCTGTGGCTTGTGCCATTGCGGCTTGGACTTTCGAGAGTTCCTGTTCGGCAGCCTGCGCGGTACCCATCACCAGTTGCCTCATTTCGCGGTGGCTATCGAGCATGCGGTCAGAAACCTCGCTGGTCATGCTCGCCATGCGATCACCGATCTGGGTCATTCCTGATGAGATTTGGGTGAGCATGGCATCTGTCTTCTCTGCAAATGTCGGAGTGACGTCGCTCATGCGTTGCAGAAGCTGAGCCATGGACTGTTGCTGGCGTACCAACAATTCACGGTTGGACTGCAAGAATTCAATTTGGTCTTTGAGCGCGACTGCGACTTGTTCGAAGGCACCTGCGCTTTGAACGATCTGACCCAAGGTGTCGGCGGCTTGGCCGAGATGTCCGGTAGCCGCCTGCTGTTTTTCCTGGAGGTGATTGAGTTCTTGGCGGTACTGCTCCTGCCAAGTCAATAGTCGCTCCACCGCCTGATTGAGCTGTTTGAAGTTCTCACCAAATTGCTCAGAGAGCTTCTCGTTGAAGTCACGGATGACCTCTCGCAACGCCTCGATGATTGCTTTTTGATTGTTCTCCACCATGTGCGAGGAGAAGGCACGAAACTCTTGAATGAAGGCAGAGGCATGCTGATTGGCATCTTGACGCGAGCGTTCTAGTTCGGAAGACATATTCTTTTCGAGCCCTTGCACCGCAAACACAACCGTGGCGAGACTCGCATCTTCCGGCTCCGCGGGACCCGTGGCGTCCTCGATGATTGGGCGAAAGCGCTGGGCAAAACGAAGAGTGAGTGCCCCAAAAACACCCGCGAGAGAGGCCCAAAACGCCGTTCGGATTCCCCCGAGTAACATGGGCACGCCTGACTGAATATCGTTCGGATTAAAGCTAAACAGGGCAATGGTGATACCCGTGAAGCACCCCAAAATGCCCATTGTGGTGAGCACTTCGGGCCCGTGCGAGACGCTGAAGCGATCAAAACGGACGTGAAAGTAGACCGTCACCCCAAGAATGGCGAGGATGAAAGCAACTTCTATGATGGTCGTTATGGACATGGTTGGGTTCAGTTGGATTCGTCAGAGCGAGCTCCGAATTCGATCAAGGATAGTCGCGTTTCGGTTCTTGCGGGGTGGAGGACGGGAGGGGGGTGCCTGAGGAGGTGCTGGTGAAGGCGAGGGAGGTTGACGCGTCACGCTGGGAGTCATACCTTGGCGCTGGGCCTGCTGCTGACCCCCCGCAAGACGAAATCGGGCCTCCTCTTCAGGGATCAGCCGCAGTTGATTGGGGTGCTGCACATGTAACGAGAGCTCGCTTAAACCCGCCGGAAAGGCTGGGTGTACGACTGAGCATAGTGGTTGAACCACCTCGTTAATCGACACCCATTTCCCGACCCAACGGTCATTGGGCAGCGTCTGCGGTGTGAAGTGCTGGGCCTCAAGCACTTCCGGAAGAATCTTAGCTCGCGTGACCTTTCCGCCCGAGATGGGTGAAAAATCGATGTAAACATAAGGGCGAAGTGCGGGTTTACCTCCGAACGACCTCTTGCCGGTCCGAATCTCGACGACCTTACCGATTAATTCGATTCGCTGGGCGACGTGATGACTGATTTGCTGAAACTGAGTCGCGCTTAAGATTGGGTGAGAGCTCAGATAGATCTGCTCTAAGGCTTTCGCTGTCTGGATCTGCGATTGGTTTGAGGACGCTGGCGGGTTAAAGACCATTGGAGATTGGAGCACCCTATCGCCTGAGGGCACATTCGCTTCATATGAGCCCAGGCAAATGCGGGCTAGCTTCTGGCATGACTCCGCCATCCCGGGAGTTTTGGATGCCAAGAGGAAGGCTTTGGACGAGGCTGGGTTCGACAAATCATGGGCTCTGAATATGAATCCCTCCTCGTCACTGTAGGTCTTGTCCCAGAGCGTGGGGTCAAGCTCCAAGAGATGAAGGCTGAGATCTAGGAGTTGAAACGAAAAATGGTCGAGCGTGGCGTCAAAGTGCTGTTCGGCGCGCTTCGGATGCTGGAAATTCACATGGCCGAGCTCAGAGGCAGGAAGCCCCTTGAGAGCTGGAACGTAGCAGCCGTCATAGTCAATAAGCTTTAGCAACTGACCCTGTTGCAGCACTAGGATGTTGCTCGGTTGAATATCGCCGTGGGCAATTCCATATTGACTCAGAAGGCCGTTTAAGTCTGCGAGCGACTTGCGCAATGCACTCATGTGCTGGCGAGACTTGTAATGCTCCGAGACGAATTCCCCCATGGTCTTTCCCTCACACCAGGCCATTTTTACTAGCGGGTGCCAGGCACCACCGACCCGAATTCCACTGGCCTGAAATTCAAAAGTGAGAAACGGAGATCTTGCTCCGAGGGATTGAGTGACCGAAGCGAGTGCCTTTGAGATTTCCCGTTGCCTGCGGTCAGACTCCTGTGCCAACCGAGTAAAACACCGGACTGCGTACCCACGTTCACCGGTGAACATGCGAAAAACCAATGCAAAGTTTCCACTCCGCGTGCGCGGCATACCCAGGGCATTGACCTCGATCTTTCCTTGGAGAAGTTCATCGTCTGTGAAGAGCTGATTTGGGGCCTGCTGAAGCGCCTGAAGATAATCCTCTACCTTGGGAAGTTTCATGTATCGATGATCGCTTAGACAGCGACCGAGAGCAAAGTCGTGTCGTCTATTCGAAGCTCTCGGTGATAACGCTTTTGACGTACCCACACTGCGAGGCTCTCGTTGTCTGACTGCAAAAGCTCAATCGCTGCTGTACACGCTTTCTGCTCATTGAGTCTGGTCACAAAAGCTCCGATCGCATCCGTCATAAGCCACAGGCGACCGTGGAGGACATCTGATTTTGGTATGCAGCAAGCGCCCCAGCGCGCGCGCTCCGACCCAAATAACACTGTGTCAGACCGAGGGTCCGACCCCAGCAGAACCGGATTGCGTTTAAAGTCATCTGCCGTTTGCAATACCCAACTCTGCAGCTGTCCTCTGATGTCTCGCCACATGACGACAGAGTCTCCAATCGCTACGAGAGCGATCTGATTTACGTCCTCTCGGATGCCGACAAGGCTTGCAAAATTCCCACGACTCAGCGCGGCTTGTTGGGACCACGAGAGCACCCGCGAGGCCATCTTTCGTGCAAACGATGCGCGCGCGTGAGATAAAACGGACCGGATAAACTGCTCTGGTGCGCTGGGCCTGAGCGAGGCACCCTCGAGCAGGAACGCTTCACAGAGAAGACGGCCCCAAGTCTGTGAATCGAAGGATTCACTCGCCCCATCACTGAGTGCAACACATTGCCCTTGAGGATCCATTGAAAACACGTCCTCATTAGCCTCGGGAAAGTCCGGCTCTTTGGACAGGCAGAAAGCTTGCTCAAGCCTCATGGTGCTGGCAGATTAGCGAAGCATCATCGACTGTGAGGAGGCACGCGTCCCAATATCGAAGAACTCAACAATTTCAATGGGCTCAACGTTGTAGAAAAAACCTTTTGCACCGGCGTCGACATCGTAGCCCCGTTCACGCGCTGCGAAAGCGATGGAGTCAGGTAAAGGCGAGGACATGCGAAAAAGCATCTGACCATAGGGATCAACGATCTCTGATTCCCGGAGCGGGAATTTTATGGATTTGGCCTTGCCGCCTCCGACGTGAAGATTAAAGAGCAGGAGATCACCGTCGTCGGTCCCAATCTGCTTCAGACCCTCAGCCATGAGTTCAGGGTCGCCGTCAGTGGGGTCGCCGTCGGTCACGTGAAGGATCGTGGGGGGGTATGAACGCGGGTGGTCATCGCACCATGCAGCAATTGTCTCTGCCGCCATGCGTATCGCCTTACGCATCGGGGTACCTCCTTTGGCCTGCGGCTCTAACCAAACGGGAAACTTGATGCCTTGAGTGATGAGTCCACCCGCACCATCGGGAATTTTCTGGACGCGATCTTCCACCCTAAGAGGGTGAGCCTCAAATGCAGATATAGGGTGGAAAATCTGCTTGGAGAGTGTCCCGCTCAGAGCGTTCGCTACCCCTGCACCACCGTAACCAATCGCGCCAAGGTGGAAGTAGTCACGCACCCCCTCAGATTTTGAGCTTCGCGCAATGAGGTTCACGATCACGCGGTTGAGTGCGTCGCACAGAAACTGCGCTTTTGAATAACCCGGCAACCCCGCGCTATCGGTCATAGACCCTGACTGGTCCAACAAAAAAAGAAAGGCCGTGGGGTTGGAACGGCTGATTTCTGATGTGTAAGCCATGAACGACTCCAATAGAAAATTATGCCCGGAAGCGCTCGACCTCCCGGCGGGTTGCGTCTGCAATCTTAGACAACTCAATGACGGTTGCGGTGATTTGCTCTGCGGCGGCTGCATTGGAGCGTGCGATCTTGTCCAGGCTGGAGAGGTTGGCGTTGATTTCTTCAACGGCCGAGCTCTGCTGCTCGAGGGCTGCGGAGATGCGCTGGAGCATGGCGTCGGTCTCTTGGGATCCGTGCTCGATCTTGGCCATATCGGCGCTGACCTCACGCACCGCCTCGACGGCCTTATTGGTCTCGGCCACGGCCTGCTGTACGAGTTGAGCGATCTCCTGAGAGCTCTCGGCACTGTTGACGGCAAGCTTGCCGACCTCGTCGGCCACGACGGCAAAGCCCTTGCCATGCTCACCAGCTCGCGCAGCCTCAATAGCCGCATTGAGCGAGAGCAGATTGGTCTTGTTGGCGATCTTCTCGATGACCTCGGTGATCTTGTTAATCTTCTCGGAATTGGCCGCAATGCTGGAGACCACCTCGACCATGCGCTCCATCTTGGCCATACCGTCGCGGATGATGGTGACCGAGTCACGTGAGCGCTGGCTAGCCACCTCGGTGTTGCGAGAGACGTCTGCAACGGAGGCTGATGTCTCGCGCACGGCAGTGGCGACCTGGCTGATGGCGAGGGTCTGGTTCTGGGCGCCGTCGGAGATCTGGCCAATCGCACTCGAGGTCTCGTTAGACGCGGCAGCGACTTGGCGGGTATTGGCGTTCACGGTCTGCATGGCGCCGGAGAGCGCCTCGAGTGAGCGGTTGATGTTGTCTTTGAGCATCGCCAGGTCACCTCGACCCTCTGCACGCACCCGGCCAGTTAGGTCACCCTGAGCAACCTGGTTCATGACCGAGCCAACCTCTCCCAACATAGATCGCAGAGCAGTCATGGCCTCTGCGGCCTGATTTAAGGCGCGTTGATATTCTCCGCTGGCATTGCCTGTGGCCTGTGCGGCAAAGTCTCCCGCTTGAAGGGCGGCCATGATGGTGTTGAGTGCAGAGACCGTCTCACGGATCTGGGTGACGCTACTGTTGACTGCCTGCTTCATGGTGCCCAGGTCACCTCGAAGCTCAGAGCGAACGGAACGAGAGAAATCTCCCTTGGCTAACCCCTCAACCGCATCATTAACCTCGCGAACCCCGCTCTCGATAGCAGCCATGAGGGCGTTAATACTCTCGGCTGTCTGTCCCAACTCATCGGATGACTCCACCTTGAGCCGGCGACTGAAGTCACAGTCTTGCTCAACGGACTGAACATCTATCACCATACGATTGAGTGCCCCGGCGATTTGGCGGCCAGTGATCACAGAGCGAACTGGGCCAAGGACGATAACGGCAAGCAGCACGAGCACTTGGACCAGCTGCATGAAGGACATCTCTTCTTGAAGCCCGGTCTGATCCTTCATGGATTGCAGACGAGCGGCCGTACTGAGTCGCTGCAGCTCGGCCACGAGGTTGTCGTATTCGGTGTCGGCCTGCTGGAGCATGAGTACACCCAGATTCTTGTCTGAGGTTGCGGCATCAAACGCTTCTTTGATGCTCGTCTCGTAGGTTTCAAACTGCTTGAGGAGCTTAAGAGAGGTTTCCGACCCCTCTGCCTGAAGACCTTGCTTGAGTTCGGTCAGCGAGGTGAGCTGTTTGGCCATCATTTCATTTGCGGCGGCCTCAGAGGTGCGGCTGCCGAGGTCTAGCTGGGCTAGGCTGCGGTACACGATTGCATGGGTTGCGTTTAAGACAGACTCTTCCTCCATCGCCATTCGCTCTTGGGTGATGGACTCGGAGAGTAGGCGGTCTACACCGTCTCGAAAGCCAGACAGCGTGAAATGTGAGAAGACACCAAAAAGGAGCAGGAGGCCAGCCACAATGAGGGGCGCTGCAAGTAGCTTGCGCGAGATACCGACGTTCTTTGCTTTGCGACCTGTGGCCATGGAGGGCTCCTCTCAGAAATGGAAAGGGGCCGACTCTTCGTCAGCCCCTGTTTGGTGAGACGTGTTGTAAAGGCTATTTACTTGTAAATGCCGCCGCAGACAGCGACTTTACCTACCTTCTCGCAGTACATCTGCTTGGGCATGATGGATTTCGTGAGGGGGTCCGTGAACTTGTAGTCCTGCCAGAAAGTTCCCTTGCTACTGGCAAGTTCGACACGCTCCTTGACGAAGAGCTTCCCGTCTGGGTCCTTGAGGTTGATGAGGTCTTTACCCACTTGTTTTGCGTTCTGCCCATGAGCCAGGCACTTTCCGTCGAGTCCATAAACCACCACATAAAGATCCCGGTCGACGAAGGCCTTACTGGGTGCCGTGAAATCCGCGTACGCTGCCTCACCCTTAGCCTTCAGATGGGCGACGGCTTTTTTGACCATGGCCTCGGCCTCGGCTTTGTTTGCACGGTCTGCGGCGAAAGCCGAAGTTGAGAGAACACCAGCTATAAGCGCGACAGAAAAGAGATTTTTGATCATGAATGGACTCCTCAGGCGAGATCGGTATAAATGTAACAAACAGTTGTTTCAGGCTCTTTATTCGTTTCAGACAATACATTAAAAAAATGCGGGAGAAAGACCCCCCGCACTGTCTTGCGTCCTGCCCGAGCTGTTTAAATCTGGAACCGTTGAACTTCCTGTCGTGTCGCATCGGCGATTTTTGAGAGCTCGATGACGGTTGCGGTGATTTGCTCTGCGGCGGCTGCGTTGGAGCGTGCGATCTTGTCCAGGCTGGAGAGGTTGGCGTTGATTTCTTCAACGGCCGAGCTCTGCTGCTCGAGGGCTGCGGAGATGCGCTGGAGCATGGCGTCGGTC
>Ga0208787_1000274_pt1 | contig 25625 bp, 20 predicted proteins | sample Wag4_2014_7_11_FD_187362 | JGI IMG/M metagenome (GOLD analysis project Ga0208787, IMG submission 187362) | Fresh water microbial communities from Ohio, USA - Utica-2 Time Series HT 2014_7_11 (SPAdes) (version 2) | ecosystem: Environmental > Aquatic > Freshwater > Water tank | place: USA: Ohio...
CTTCAGAAGGGGTTGTGAGCCAATTGGCTCACAACCCCTTCTGAAGTAATACGTATTTTTTAATCAGGAAATTAGGGTTTTTCTCCCTTATGGGCGGCTATAGCAGCGCGAACACTTCCATGTTGAAGGAGTTGTTTTTCTGCTTCCTGTTGTGATAGGCCTGTTCCTTCAGCGACCATTATAGCACCTCGTTCCACGAGCTTGGCATTACTTAGCTGCATATCAACCATCTGATGGTCTCGTACGCGTCCTAATCGAATCATAGTAGCGGTGGAGATCATATTGAGGATTAGTTTTTGGGCAGTACCGGATTTCATTCGGGTACTTCCTGTCAGGAATTCTGGTCCTACTACAGCCACTATTGGGAAATCTGCTACATCAAGGAGGGGGGCGCCTGGGTTACAGGTGATGCATCCTGTTAGGATTCCAGCATCTCTACAGGCTCGTAATCCGTGAATCACATATGGGGTCGTCCCTGATGCAGCTATCCCAATTACAACGTCTTTTTGATTGATATCAAAGGATTTAAGATCAATCCATGCTTGGGTTATACTATCTTCGGCTCCCTCCACTGCTTTTCTGATGGCTTGGTCTCCTCCAGCTATAATTCCAATGACCCATTCTGGAGGAGCTCCGAAGGTGGGTGGGATTTCGGAAGCATCCACTACACCAAGCCGGCCGCTGGTGCCTGCTCCTATGTAGAAAAGCCTTCCACCGGACTTCATTTGTGGGACGATGGCTTCTACTAATGCTTCAATTTGAGGTAGTGCAGCTTGAACCGCCAATGGGACCTGTTGGTCTTCCTGATTAATCCCTTGAAGGAGCTCCAGGGTTGACTTTTGTTCGAGGTTGCGGTAATTTGAGGGGCTTTCAGTTACTTTTTCCATAAGATAAAATAAGAGCGGAATGGAGGCTCGTCGTTTTCCCCAGAATATCCGATCTTTGCAGCATGTTGTTGAAATGGCTATTCACCTTATTAGCGATCCTCTGGTTATACGAGGCCATTACTCGGATCTCGAGAGAACGTCGTTCTTCCAATTTTCGTAATCGAAACCGGTATGATGACCGGGACTATACCGATTATGAGGAACTGGACAAGTAATCACCATTACAAAGGTACAGGACATTTGTAAGTATTTGGCGACACGCTCTTTTAAGGCTCAACTATTTCTTGAGTTGCTGGGAAGGATTCCCTAGATAAAAAAATTTAGGGCCATTCGATCACTAATCCTGCAAATACCAGTCCTCCGCCAAATCCAATCATTAAAATGCGATCGCCAGCGTGGACTTTACCCTCTTTTACGCCTCTGTGCAGGGCCAGCGGAATGGAGGCAGAAGACGTATTTCCATAAAGTGTAATACTCTCCAAGGTTTTTTCGATTGGGAAACCAGTCTGATTGCATAGCGCCTCGATGATGCGCATATTGGCGCTATGAGGGATAAACCAGGTGAGGTCGGCCAACTCCATACCTGCTTTCTGAGTTAGCTGCACCATTTTTTCACTCACGGTATTAACTGCCCATTTGAAAACGGCTCGTCCATTTTGGTGAATTTTATTGTCCGTAATGACATCTTGCCCATTAACCTGTTTTCGGTTATTGGACATATAGAGGTCCTTTCCACCATCTCCCTGACTACCAGTTATGGCAGATAAAATATTTCCTTTCTCTGCGGCTTCTACCAGTACTACGCCGGCCCCATCTCCGAAGAGAATACAGGTGGTTCGGTCTTCGTAGTTTGTTACTTTGGAGAGTGTTTCTGCTCCGAAAACCAATATCTTTTTATGGGTGCCAGCGCATATCAAACCTTGAGCAAGGATAACGCCATAGGCGAATCCTGCACAGGCGGCAGAGATATCGATGGCTCCAGCTGCTTTGAGGCCTAACTTGTCTTGCAGCTGGGAGGCAACACTTGGCATTGCTTGATCGGGGGTGACAGTTGCTACAATAATGAAGTCAACATCTGCCACAGAAGTGCCGTATCGTTCTTCGAGGTCTTTAACGGCATGCAGGCAGAGGTGGGAGGTGTATTCTTCTTCTCCGGCAAATCGGCGTGTTTTTATTCCTGTCCTGGATTGGATCCACTCGTCCGTGGTTTCGATAATAGATTCGAAGAATTCATTCCCAACTTCCCGTTCGGGGACATAGCTTCCAATTGCGGTGATTTTAGCCTGCATGTTTTTGACTATATTTAATTCTGAAAGTGCAAAAGAACGAAATTAAATCAAGAACTAGACAGGCATATTTCATTATTGAATGTATTGTATATAAACTTTTGTATTTATTAGGAAAAATGTAGTTATAAGGTCACAATTTGCAGTAACAATCATTGCGGCCGAAGGGTTTGCCGGGCATAGGTGGTATAGCCGGGCACTAGGGGAGATTGAAGTAAAAAGAGTTTGGTTGGTGCAAATACCGTAATTTCCAATTGTTGGATTTCTGTGACAACTGCAAAGTCGGAAGTGCGAACGACCTCTCCATTCACTATCGCATCTCCCTCGAGGACGTAAATGGAGGTAACCGCTGATGGGTTTATGGGCAGATCAATTCCGCCTGCATCGAGGGTTAGTTGGAAAAACTCAATTCCGGGTGTATCCATTTTAAAAGGGCTACCCTCTCCGATGATGGTTTGGAGGGTTCCCGCTTGTAGGGATTTGGAGGGGAACTGTTGAGCGGAATAGTCATTGTAAGAGGCCGGTTGGCTCAATGTTTTGGCTAGGTTTGGGTCGAACCAGATTTGAAAAAGTTCGGCATGTTGTCCCATCCATTCTGAATGACTAATTCCACTGCCGGCCCGTATGATTTGGGCATCGCCTGCCTGTAGATTTTTCCATTCATTAAGCTGGGTGTCAAAATGCTTTATGTCTCCTTTGAGGACGAAGGTGCAAATTTCAAATCCTTTATGTGGATGGAGGGCAATGGTGCTTTCTTTCAGGGCTCTAGCATGAGCCCAGTAAAATAAATTGGAATAGGGTTTGAGTAGGGAGCCGTCTTTGGGAAAGCCAATGGGCTTATTTTCTACAATTTTACCGTTGTTAAATTCACCAAACCCTTGTTGATCGAATGGTACTATTTGTATTGCCATGTTGTGATGCGCATTAAAATAACAGTATTAGGGAATAACAGGCGGGCTCTTGTAATAGTTCAGGAAAGCAAAGAGTGAATATGGGATAGCCAAGCTAGGAGGCGGGATCTTGGAGAGGCTTTATTGATTTGATGGAGGCATATCCGATTTTGACTTGAAAATATGGCTATTTTTGTGCCCGTAGTTGGAAAGGTTAGTGGTTGAAGCGCGCCGAAAGAAACTTTGTTTATCTAAACTTTTCCCTTGTTGTTTTGTTTTTTTCAGAAATTATTGAAAGATGAAGTTTGTACCTGTATTTGATTCAACACGGCCAATTTTGATAGCGGGGCCTTGTTCTGCTGAGACGGAGGAGCAGGTACTTCAAACAGCGCATCAACTATTAGGAAGTGACATTCAGTTGTTTAGAGCGGGTATTTGGAAGCCACGTACCCGTCCTGGGGCATTTGAGGGAGTAGGTACAGTTGGGTTGGGGTGGTTAAAAAGGGTAAAAGAAGAGACGGGTTTTCGAGTGACTACGGAAGTGGCTACTGCGCAACATGTCCAAGAATGTTTACAGCATGGGATAGATGTGCTTTGGATTGGAGCGAGAACGACGGTAAATCCTTTTTCTGTACAGGAAATAGCGGATGCCTTGTTAGGTACAGATATTCCAGTTCTGGTAAAGAATCCCGTTAATCCGGACTATAAGCTTTGGGTAGGAGCCATTGAGCGATTATATCAATCTGGCCTTCGTCGGATTGCGGTGATACACCGCGGGTTTTCGAGCTATTGTGATTCCAAATACAGAAATGTGCCGAGGTGGCAAATGGCGATTGATTTAAAGCAGGAGTTTCCGGATCTTGAAATCCTATGTGACATCTCTCATATTTGTGGGCGGCGCGATATTCTTCAAGAAACTGCTCAAAAAGCGTACGATTTGGACTTTGATGGGCTGATGACGGAGGTGCACATTACGCCTGACAATGCTTGGAGCGATGCAGCACAGCAGATTACTCCTGCGTACTATCGAGCGATGATGCAGCAGTTGGTGAGGCGCAACTTAACGTCTGATGATCCAGATTTTTTGGTTCGAATTGAGCAGTTTAGGTCGGAGTTAGATGAAATTGACGAAGAATTGATCAACATGATTAGCCGGAGGATGCAACTTGTTCGGCAGATTGGAGAGGTAAAAAAGCAAAAAAATATTGCCGTGTTACAGCCGGAGCGATTTAGGGCAATGAGAGAGGCTCTCAACCAGCGGGGAGTTAAGAACGAATTAAGTGCAGAGTTTGTGTCTTTGTTTTTAGAAGCTGTTCATCAGGAGAGTATTAACCAGCAGGAGCGAGTAATACATTCTGGTGTCGTGGATTAAGAGAGTGCCTTTAGAATGTTTTTTTCGATTCTACTCAGGATATCCTCTTCGTTTTCTTTGATAAAAGGAACACCGGTCACCAGTTCATATAGTTCGATGTAGCGATTACTTACCTCCTCTACAAAAGAATCTGGCATAATCGGCATGGTTTGCCCTTCCTTTCCTTGGAATCCATTGGCCATAAGCCATTCGCGAACGAATTCTTTGCTTAGTTGTCGTTGGCGCTCTCCGGATGCTTGCCGCTCTTCATATCCATCTGCATAAAAGTAGCGAGAGCTATCGGGAGTATGAATTTCATCCATGAGTACGATCTGTCCATCGTGAATTCCAAATTCATATTTGGTATCAACGAGAATAAGGCCTCGTTGGGCGGCTAGCTCAGATCCCTTTTGGAACAGGGCGCGGGTATACTCTTCCATTTGTTCGTATAACTCTGGCGCCACTAATCCGCGTTCTAAGAGTTCATTTTTGGAGATATCTTCGTCATGGCCTTCTTCTGCCTTGGTGGTTGGGGTGATGATCGGTTCTGGGAATCGATCATTTTCCCGCATTCCTTCGGGCAGGGTGACTCCACAGAGTGTTCGAAGTCCTGCGGCATAGGTTCGTGCTGCGTGTCCGGCGAGGTACCCACGAATAACCATTTCTACTCGTACGGGTTCACAGAGCAGTCCCATGGCCACATTTGGATCTGGAGTAGCCTGTAACCAGTTGGGACAGATGTCGCGGGTGGCGTTGAGGAAGTGGGCAGCCAATTGATTGAGCACTGCGCCCTTATGAGGGATGGGGCGTGGAAGAATGTGGTCGAAGGCCGAAATCCGATCGGAGGCTACCATGACCAATCGATCATTGAGGAAGTAGACATCCCGGACTTTTCCGCGGTAGAAGGCCGTTTGGCCGGGCAGGTGGAAATGAGTTTCTTTTAACGCCATGGTTGAATCCTATACTAGTCGAGCTGCAAAGGTACTAGAGTTTGGAAGAGTTGTTAAATAATTAGAGAACAGAAGTATTTTTGCGGCGATAAACGACCGCCGAGCGACAATTTTTCGGTAAACAAGCTATGTCTAGAATAAATAAGTTACAAAAATTTGCGGAGGTATTATCCTTTCCCAACGTGTATGAATGCTACAACGTACAATCTCCGGAGTTAGTGGGGGTAGGAATGGTTCCGGTTGATTTACGTGGGAAGTGGAATGAGCTTCACTTTAAAAACAATCATCCGATTACCTTAGAGCTGGCTTGTGGTGGTGGGGAGTATACGGTTGGATTAGCTCAAAAGTACCCGGATCGAAATTTTATTGGGGTGGATGTGAAGGGGAATCGAATTTGGAAGGGTGCGAAAGACGCTTTGGATGCGCAATTAGGGAATGCTGCTTTCTTGCGCACGCGCATTGAGATTATTGCTCATTTTTTTGCAGCCGGGGAGGTGGATGAAATTTGGGTGACATTTGCGGACCCATTTCCAAGGCCGAGCAAAGAGAACAGGAGGCTAACGTCGCCCTTTTTTTTGGAGCAGTATCGTCGGATATTAAAGTCGGGCGGCTTGGTTCACTTGAAGCATGACGATCCAGCTTTTTTCGCCTTCTCGGTCGATTCCGTTTTAGCGGATCCAAAGTGTGAATTGCTATACAAGAAGGAGGATATTTACGCAGACCCATTGGATTTTGAGGAATTGGCCTTAAAAACCCTTTATGAAGAGAAGCACCTTGCTAAAGGGAAAAAAATAAAATACCTGCGTTATCGACTTTTTTAGTATTCGGTTGTTGTAGTTGGGTACATTAACTTAAACATTGTGCGGGGCGGGTGGATTAGAAGTCTTTTCTTTATCTAACAAGCTGGAAACGGCATCGCTTAGCGTTTTCATTTTTATGGCTAAACAATTTTCAGATCAGGATCCAACTGCTGTTTCGAGGAAAAGTGACCACATTGAAATGGCTTTTCAGAGCCAAGTGCCAGCTAATACGCTCGACGCTCGATTTTATTATGAGCCGCTGCTTTCTGGACACCCTAGCAAAGTAGGTGTTCCGATTGACTTTTTGAATTGCAAACTAGGGTTTCCTATTTGGGTCTCATCAATGACGGGAGGGACTGCCCTTGCGGGTACTATCAACCACAACCTAGCACGGGCTTGTGCTGAATTTCGGCTGGGGATGGGTTTAGGCTCTTGTAGACAGTTGCTTTTCTCCGATGAGCACCTGGAAGATTTTGACGTTCGCGGTACGATCGGGCCCGATTTGCCGTTGTATGCCAATTTGGGTATAGCACAAATTGATCAGTTGTTGAAAACGGACCAGCTTGATGTAATGGAGGCGCTTGTGGATAAGTTAAGGGCGGATGGACTAATTATTCATGTAAATCCTTTACAAGAAGCTATGCAGCCAGAGGGGGATCATTTTTCAAGATCGCCTTTAGCTATTATAGAAGAGATGATAGCTCGGTTTAGCCGCCCACTTATTGTGAAGGAAGTTGGGCAGGGGTTTGGTCCGGAGAGCTTAAGAGCGTTGCTTCAACTTCCCCTTGCTGCTATCGAATTTGCTGCTGCTGGCGGGACGAATTTTGCTAAATTGGAGCTGCTTCGGAGTGATGCCATAAAACAAGAAATTTTTGGAAAATTAGTAACGGTGGGTCATACAGCGACTCAGATGCTCACGTGGACTAATCAGCTTGTTGAAACCATAGGAGTTACGGAAGTGAAGGCAAAACACTTAATCATTTCTGGGGGTATTCAAGATTTTTTGGACGGGTATTATTTGACAGAAAAAGCACTTCTGCCTGCTGTTTATGGGCAAGCGAGTGGTTTTTTAAAGCATGCAAGAGGAGATTATGATACACTTCAGCGTTATGTACAAGCCCAGATAGAGGGATACACCCTTGCAAAGACCTTTCTAAGGGTAGTGTAAGAAAGGAACGTTTTGAAAAAAAGAAGGGTGCGTCGTGTAACGCACCCTAAGACAGAATAACTTTTAGATTAAAAAAGTGGTCTCGACGGGAATCGAACCCATATCTAACGTTTAGGAAACGCTTGTTCTATCCGTTGAACTACGAGACCTTCTTTCCTTTTAAAAAGGGGCCGCAAAAATATGCTTTTTCAACGAATTAAAGCGGTGTGCCCAAACAATACTTCTGTAACTCCGTCCAAATATTCTACTTCTATGGTCCAAACGTAGTTTTCAGAAGGCATTTCTTGTCCTCTAAACCGACCATCCCATCCAAAAATGGGCTCATTCGGGCTAAAGTTAAATGCCTCAAACAGCAACTCTCCCCATCGGTCGAAAATTTTAAACTCCAGTATTTTGGCAGACGATTGGCCGTGTACCATCAGCAAATCGTTGTTATTATCGTTGTTAGGCGTGAAACCAGTGGGCACATAAATTTTTCTAGGCTTATTCAAAAAGACGGTAACGGTATCCGTACCTACGCATCCTAAGGCATCAGTGAGGTGCAGAGAAAAGGGTTGCTGATAGGTTAAGTCCGTAACAGTCGGTGCTAGGCAGTCTACGCAGCTAAGCCACTCAATACCCTCTTGCCCCCAGCGAAGTACATAAGGACTGGCGGCATGAAGGACTTGAGCACTAAGTTGGGTGTCTTCCCCTAGCTCAATGGTTATATCTGGGCCCAGATCCAGTTTTATGGGCTCATTTTGGGTGATAGTTACTTCTGGTAGCATTGCTACGCAACCATTCGCATCCAATATAGACGGTTGGTAGTTCCCAGCATATAGTCCGATTTGTATTGGGGAGCCATTCCAGTTTTGGCCATCTAGAGCGTATCGGTAGGGGGCGGTTCCTCCGACCGCACTGATTTCCAGTTGGCCATCATAGCTTTTGTAGCAGCCAGCTGGGGAGGCAATGGCTTGGCCATCAAGTGGACTATTGGGTCCTGAAACCTCAGCGGAGGCTACGAAAGTACAGCTTTTTGAATCGGTGACAGTTACCTCGTACGTTCCAATGCCTATTTCGTTAATTATTGCATTGTTAAGGCCTGTATTCCATAGGTAGGAAAATGGAGGAACCCCTCCGATTGCGACTGCTTGGATAATGCCGGTACTTTCCCCGAAGCACTTAACATCTGATACGGTAAGCTCCATCTGAATAGAGGGTGCTGGATCCAATGTGACTGCTTGAACGAGCACACATTGTTTAGCATCCGTGATAGAGACCTGATAGGTTCCTGATCCGATTTGAGTAGCCGTTTGAGCTGTCTGGATGGGTACATTCGATGACCAAAAGAAGGTGTACGGGGGCGTTCCCCCACTTGCATTTGCGGTAACTTGGGCATCGGTTGTTCCAAAGCAGGATTGTTCAATTATAGACGAAAAAGTACCTTCCAACGGAGGTGTATTTTCTACAGTTGCTGACTGAGTTGCTGTACAGCCATCACTATCTGTGGCGGTGACTAGGTACGTTCCTGGTTGGAGTCCTATGGCTGTTCGGCTAGTTTGAGCAGGTTGGGTATTCCAAGTAAAGAGGAGTGCCTCAGGGCTAATCGGAGTGGATCCATAAGAAGCAAAGGAGATGTAGGAGGTTCCGTCCGCTCCATCGTGGCACCTGGGTGTGTTTGCTTCTGCAAAAATAAACAACTCCCCCTTTTGGGCGATCTGTGTAGAAGCAATGCTGGTACAGTTGTTTGCATCACGAACAGTAACAGAGTAAAGTCCAGCGGTGAGACCCATCAATTGGTTTCCTTGGGTAAGTTGGGGGTCATTCCAACTGTAGGTGTAAGGGGCGGTACCTCCTTGTGCAAGAACGGATGCTACACCATTGTTTCCATTAAAGCAAATCGTATCAGAAATGGATGGCAACGTAAGGGAGAGTGCTGTGGTAGGTTGTTCCACGTTGATGGAAGAAGTTTGGGTGCAACCAACTCCATCGGCAACAGTAACAGTATAGGTTCCAGCCAACAGGGCTGAAAGCTGAAGTCCCTGGGCACTATATCCTGCTGGGCCTTGCCAATTGGCAGTAAAGCCAGCACCAGACCCTCCTGAAACGATTGCAGAAATCTTTCCCCCCGGACTATTAAAACAGGGGGCTGGAGTGGTACTGAGCAAGACGTCGATCGCAACCGGCTCATCGACCACTACGGTAGATATCTGGCTACATTGGTTAGCATCTGAAATGGTTACGGAATAGGTGCCTGCTTCCAGATTGGTAAGAGGATTTCCAGTTTGTCCAGTTGACCAATTAAAGAGGTATGGGGAGGCCCCTCCGCTGACCTGTGCCGATGCAGATCCATTATTTCCATTGTGACAGCTTGTGTTTTGAGCTGTTAAACTGATTTGGAGGGGTGGTGCTTGATCTACTGTAATGATTGCGGTTGCCGTACAATTTTTGCTATCTGTAAGAAGTACGGTATAATCCCCTGCAGTCAAGCCACTTGCCAAAATGGATGTTTGAGAAATGCCAGGATTATTCCAAAGGTATTGATAACCTCCATTTCCGCCAGAGGGGTTAGCAAGGGCGGTTCCGTCATTGCCACCAAAACAAGTAACAGGTGTAGTTGTAAGGCCAACTTGTAGTGGAGTAGGACCAAGTACTGTTGAGGAGGCGGTGCTTGTGCATAAATTATTATCCACAACCGTTACGGAATAGGTTCCTTGAGTGAGTCCGGAGAGGGGGTTACCTGATCCGCCTATCGGCCCCCATATATACTGGTAGGGAGCAGTACCACCTTGTGGGAGTGCGTTGATACTTCCATCCGCTGTGGTAGAGCAAGAAGTTGAATCTTGGGTGAGCGCGAGTGTCAGCTGCGGAGGCTCTGTAATGGAAACGCTCGTTGAGGTAGTACAGCCATTTGCATCCACAACTGTTAATTGATAGGTTCCATTAGGTAAGCCGCTAATGGAGGCAATATTTTGTCCAGTATTCCAAGAATATTGGTAGTTGCCATTCCCTCCCGTAGCACTTGCATTAATACTACCTGTGCTGCCTCCATAACAGGCGACCTGTGTAGAGGTAGTACTGCAGGTCAAAGCAGTGGGTTGAGAGACCGATGCCTGGGAAGTGGTGGAACACCCATTTGCGTCCGTAACCGTAACGGTGTACGTTCCGGCTGGTAGTCCCGTTGCGGTGGAACTATTTTGGGCTTGGCTATCGTTCCAGAGGTAACTAAGAGTTCCAGATCCTCCTAAGGAGGAGATGGTGATACTTCCGTCACTATTCCCAAAGCAAGAGACTGGGTTTTGGTTTTGGATGGAAGTTGTGATCACACTTGGGGATCCCACTACAAAATTAGTTTGGGCGGTGCAGCCAGAAACATCTGTGACGACACAGGTATACGATCCAGCGGCAAGACCATTGAAAACACCTGTACTATTGGAGATAGCACCCACCCTGAAATTATATGGAGGATTTTGATTGTCTGTGCTGATTGTTGCTGTTCCGTCTTGACTACCGAAACAGCTCACACTTGACGTTGAAGCGAGTAATACGGGCGCTTCACAGTTACTACAGGTTGCGGTAGAGATGGTTGCGGGGCAGGTACTAATGGTATTTATACCTCGTACTTCAGCGGTTAGTACGCTGTTCGGGCTCAGCCCGCTTACCACATGGGACGAGTCGGTTTGGGGTGTGATCCATCCTGAGCCATTAATATTGATTTCATAGCCAGCTGATCCTAAAATTGGATCCCAAATGAATGTGATCGAGTTGGCGGTGGAGGGGCCGCATTCCACCTGCGTGCCGCTCAGAGCAGGCTGTACCTGAATAGTAACGGAGTCGCTTACTTGGCATCCATAGGAATCGGTTGCCACAACTGTGTAATTCGTTGTTTGGGTTGGACTAACCGATGTTACGGGGCAGTTGTAACAGGATACGGTATTGGTGGGGGTCCAACTATAATTTATCTTATAACTTGGTTCGAAGGTGATGCTCCACTCCGTGATGGTACCTGTAAATCCATTTTGGTCGTCGACCACTTGAAGACGCCATTGACCATTTACAGGGCCTCCCCATAAGTCACTCCATATACCTTCTGGTTGGAAATTGCCGGTGAAGGGTGCTGCGGAGGCAGGTGCAAAGGGGCCAGGAAAATTAATGGGTGTAGTTGCGATTGGTGTAAAGCATGTTTGGATGTAGTTATCGCCATTGGCCCCATTATCAGTGGTTAGTTCAATAAACTGCCCCCCAGGTGAAATTAAAAATACATCTAAATCATCTACCCATACGTGGTTAATGTTAATACAGACAGATTGGATTACACCGGAATCGAGAAGCGTTGGTTGAACACCAAATACGTTTATTGTAGAAAAAACAGCGGTATTTGTCGGGCTAACAGGAATATCTTGTGAATTAGAAAAGACGTATGGCGGGGGTACGGGAATAGGTAGAGTTCCATCCAAGTTAACAAGAGCACCCAGGCAGACGGTCGTATCGGTTTGTAAAGCTGGAGAGATGAGCCCGTTTTCTCGTATATAGAGGTAAACGGTATCTCTAGTACAAGGATCGCGCTGTACATCAATGGCAATAAATTCTGTTCCTTCTACGATGTTGTCTTCCAAGGGCTGAATGATTAGCTGGAGCTGGTCAGTGCCTGCAGGGATTGGTTGGTTGGGGGCAACAAAGGTATAGTCAACTCCATTGGTAGCGCTTCCCCAGATGTTGTAGTCTAGCGGAACATCGGTATCCGTTGGTAGGGGTAATGAGAACGTGATTGATCCATTAGAACAACCCTCTGTGATGGTCCCGTCTGCACTTGGTGTACTAACAGTTGCTCGAATAGAGCCTGTGCCGAAGCTTTTTGCTTCCAAAAAAACGGCTGAATCAAAAAAGGCATCACCCGCATCTGCGATGGCGAGTTTAATGGTATATTGTTGGCAAGGAATGACAACGGCTTCTGCGGTGAATACATCGGTAAATCCGTCGTACGTTGGTTGTTGGGTGCTGTTGAGGTTGTTATTGTAGTATTGTTCATTGGTAGGAGGGCAAGGGCCAGATGCTGATAGGTTGAGTGGGTGAATATTGTTGATGGTTACGGGTAGGCTGGTACCTGGAATAAGTGCAATATTGGTTGGAACAGGGTAGTTAGGGCCCTGAATAAAGAATCCAAATACATCATTAAAGTTACTACAAGCATATTCGGGGTATTCTTCAGAAGCGAAGCAGTATTTGAATCGAAGGGTATCGGAGGTAGGCGTAAAGGTGATGGTGTAGACTGCCACATCATTTAACATGGTTGTTACCAAGTTATCCAGGTCAGGCTCAATACCTCCACCAGCGTTGGAAGAGCTTGCAAAATCACTGCCATCTGCATCGCACCCGAAGACTGTATTTGTGGAAACGACTTGTCCGGTTGTTAGTACGATTCCTCGTTCGATTCCAACTGGTGCAAGCCCACCTGTGAAGTATCCAACCGCGCTTGGATCTCCTTGGAATGTGATATTGGAGACATCTACGCCTTGACCAAGGAATATATTCTCAATAAGATTCTGAGGAGTAAAGGGGGGGGTGTTTGCTCCAGTTGCCTGTAGTAGCTGTGCGGTTATTTCTGAGGGAACTACAAGTAGGGACAGAAAGATAATTCCGCTTGTAAACAAGGTGCGAATCGGTTGAGGATACATGCCGAACCAATAATTAATCATTGAAGGATAAAAATAACTGCTTGAGGCCTGAGGTTCCCCATTGTTGGCAAGCACGTTTCAGTAGAAAGCAGTATTGTTCAACAGGGAGCAATTCAGGATGTTGAAGAGCTAAAAGTAGGTTGTTTTTTCGTTTTTATAGTATTGTCCAATTGAATATTTCCATATTTGACTGGATGGGCAATGTTTTTATAGGAGAATTCGTAGTTTAGAATCACCCTTTTGGGGAATTTTGTCCCTCAAAAACCTTTATTTATCTAATTAAATTAGTGCAAAACAAATGCACCTGTTTATTTTGCATTCTAATTCATCATTTATCTCGATTTGACAATGCCACAATTTTTAAAGTACTTACTTGCATCCTGTCTGGGAACCACCTTGGCATTAGGTTTATTGCTTTTTCTAGGCTTTGGTGCACTAGTTGGTTTAGCGGGTTCTGCTTCAGAGGACAAAAAAGTTCAACTTTCGAGTAATTCTATTCTGGAATTGAAATTAGATGCGGTAATTCCAGAAAAGACCAATAATACGGAGATGAGTCCCTTTGATCTTGAGTCGCAGTATATTCTTGGAGTGACAGATATTGTTAAGATGATTCAATTAGCAAAGGAGGATTCAGATATCAAAGGAATTTTCATCAATCCATCTTTATTTTTGGCGGGAAAAGCCAGTGCAGCGACTATTAGGGCTGCTTTGGAGGATTTCAAGACGTCCGGTAAATTCATTATTGCGTATGCCAATTTTTATAGCCAAAGCGGTTACTATATAGCATCTGTGGCAGACAGTGTGCTTTTAAATCCAGTGGGAGGAATTGAATTCAAGGGATACGCTGCAACCATTACTTTTTTCAAAGAAATGTTGGACAAGCTGGATGTACAGATGCGTATTTTTTATGCTGGACAATTTAAAAGTGCTACAGAGCCATTCCGTTTAGATAAAATAAGTGATCAAAATCGGCTCCAGACAAGGGTATACCTCAATGCTCTTTATGATATTTTTATTGATGACATTTCAAGAACTCGATCTATTCCGGCAGCAGAATTGCGCGCTATTGCAGACCGCTTGGACGGCTTCAGTGCAGAAGGTGCTTTAAAAAGCCGCTTGGTAGATCGTCTTGTTCATGAAGACGAAGTAATGGAGATGATGAAGTCAAAAATCGGTTTGGAAAGCAAAGAAAAACTTCGTAAAATTTCATTAACGGATTATTATCTCGCAAAGGATAAAGGCCAGGAAAAAGGGAGTGGAAAAGATAAAATTGCGGTAGTGTACGCGGAGGGGAGCATTACTGATGGGAAAAGTAGTGTTGCTGGAGGGATTACCGATGGCCAGTATGTGAAAATCCTTCGCAAGCTGCGCAACGATGATCACATTAAGGCGATTGTATTACGTATCAATTCCCCAGGTGGCTCCGTAATGGCTAGTGAAAATATTTACCGAGAGGTTTTACTGTGCAAACAAGCAGGTAAACCAGTAGTGGTTAGTATGGGAGATGTGGCCGCCTCGGGAGGGTATTATATCGCTTGCCAGGCAGATAGCATCTTCGCAGAGCCAGGTACCATTACGGGGTCTATCGGTGTGTTTGGGTTGATCCCCATCTTGCAAAAGACAATGAAAGAAAATGTGGGTATCACGGTAGATACAGTGAAGACGGGTCGCCACTCGGCTTTTGGCTCTCCCCTACTAGATTTTTCTCCAGAAGAGAGTCAGATGATTCAAGCGCGTATCGAAGCAACGTACGAAGATTTCTTGGGAAAGGTTGCAGTAGGCAGGCACAAAACGCGGGATCAGGTCGATTCTATCGCTCAAGGCAGGGTTTGGCCGGGAAGTATGGCGAAGCAAATAGGATTGGTAGATGAAATTGGAGGACTGGACAGAGCCATCCAATCTGCCTCTCGTCTTGCACAGTTGGAAAAATATAAAATCAAAGAATACCCTGAGACTAAAACGCCAATTGAGCAGTTCGTGGAAAAATTGATGAATGAGGAAGAGCGGGAAGAGGCTGTTAGTACTGCTGTGTTACGCTCTGAATTAGGAGAATTATACCCGATGTACCGCAGCTTGCGTGACCTAAGAAATGCAAAAGGAATTCAGGCAAGGCTTCCCTACGAACTGGTGATTTTTTAAAATACCTAGATGGATGTATTAACCCGCTGGCGATTAATCTTGGGAGGGGCTGAATCGGATGGTACCGGTCAGCCCCTCCCGGATTCAGTAGCCCCACTCGACGCTGCATTGGATGCGCTCTATGAATTTGAGCGTAGAAAAAAATTCCAGTATAAAACAGCTGGGAGCATAGAGGAAGAGGCTAGAACGGGAACGGGTGGAGGAAGTAACCCTGCTGTTGCGCGCTGGCTAGGGGATATCCGGCGTTATTTTCCACAGTCGGTGGTTCAAATTCTTCAAAAAGATGCTTTTGCTATGCGTGGACTGCAGCAAAAGCTATTATTGGATCAGCAGGTACTGGAAGAAGTATCACCTGATGTGCATTTGGTTGCCACCTTGTTGGAATTAAAACATCTAATGCCTACTGCCACGAAGGAAACAGCAAGATTGGTTATTCGTAAAGTGGTAGAAACATTAATGTCTCAATTAAAATATAAGACGGAGCAAGCTATTGCTGGGGCTTTGCATAGGCAGGCTCGAAAGCGAACACAGCGCTGGACGGATCTCGATTGGAATGCTACTATCCGAAAAAATCTTCGGCATTACCAGCCTACCCTTGGAACTATCATACCAGAGGTTAGGCTCGGGTTTGCCAGAAGAGACAAAAGGGTACCAAAGGAAGTAATTTTATGTATTGACCAAAGCGGTTCTATGGGAGCGTCTGTGGTTTACGCCAGTATTTACAGCGCTGTTTTGGCTACTTTGCCTGGTATTAAGACTCGTCTAGTAGCTTTTGATACTCAAGTAGTAGATTTGACAGAGCAATTAGACGATCCGGTAGAAATGCTTTTTGGATTGCAATTGGGAGGCGGTACAGATATTAATTTCGCCCTCTCCTACTGCCAACAGTTAATTACTAGGCCTTCTTCCACTATATTAATTGTGTTAAGTGACTTATTTGAAGGAGGAAATCAGGTAAAAATGAGAGAGCGGTTCCAACAGTTGTCCGAATCAGGTGTTCAGTTGATTGGTTTATTGGCGCTAAGTGATGAGGGAACCCCCGCTTACCACCACGCCAACGCACAATTTTTGTCGAATCTCGGTGGACCTGTTTTCGCGTGCACACCGGATCGTTTTCCGGAGTTAATGGCGGCCGCACTAAATCAACAGGATTTATCTTTGTACTCAGTTTTGGCACATTGATCTAGCAGCTCTGGCTATTTTTGCGCTTTACGATTAGAGGAAAGCTTATTGCATTTTTTGCAGGTAAATATGAAACTAAAATTAATGTTAGGAACAGCGCAATGGGGCTGGACCTTGGATAAACAGGCCGCCTTTGCGCTATTGGATGCTTGGTTAAAAGCCGGGTATTCGGAAATTGATGCAGCTACGAACTATCCGATTAATAAGCAGCCATCCGACTTTAGGGCATCTGAGCGGATATTGGCTGAGTATATTTCGGCGCATGGCCTTCAGGGGCAGCTATCTATCCTGATGAAGGTGGGAAGCATGGATAATATGCGTACACCAGCTATCAATCTATCACCTTCCTTTTTACGAATGATGACCGATGAATACCAGCGGATTTTTGGAGAGAATCTGGGAGGGATTATGATTCATTGGGATAATCGCGAGGAACCCGAAAACGCAGTAGAAACAGTGGCATTTCTTCATGAGTTATCAATGCGGGGAATTAGACCCGGATTGTCTGGAATTAAGTACCCGGAGCACTATGCAGCGGCCACTGCTTCGCACAACTTCGATTTAGATATAGAGGTGAAGCACAATGTTTTAGTAAGCGATTTGGCCCGTTACCAGGGTTTGCTTTCTGGGGATACCCAGCACCGAGTGTGGGCGTATGGTATCAGTGCGGGAGGGGTAAAATTGAGAGGAGGATACACTCCAGAAAGTACTTTTTCGGTTCGTGGGGGCGATTCAACATTTTTTGATGAGCAATGTGCCCAGTTGGAACGGATGGTGTCGGAATGGAACCTTGCTTTTGTACGACCACCTCTTCTAAGTATGCACCATCTAGGATTGTTGTGGGCGAGTAGTCACCCACAGATACATGGAGCAGTTATCGGACCCAAAAACACAGCTCAAATGGCCGAGACCGTTGACTTTCTACGGAATCTTGATGCATTTGATTACTCAGATGTGGTAAAGGGACTTTCTAAATGGAAGGGCAGTAAGCAAGAAGGCTAGTAGGTGATGAATGGGGCGCATTTTCTAATAAATAGCTTGGCTGATCCGAACGAGAAAGCTCATAAAAAAACTTCCTCTAAAAAAACTATTCATAAATAATTGTGAAATTCGGATAAAAAGGCCGTTTTAAGATACAAATCAAATTACTTTTGTCGTTGGAATAGAAAAAAGGGACCTGCGCTATAACTCCATTAGTCAACCTTTTGCATTGATTCCTTATCAAAACCTGCTTACTTAATAAACAGCAACCAATTTTATGATGCTTCAGTCCATGTTCGGTTCTCTTTTCCTCTTTTTCCAGGTAGTGGAAGATGCTGCTGGGTCGGCGACCTTAAAGGAGCGAGAAAGCCTGATTGATATTATCCTTGGCAGTAGTACCTCGGGGTTAATTGTGATGGCGATTCTTTTCTTTCTCTCTATTGGTGCGGTATATATCATTATCGAACGGTATATGACATTATCTCGAGCGGAGCAGGTAGATCAAAATTTTATGAATTCTATACGGGCAAGCGTTGAAAGCGGCAATATACAGGCTGCGAAGGCACTGTGCCAGAGTGTCGATGCCCCGATGGCTCGAATGGTAGAAAAAGGGTTGGATCGGATTGGAAAGCCATTGGAGGATATTAACAAGGCCATTGAAAATATCGGTAATTTGGAGTTGTTGAAGTTGGAGAAAAATCTGTCTACCCTAGCATCCATTTCGGGTATTGCCCCGATGATTGGCTTGCTAGGAACGGTTATCGGTTTGATTATTGCCTTCCAAGATATGACTGGAGCTACAAACATTACTCCTCAAACCCTTTCATCTGGTATATACCACGCGTTGACGGCTACTGCTGCGGGATTATTGGTATCAATTATTGCTATGTTTGGTTATAATGTGTTGGTGTCAAAGTTGGATAAAGTTATCTTTAAAATGGAGAATACAGCCGTTCAGTTCATGGATTTACTCCAAGAGCCAACGCGTTAAGCACCTTTTTACTAACCATTTTAAACGAAAAAATAAATGGGACTTAAACGTCGTCAAAGGGTGGAACCGGAGTTTAGTTTGGCAGCTATGATTGATGTCATCTTCTTGTTGTTGATGTTTTTCATGCTTACCTCTAAATTTGTTACTCCCAACGCACTTAATTTATCCTTGCCGTCCAGTAGCTCCACTTCTATGGCTTCACCGGCACTAGCTGTCTCTCTTCAGCGAGTAGATAATCAGTGTAAGTACTATTTTGAACTAGATGGGAAAGTATCTGAGGTGCCCATGGAAACGTTGCAAACCGCTTTGTCTGCTAAAATTGATAAACTAAAATTAAACCAAGACGAAAAACCCACCATTACTATTGTCGCAGAAAAATCTGTTCCAATCAATGATGTGGTGTATGTATTGGAGATAGCCAATCGGCTAAAATTAAAGACCATCTTGGCTACCGACCCCAAATCGGCGGAGCCAGCCCCTGCACAGTAAATCAAAGACAACCTGTAGTATGTCAACGGCACGTAATAGAATCATGGATGTAATGGAACGAGAAAATCGCTCAAAGGCGATGATCTTGAGTATTCTGCTACATATCGCCTTTTTTCTTTTGTTGTACTACTATCGGTTCGACGCCCCAAGTGGTACTACGGATGAGTTGACTACCAGTGGACCAATTGAAATTGATTTTGGTGGAGGAGGTGATGATGCCCAACAAGGGCTTCCAGATGCAGGAGGTGCTGTGGGAGCAAGTGAACCCGAGCCTATCCCCGAGCCCGCCCCAACAGAGCCAATACCTACTACAACGCCCTCCAAACCTATATCTACTCCTCCAATTGCTACCACAGATGATGCGGATGTAAAGGCCCTCCGATTGCGGCAGCAGGCGGAGCGTAAAGCGGAGCTAGAGCGGCAGCAATTAGAACAGCAGCGCCTAGAGGCCATAAGAGCAGCGGAAGAACTAGAGCGACAGCGGGCAGCTGAAAAAAAGAAAAGCTATGGAAGTGCGTTCGGAAATAACAAAAAACCAGGAACCGCAGGAAGTCCAAATGGGTCTGGGAATAATCCGAGTGGAACAAGTGGCGGAAGTGGCGGCGGAAGTGGCGGTGGCAGCGGTGGTGGTGTCGGAACTTCTATTGGCGGTGGAATAGGAAATCGGGCAGTACGATCCAAGCCCCCTATTAATTACAATACCAATGATGAAGGAATCGTGTATGTAGAAGTAGTCGTAGATCAAAATGGAAATGTAACTCGGGCTATTATCAAAGGCAATTCTGATCCAAATGCAAACTTACAGCAGATTGCTAGAAAGGCAGCTTTGGAGTTTAAATTTGATCCAGCTAGCTCACCAGAACAGCGGGGTGTCATCACCTTTAATTTCAGATTAAAACGAGCAGGACAGTAATAAAATAAGGATATCACCCTTCTGGCGTAGTCCTCAATAATTAAATATGAAATTCGAACTAGAATATAATTCAGCAAAAGAACGGGTAGACTTCCCTGAATATGGGCGGTACATTCAAGGATTGCTCCAACATGCATGTACGATTGAAGACGATTATCGGCGTCAAAAAACGGCAGAAGCCATTGTACACATGATGCAACTTCTAAATCCTAACACCAGGGGCATAGAAGATTATAAGGAGCGGCTTTGGAACCATGCATTTGCTATTACGCAGCATAAGCTAAATGTTACGCCCCCAAGAGGAATTACCATCAAATCAGCGAGTGAGGAGCCCGTTCAGCATCGTGTTGAATATCCAGCTCCAATTATGCGCTTCCGTCATTATGGCGCAAGTGTACAGAAGCTCATAGAGAAAGCAATTGAAATGCCAGAAGGGCCCAAAAAAGAGGGATTGGTTGAGGTAATTGCCTCTTATATGAAACTTGCCTATAAAACCTGGAACAAGGAGCATTATGTCAGTGATGATATAGTCAAAGAGGACCTGATTCACCTGAGCAATGGTAAATTAGAGTTGCATGAGGGCCACAGCTCCCTAGATACACTTTCCATGTATGCCGACAACCAATCCCAAGGCGGTAATCGGCCGCAAGGACGTGGCGGCCAACAGCGCGGAAATAACATGAATAAGAAGAAAAATAAAGGTCCTGGAGGGAATATGAATCAAGGAGGGCCTTACAAAAAACGTAAGCGGTAAGCGATTTCTTTTTGTGATTTTATGGTTACCCCCAGCAATAAGTACTATTGTTGGGGGTGATTTTTTTAGACTGCTAGTGGAATTGAATCCATTCCGATACCGTGCTCGTTGGCCCTTTCAGTTGGATCAAATACACCCCCTTCATGTTTTTCCTGGGAGTCCAGGTATGTTGGTAGGTCCCAGGTGGAAGGGTTTCCGATTGGATAACCTCCAGGCATTTTCCTGAAGTATCATATACTTCCAAACTAACCTTTTGAGCGCTAGGAAGCTCATAATAGATGTCAATGGTGGTTCTGGATGGATTAGGAGCTACTTTGAAGGTCGCTTCCAGCAGATTAGGCTGTTTATTGGATACTGGAGCAGTCCAGTTATCGGCTCCGTTGGTTAGCCAATCTAAGGTAAACCGAGCAAAGTAAAGTTGATAATTTTCATATTCCCCATTTTCATAAAACAGCCCAATGGTGCCATCATCAAAGCTACACAACGCGGAGTAAGCACTTGGTGCAGGACAAACTACTTTCTTGGTTTGCCAGCTATTTCCTTCATCGTAACTCACAAAAACGGTGAGGTTTCTTCGTTGGTTGGGGTGGGAGGCAATAGAAAATAATAGTCGATTCGTATTGCTCCCGCTACTTGTAGACGTGTACCGAATTAAATCTCCGTTTACCGCTGGTTCCACTAGGTCAGGTACGGGAACAGGGGAACTCCAAGTAAGGCCCTGATCGAAGGAATAAACAGCTTTTCTTTGGCCGGGAGATCGAATGAGCATAAGTAGTCTGCCGTCCTCCAAGGAAACAAGTTTGGCCTCATCCCCAACGGCAGAAGCAAGTCCTGGGGCACTTTGCCAAGAGTATCCTCCATCATCACTGTAAATCATAAAATTACTGATGGTATTACCAGCATTCTGCCGCACCCCTACCGCAGCTACAATTCTACCACTCGCAAGTTGGTGGGCACTGCCAGATGCTACCCAAGCGGCATACCATCCTGGGAGGTAAATTTGAGTAGAGAATTCTTGTGGGGCCGACCAAGTTGCACCAAAATCAGCACTTCGGCACACTTGAAATCGTATTTTATTAGAGGGGGTAGATTGAAAAAGTCCTGAGTGAGAGGCAAACAGACAAAGGAGATCGCCTGATTGTTTGTCGAAGACCAAGGCTGGATCGCTAGCGCCTTGTGACCCGAAATCAGCAATAGTGATGGGTGGAGACCAGGTTTTCCCTTTATCGTTACTGGTGCGCGCTACGAGGTCAATATTGTTAGGTAGGTCTGCATTGTTGGTAATGCGTGCGTCGGCTACGGCAACTACTTGGTTACCACGTGCAGCAATTGCTGGAATTCTCCAAGCTGCCGATCCAAAATCACCCCCAGAAAAGAGGAGTTGGTGTTCGAGTAAAATGGTTCTTGTCGTGCTATTGGGGTCAATGGGTAGTATGATTGGTTGGTTATTGGCGGTATAAGCCGTTAAATAAGCTCCAATTTTTGAACCTTCTTCGGCATTTGGGCTAATATCTGCTACCAACCATAGGTAGTTATCGCCTTCTGTTAATTGAAGGGTGCCATTAACTATTAACTCCCCATTGGAATAAGTAGCTTCTGCGATGAGCTGAGCTGTAGAAAGCTGTAGCCGAGGGGTATTGCCGTTATAATAAAGTCTTATTTGGCTCAGGTAAGATGGGTCTACGGATGGGGGAAGGTTAAATCGTAGGTTATCTACCTCAATAGGGTTATTTCCACCAATTGTTTTTATGTTTACACCAACCAATCGCTCTGCCAAGGCGCCTTGTCCAACGGGGAAATCGGGGAAGTAGCTATCCGTGTTGACTATTGTCATATCTACCGTGGTTGGGGCATTGGTAGTGGCATTTCCAAACAAGGTGCCAGGGTGAGTACCCGTTAGGTCCGGAACGGTTTGTCCGTTTTGAGACTCAAAGTCCCAAGCGGCGATAAGACCAGGTTCGGTGCCTGTCAGCTGCGTTAGCTGGTCGGTAGCTATTTGTTCTTGTGGGAGGGCGAAAGACCACATTCGGATTTCGTCCAGCCAACCATTCCAGAATAGGTTTGGAGTTTGGCTGGCTCCAATGTATAGGTCGAGCGCATTTTCAAAGCCTTGTGTTCCCATGATGGTGGAGGTGGAGGTTTGTTCCAGTTGTCCGTCCACATAGATTTTTACAGTACCAGTTGCGGCATCGGCCGTCATGGCGAGGTGGTGCCAGTTTCCGTCTGTAAGGGTGGTGGTTCCGAAAGGGGGTCCGGCATTAGCACCTTGGGTACTGCGCAGGTTGACGCCGAATTCCCCGGTATTGCTTTTAGTGATGCATTCATAGCCTGCAAACGCGGCGGTAGTTCCGCCCCGTTTGCAGACAATTCGAAAAAAGTCATTATTTGCCAGCGCTTTTGCCCAGCAAGTGATGCTAAAACTTTCACCTGCTCCTATATCCAGATCATCGTGGTCTGCTATGCGCATATAATCGCCGTTTCCGTCTAATAGTAGGGCTTTTCCAAATTGAGCATAACCAGTGCAGCTCAGTAACAAAATCGAGAGCAGTAGAATAGGGCGCATGGTGAGCAAGTCGTTTAAAAAAATACAGGGAATGACCTAAGGGAAGCGTTGGAATTACTCTTTAAACGTCAGTTCACTTAAGCGAATGGTATGTTCAATTCGTTGGTTACCACTAATATCATAGATTTCCATTTTTATACTGGGGTCAGGCTGGTTCCAATTGATGGAGAGAAGCCCAAAGTGATTTTCCATGATAGGGCCTTCTATCCGATTTTCATTAGGGGTAGCGAAATGCCAAGTAGAGGTAATACCACTAGCTGTAACGTCATAGATTGGATAAAGGCCTTTTTCTTTTAGCACTGAAATTTCGGCATAATGGACGTCACCTGTTAGAAAGAGGACACCATTTGCTTTGGTTTTTTTGATAAGTTCCAGCATTCTTTTTTGTTCATGTGGGAAATTTGCCCACGCTTCATAGCCATTAAAAGAAATACTGAACTGGGTGCCAGAGCCAATAATACGCAAGTCTGCTGGTTTTTGGAATTCTTTTTCCAGCCATTTCCACTGCTCCTCTCCCAAAAGGGTGGAGTCCGTAATTTCGTGCGGATAATAATCTAATGGATAAAAGAACTTAGAATCGTGGCTTAACTCGCCACGATACAAGCGGAGGTTATCCCGAAAAGTTCGGTTGTCCAGCAAGATAATTTGTAGTTTTTTGCCATTTTGTTCAAGATAATAGGAGGTGTAAATGCCGTCATGTTGGCGACGGGGCGAGTCTTTGGGCTCGTCCCAAAACTCTAGGAAAATATCTTTAGATTGTTTTTTAAAAGGATAATGCCTTCCAGCGTCGTTCCAACCAAAGTCGTGATCGTCCCAAGTAGCTAAAAATCTTGTGCTTTTTTTGAGCCGTTGGAATTCTGGCTTTGATCCTAGTTGGGCGTACTTAGCCTTTAAAATGTTCATGTCCTTGGTGTCCCCGTAGATATTGTCTCCCAGCCAAATGAAATAGTCGGGTTGGAAGGTACGGGCAGTATCCAAGATAGGCATTGGTCTTTCTTGAGACCCACAAGATCCAAAGGCAATCTTGCTAGGTAGCTTGGATTGCGCTTGACTGAAGGTTTGAAAAAGTAGAATAAAAGCGGTTGTAGCGAAAAGTGAAAAGTTGGACATGGTTTAAAAAATTAATTTAAGAATAGGCTACAACGCTTACATACGGGTTCACAGGCTGGTTTAGAAATCAAATAGGTCTTCCAAAAAGGAGTCTTTTTTCTTTTTTTTATATTCGTGGGAGCGATGGTCGGAGTAGGTATCTTTATGATAGGGCTTCTCTTCTCTCGGGGAAAATGTTGTTGGGTACTGATTAGCCCTTTCAATGATTTTATCCAATTCACCGCGGTCGAGCCATATTCCACGGCAATTCGGGCAATAGTCAATCTCTACTCCATTGCGGTCGGTCATCAGTAGGTTCACATTGCAGTTTGGGCACTTCATAGCAGTTGCAGTAGTTGTGATGTTAGAATTAAAGGATGTTATTTGGAATGCTAGTGCTTAAAAAGAGGAAGTATGGTTGCATTTTTTACAAGTATGCAGGGATTGGTCGGCATTAAAGGCTTGGATTGCTTCTTTAATTTGCGTGCCGATATCCTTGAGAGGGAAGCCAGCTTCATGAAGTGGGTGATGACACTGTTCACAGAACCACATTAGTTTATCGATTTCACCCTCCCTACGGTGGCGTTCTAATACGAGTCCAACGGTACCTTCTGGGCGTTGTGGGGAGTGAGGTACTCGAGCGGGGAGCAGGAACATTTCACCTTCTCGGATATCGATGGTTTCTGGTTTCCCTTCGTTGTTAATTATTTTCACTTGTATGTCTCCTTCCAATTGGTAGAAGAGTTCTTCCCCTTCTTCCCAATGGTAGTCTTTGCGTCCGTTTGGGCCTCCTACGATCATTACGATGAAGTCATCGTTATTGATGTAGAGTTGTTTGTTTCCTACGGGTGGTTTGAGCAGGTGTCGGTTTTCTTCGATCCAAGTGTGCAGGTTAAAGGGACGTACCATAGTTATAAATGATTTTATTATGGGCAAATATCGGTTATTCCATCCGACAACGGGCATCATTTATCTATAAATTTGCGGCTCAGCGCGATTGATATGGAGTAAGCGGATGGAGATCATTACTTTTGGGTTAAGATAACACTATAGGTATGCCTTTTTCAGAGATAGTAGCCATGGCGTTGCAGAATATTCGCGCCAATTTATTGCGGTCTGTTTTGACCCTATTGATTATTGCGTTGGGTATTATGGCATTGGTAGGCATATTGACTGCGATTGATGCGATTGCCTTTTCACTGAACGATAATTTTTCAGGGTTGGGGGCGAATTCATTTACCATTGAGCGAAAGTGGGGAGAGGTTAAAAGTAGTAGGGGGGGGCGGCGTCAGAAGGTGGGTGAGCCGATTGACTATCGGCAGGCGATGGAGTTTAAGGAGCGGTTTCGGTTTCCGGCATCGGTTTCGGTGTCCTTTCAAGGCACGAGTTTGGGTACTGCAAAATTTGGAGAAGTAGAAACAAACCCCAATGTTGCTTTTTGGGGTGTTGATGAGCAGTACTTTGAGGTGAAGGGGATGGATATTGTGCATGGGCGTAATTTTTCGATGAATGAAGTCAATGATGGACAGCCGAAGGTG
>Ga0208787_1000275_pt1 | contig 25596 bp, 18 predicted proteins | sample Wag4_2014_7_11_FD_187362 | JGI IMG/M metagenome (GOLD analysis project Ga0208787, IMG submission 187362) | Fresh water microbial communities from Ohio, USA - Utica-2 Time Series HT 2014_7_11 (SPAdes) (version 2) | ecosystem: Environmental > Aquatic > Freshwater > Water tank | place: USA: Ohio...
CTTCCAATGCGTCTGTTGGCGTTTTAGCTTTAGCTGCAACACCTTTATTTACCGCTTTTCTTGAACCTTTAGTACAGAAGAGAAAGATTAATGTCATTGAAATCATTCTCTCTATTTTTATCATTCCAGGAATGATTCTAATTGTACGAACCTTACCAACAAAATTTTTAGATGGATTTTTGATAGGCCTTTTTTCCGCCTTCCTGGCTTCCCTTTTTAGTTCGTTAAATCAAAAATTGACCTTGCTATCGGACGCGGTTACCATAACTTTTCTCGAACTCGGCAGCGCGCTCATATTGCTGACCTTCGCACTTCCCTTTTGGCTCTCTTTCAATCCAAAAGAAGCATTTATACCTCAAGGAACTTACGATTGGATGTACGTAGCGCTTTTAGCTTTTGTATGTACCAGTCTGGCCTACTCTTTAACCCTTCATGCGATGAAGCAACTGAGTGCCTTTACCGTTAGCCTTAGTATGACGCTTGAGCCGATTTACGGCATTGCCTTTGCCTGGTTCCTGCTTAAAGAGAACGAACAATTAACAAACTCCTTTTATTGGGGAAGTTTGCTAATTGTCCTTTCTGTTATTATATATCCTATTTATAAATCCTATTTCAACAAACGAAAATAGCGCTTACTTACTTTCTTCCGTCGGAGCCACTTCTTCTTTTGTCTCCTCTTTTACTTCTTCCTTTACTTCCTCAGGATGATAGTACTTCTCTTCCTCCTGATAAGGTCGGGGTCCAATTAATTTTTCGACATCAGATTTGTGTAAAACTTCTTTGGTTAATAACTCTTGAGCTAACATTTCCAATTCCGTTTTTTTCTCCGTCAATAAATTTTGTGCCCTTTCATATTGTAGTTGTAACAATTGTCTAACTTCGTCGTCAATCAAAGAAGCTGTTTCGTCAGAATAAGGTTTATGGAAAGAATCATTTTGCATTCCGTAAAATGAAACCTGACCCACTTTCTCATTCATACCAAAAATAGAAATCATACTGTATGCCATTTTGGTAACTTGATCAAGGTCATTCTGAGCGCCAGTTGAAATTTTACTGAAAATCAACTTCTCCGCTGCACGACCTCCAAAAGTCATACATATTCTATCGAGCAATTGCTCTGTTCTGGTTATGTTTTCTTCTTTTGGCAAATATTGAGCAAAACCTAATGTTCCAATTCCACGGGGAACTATGGTAACTTTTACCAAAGGTGCCGCATGTTCGAGATACCAGCCACAGATAGCATGACCTGCTTCATGGTAAGCTATAATTTTCTTTTCTTCTGGAGAGATTAATTTATTCTTTTTCTCTAATCCACCAATTACACGATCTAATGCATAATTAAAATCATCTAAATCGACGGCCGCTTTGTTTCTTCTTGCAGCTATAAGTGCTGCTTCATTACAAACATTAGCAATATCGGCACCTGCGAAACCTGGCGTCATCTCGGCCAGAATAAAAGGCTTAACATCATCTGACTTTATGATTGTCTTCAAATGAACCTTAAAGATGGCTTCTCTTCCTTTTAGGTCAGGACGATCAATACCAATTTGTCTATCAAAACGACCGGGTCTAAGTAAGGCACTATCTAATATATCAGGTCTATTTGTAGCAGCCATCAAGATGACCCCTTTATCGGTAGAGAAACCGTCCATTTCTACTAAAAGCTGATTTAACGTATTTTCGCGCTCATCATTTCCACCCTGCATATTGTTTTTACCACGAGCCCTGCCGATGGCATCTATTTCGTCTATAAAAACGATACATGGTGCTTTTTCTCTGGCCTGTTTAAACAAGTCTCTGACCCTTGAAGCTCCCACGCCGACAAACATTTCTACGAAATCGGATCCTGAAATTGAAAAGAAAGGCACACTCGCTTCTCCGGCTACTGCTTTAGCCAACAAAGTTTTTCCTGTACCAGGAGGGCCAACTAAAAGAACTCCCTTTGGGATTTTTCCGCCCAGTGCAGTATATTTTTTAGGTGTTTTCAAGAAATCAACCACCTCCATAACTTCTACCTTAGCTTCATCAAGACCAGCAACATCTGCGAAAGTGACATTAACCTTACTATTTTGGTCGAAGAGAGTCGCCTTTGATTTTCCGATATTGAAAATCTGTCCGCCTGGGCCACCACCACCACCGCCAACTCTTTTCATAATGAAAAGCCAGATAGCGATAAGGATAAAAACAGGTAAGACCCAATTTAAAATAGGCCCTATCCAGTTTGTTTTGGTAACATAAGCTGGGTGAACCCAATTCTCTCTTGGAATCTCAGCTTTCTCTTGCACCTCTTTTAAAGATGAACTAAAAACTTCTACATTTCCAATATCCATAAAATAATGATGTCTATCTGCGGAAAGATTAGACTTTTCTATATCATTATATTTGGACAAACTACCTTTTTTAATATAAATAAGTGCTTTCTGATTATTGACCACTTCAATTTTTTCAATATCAGAATCACGTATCATTTGTTCTAAACGATTTTGGGTTAGCTGTTTTTTGTCAGCACCAATCATTGTGAACATATTAATAGCTAAGAAAGTAAGGATGATTACTCCATAAATCCAAAAACCATTAAAGCGGTTACCGCCATTTTCCGGACTTGCCGGCTTTTTGTTACTGTCCATGCCAGGAGGCTATTTTATTCTGAAATTAAAATATATATGGGTTCAAACAATCAATTACTATAATCGTTGCAAACCATAGCTTTAATTGTAAAAAAAATACTACAAATTTTCGTAAGCCACTGTTTTTGCGTCACTCCATAAGTCTTCCAACGCATAATATTTTCTCATGTCAGGATGAAAAACATGCACAACAGTGTTGAAATAATCGACGCAAATCCACAAGCTTGATTTTTCCCCCTCAACATGATTGGGCTTAATATCTAAAGTTTCCTTTATATGGCGATTAATATTGCCTGCTATGGCTTTTACCTGCGTGTTGGAAGTGCCCTCACAAATAATAAAAAAATCAGTGGGTGCATCATGTAGATGCCTCAAATCCATTTTTACTATGTCTATTCCTTTAAGATTTTTGATGCTCTCAATAATTTCATTATTGAGGTTTTCCACCTCTTTATGAAATTTCTTTGGAGACTTTGCAATGGTTGTACTCAAAATGATTAATGTTTTAAAAAATTAAATTGGTAATTTTGAGGCAAGTTAAGAACTTTTAAAATAATAAAACTTGCATTTTAATAAGAATCAAAATATCGGTGATGCCTATCTTTTTTTTAATAGCATACCCTCTACTCACTCTTACGCAATAGAATTGCTTTCCCACGGTTTCCCAAAGCATGGAACCGTTATTTCAGCCGATTTCCAAGAAGCGGGGAAAGGTCAGCAAGAAAAATCCTGGTTTAGCGATAAAGGGAAAAATATTTTACTTTCCATCATCCTGTTTCCCGATAACCTGCCTCCATCAAAACTTTATCTGATGAATATGGCTGTTAGCTTAGCGGTAAGAAAATCGATACTCAATGTCTATCCCTTGCCTGAAAATATTTATTTAAAGTGGCCAAACGATGTTTATATATTGAATAAAAAAATCGCTGGCATTTTGATAAAAAACAGTCTTAACTTTCATAAAGTTCAAAGTACTATTATTAGCGTGGGATTAAATGTTAATCAGCCTTCTTTTCCAGATTTTCTTCCATCGGCGACCTCCCTGTTTTTAAATACGTCCATAGAAACCAACCGAAAAGAAATGGAAAAAAATCTTTTTACCGCACTGGAAGAATATTTAACTTATGTTAACGAACAACCCGATTTGCTGAAACTTCAGTACCATTCCTGCTTGTTAGGAATGAACAAAGTACATACTTTTCTTATTAAAAAAAGTAATGAAACCTTAAAAGGAACTATCATTGGCGTTTCTGACAAGGGCGAATTAATAGTAAAATCTTCTTCTGATGACCAGTCGTTGTACTTTCAACATGGAGATTTAATTTATCTTTAGCATTTAACTCTCTTATTATCAAAATCGAGGCATGAAAGTTCACGTTCTTACCATTGGCGACGAAATTTTAATTGGTCAAATCATAGATACAAATTCTTCATGGATAGCACAGAGGCTTAATCTCATTGGAATGAAAGTCAGTCAGATGAAGTCCATTTCCGATGAATTAATGGATATCAAATCACAGCTCCAACTTTCACTTGATGAGGTAGATGTAGTTATTATAACCGGCGGACTAGGTCCAACTAAGGATGATATTACCAAAAAAGCATTAGCAGAATTTCTACATGTACCCCTAGTTTTGCATGAAGAAACGCAACAATTCCTCGTTCGTTTTTTTACTAAAATTGGTCGTGACCCCAATACCATGGATTTGGTGCAACAAGCACAAGTACCTGAAAACACGGTTGTTTTGCCAAATAAAATGGGAACAGCGCCAGGAATGTGGCTAAATACTGGCATGGGAAAAGTTATTATTTCGCTCCCAGGTGTACCATATGAAATGGAATATCTCATGGAAAATGAGGTTATTCCCAAACTCCAGACTACCTTTCCTGCCGAAATAATAATTCATAAAACGCTGTTGATAGCTGGTATTCCTGAAACAACACTATCTCAGCGTTTAGAAACATTTGAAAATGAACTTCCCCATTTTATTAAGCTTGCTTATTTGCCCGCTTTAAGTCAAATAAGGCTACGACTTTCTTGCTCAGGCGATAATAAACAACTATTAGAAGGGTTAATTATTGAAAAAACAAACCAGTTACGTAGCTTACTGGGGCAGTTCGTTGCCGGTGAAGATGAAGACACACTGCCTGTAGTTGTTGGACGAATATTAAAGGAAAATAATTATCAGCTCGCCTGTGCCGAAAGTTGTACCGGCGGTTTTTTAAGTCATCTTATAACTCTTGTTCCAGGTTCATCCCAGTACTTTAAAGGAGCTATTATTTCCTATGCCAATGAAATGAAAGAAAAATCATTGGGTGTTAATCCAGTGACATTGGAAAAATATGGTGCAGTCAGCGAAGAAACCGTTATTGAAATGCTCCATGGTTTACTTTCGCATACTGGTGCCGATATAGGTGTCGCCATTTCAGGTATCGCTGGCCCAGACGGTGGAACAGTGGAGAAACCAGTTGGCACCATTTGGGTAGCCTTGGGTAGCAAAGAAAAACACCAGACCTTCCTTGTTAAAGCAGGTAAAAACAGAGAGAAAAATATTCAGTATGCTGCTTACGTTTCCTTAAATTATTTACGTCTTTTTTTGTTAAATTGAATTAAGAATCATTTTAATGAAATACCTTGTATTTTTGCAGTAATTAACACGGATAAAATATCCTTATGACGCATTTTGAACTTGTCATGCCTAAAATGGGCGAGAGTATAATTGAAGCAACCATCCTTAGATGGACCAAAAATATTGGCGATGTAGTTGACATCGACGATACGCTAGTTGAAATTGCTACCGATAAGGTTGATACTGATGTACCTTCTCCTGTAAAAGGAAAGGTAATCGACATCCTTTTTAAGGAAAATGATGTGGTGCCAGTAGGTCAGACGATAGCTATCATTGCCACCGAACCTGATGCTGACGAAAAAACATATATTCCTAAGGATATCCTTACCAATGACTCTTCTGTAAATCATACCGTGTCACATTCTCCTGATTTTCAGACTCCTCCCGTCATATCAACGGTTTCAACAGCTAAATCTAATCGATTTTATTCTCCCTTGGTGAAAAATATGGCGCTAATGGAAAATATCTCTTATGATCAGTTAGACGCTATCCCAGGCACAGGTATGCAAGGCAGAGTTACAAAAAATGACCTGCTAGACTATTTGGAATCAAGGAAAAATGTAGGTTTGGGTAAAAGCAAGGCCCCTGAAAAAATAGTTGCCCGAACTTCAGGCGAAAATGAGATCATTGAGATGGACAGAATGCGAAAGCTTATTGCTGATCACATGATTATGTCCAAACGAACTTCTGCCCACGTAACTTCTTTTGTCGAGGCCGATGTTACCGAAATAGTTCTCTGGAGAGAAAAAATAAAAAAACCTTTCGAAGCTAAATATCAGCAAAAAATAACCTTTACCCCTATTTTTATTCAAGCAGTGGCTAAGGCATTGTGTGATTACCCTTTGATCAATATTTCGGTCGAAGGAGATAAGATTATCCTTAAAAAAGACATAAATATTGGTATGGCGACCGCCTTACCCTCGGGAAATCTTATTGTTCCCGTTATTAAAAATGCAGACACGCTGAGCTTGCTCGAACTGACTACTAAGGTAAATAATTTTGCAGACCGAGCCAGAAATAACCAATTGAAACCTGACGAAGTTCAAGGTGGAACTTTTACAACCACCAATGTAGGTACTTTTGGTAGCATCATGGGTACGCCCATTATAAATCAGCCACAAGTGGCTATTTTAGCTATTGGTGCCATAAAAAAGAAACCCGCTGTTGTTGAAACGCCTTATGGTGACCTCATTGCAGTGCGACACCTTATGTTTTTATCTTTATCTTATGACCATAGGGTAGTAGATGGTGCCCTCGGAAGTTCCTTTTTACGTCGAATCGCAGATTATTTTGAAAGCTTTGACGGAAATCAAAGCTTTTAACCCTTTTATTTATATAACCGCATGAGTCTTTTACGGTCTTTCGCCTTCATTATATTGTTTCTTTTGCTTTACCCCCCTTCCTCAGTAGCTCAGGGTAATACCAAAAGATTTAATGAAGCGAATCAACTGTTTCAGCAAAAGAGATACGACGAAGTCTTAAGTTACCTCCAGGCAGGAAAAAAGTTTTTCAAAACAGAATCACCTGAAATTACCTTCCTTAGTGGCGCCAGCTATTATTATAAAAATAAATTGGATGAGGCCGAAATAGCCTTTGTTTCTTTACTAAAAAATAAAAATAACCTTCAGGTAGAAGCACTTCTTTTTTTAGGCCAAATACGTTTTCACCATCAAGATTTTACCACCGCTTCGTCCTATTTAAAAAGTTATTTAAAAGCTATTTCGCATTCGCATCCCAATAGAAATGAGGTTAGAAATATTATTAGACACTGTGCTACGGGTCTTGCCATTCAGTATCGTAATCCTTTGGCTGTGGTAGAAAATTTAGGAAATCAGGTGAATACCCAAGGCGACGAATTCGCCCCTGTGTTGAACCCTCTTTACCAAAACCGAATATATTTCACCGCTGCAAATCCTTCTGCAGAAAAAGAAGAATTACCGCAAACTGATATTTTTTATTGTGCTAAGAATGATGGTGTCTGGGAAAAACCAAAATCATACAGCCCCATTTTAAATTCACCAAAACATGAGGTAGGTATCGGATTTAACCCTTCCGGACAAGTTTTGTACTATTTTAGAGGAAATAATCTTCTACAGGGAGCTATTTTTACAGATACCATCAGAAAAACAGGAAAATTTAAAATTAATCCGTTCTACCAGACTTTTGATCGCGTTTCTGCTCAAGTACCACCTCATTTTATTTCTGATACCCTCATTATTTTTGCATCAAATACCTTGGGCGGTAAAGGCGGATATGATTTATTTAAAATAAGCAAACGGAACGGATTGTGGTCCAAACCAGAAAATATGGGTCCTGATGTAAATTCTGTGTATGATGAAAACTATCCCTTTCTCGCTCCTGATGGATTTACTTTATATTTTTCATCTAATAATCCGGAAATAAGTCTTGGTGGATTTGATATTTTTAAAATTTACCTGAATTCTGCTCATAGTCCCGAAAATATGGGAACGCCCATCAACTCCACAGCAGATGACACCCATTTTTCTGCCGCCAGAGATGGTGTAACGGCTTATTTTTCCTCTAATAGGAAAAGTGGATTTGGAGCAAGAGATGTGTACACAGCCTACTTTTTTGCGCCGTTGAGCGAAATGAAACCCCAGAATATTACGGCAGGATTAGCCTTTAAAGAAGATAAGAAGATAGATTATTTTGAATTCAATGCCATGGTGTTAAATGGGGCTGAACATCCTTTAGAAAGTGGTAATAAGCCTTACTTTAATGCCTTAATACCTGTTTTAAATGAAAATGATGGACTAAAGGTATTTATTTCTGCCTATCCTCATAAAGATTTAGATTTTAGTGCAGGCGTGAAAAACAGCTTATTCACTTTGGTTGATATTCATCGCTTTTTTTCACAAAGTTCCCTCAAACATCCTAACATTAGTTATCGCGTAATTTATTCTCCCTTATTTGACAAAGGAAATCAAGGTATTTCTTTTCGCTTCTCCGGCGCAAAGCCCATGGATATGGCGTTGAATACAAATTTACTTTTTGATGGAGAAAATGGAAATATAGCTCAAGACGCCCTTTGCTTTAAGTGGCTTTTAAAAGAAATACCTTACACTGATATTCAAAATATAAATATCGAAGATATTAAAGGGCATGAAAGCCTACTGTTCGAGATTTTACCTGACAAAAAGAAACTATGTATATATAGTGGATTATATAATTCCTTTGACCTGGCTCAGTGGTCTAATAATAAGAATTACGAAATTGTTGCCTTTTTGGATGGTGATAAATTATCAAAAGAGCAAGCCTCTAAACTCATTTCAACCTATCCTGTTTTATCAGAATATATAAAGTAGTTAAAAAAAATAGAAAATGAAAAAGCCACTTTTTAGTTCATTGATGGTGCTGCCCATGTTACTTTTCCTCTATTGTGGGAAAATAAATCCTCCCATGCCAAAAATATTCAGCGGGAAAATAGATGTTTCTACCATCAAACTTCCCGATGGCTTTAACATTGAAATTTATGCCGAAAATGTAGTAAATGCCCGATCTATGGCACTTTCTCCCTCCGGTGTTTTATTTGTCGGCACAAGAGATAAAGGGAATGTGTATGCGCTGGTTGACAAAAATGGCGATTATAAGGCAGAAAAACAGTACTTGATTGCTTCTAAACTGAATATGCCTAATGGTGTGGCTTTTAGAAATGGCGATTTATATGTAGCAGAGGTAAACAGGATTTTACGATTTAAAAATATTGAAAATAACCTGGATAACCCCGGGGAACCTGAAGTCATTTACGATAAATTCCCCACGGAGAAACATCATGGTTGGAAATATATTGCTTTCGGTCCTGACGGAAAATTGTATGTTCCCGTTGGCGCTCCTTGTAATATCTGTGAATCAGAAGATAAAATTTATAATTCTATTACGAGAATGAATCCTGATGGAACCAATCTGGAAATAGTCCATTCTGGTATTAGAAATACGGTGGGGTTCAATTGGCACCCTTCTACTAAAGAACTTTGGTTCACTGATAATGGCAGAGATATGATGGGGGACGATGTCCCTGCTTGTGAGCTGAACAGAGCTGAAAAAGATAATTTACATTTCGGCTATCCTTATTGCCACCAGGGAGATATACCTGACCCTGAGTTTGGTAAAAAATTTCCCTGTGATAATTTTGTGAAACCAGCTCAAAAGCTTGGCGCTCATGTAGCTCCTCTTGGCATCGAATTTTATACAGGAAATAATTTTCCCGCCAGCTATAAAAATCAAATCCTAATTGCAGAACACGGCTCCTGGAATAGAACTAAAAAGTCTGGCTACCAGTTATCCGTCGTAACGCTTGACGAAAATCAAAAAGCTATCAGCTATAAGCCGTTCGCTACTGGTTGGTTAAATCCCAAAAATGACGACGTTACAGGCCGTCCCGTTGACCTGGAATTATTACCCGATGGCTCCGTGCTTGTTTCTGACGATTATGCCGATGTTATTTATCGAATTTATTATTCAAAGTAAACTTTTTTTATGCAAATAGCTGTTATTGGCACAGGTTATGTAGGATTAGTAACTGGGGCTTGTTTTGCCGAAACTGGAAATGATGTCATCTGTGTCGATATTGATGCAAATAAAGTAGCAAGGTTAAAAAATGGCGAAGTGCCCATTTATGAACCAGGTCTTGATGTTATTTTTGAAAGAAATACCAAGCAAGGCAGGCTGTCGTTTACAACGAATCTGGAAGAGGCCATAAAAGAGGCATCTATTATTTTTTTGGCTTTACCTACACCGCCAGGTGCAGATGGTTCCGCAGATTTGTCGTTTATTTTATCGGTAGCCTCCGATTTATCTAATTTAATAGTTGGCTATAAAGTCATTGTCGATAAAAGTACCGTTCCCGTTGGAACCGCTGAAAAAGTTTCCGCCATTCTTGAGCAAAAACTATCCAAAGATTTGTTTGATGTCGTTTCAAATCCAGAATTTTTAAGAGAAGGTGTTGCTGTCGATGATTTTTTAAAACCTGACAGGGTAGTCATCGGAACAAGTTCCACAAAAGCTCAAAAATTGATGCGACAGCTTTACGAACCTTTTGTTCGTCAGGGAAATCCTATTTTCTTTATGGATGTAAGGTCTGCGGAGATGACCAAATATGCTGCTAATGCCTATTTAGCAACGCGGATCTCTTTTATGAATGAAATATCTAACCTTTGTGAAATCTTAGGCGCCGATGTTGACATGGTAAGGAAGGGCATGGGTTCAGATTCAAGAATTGGAAAACGTTTTCTTTTTCCAGGGGTCGGTTATGGCGGTAGTTGCTTCCCTAAAGATGTTCAGGCGTTGGCTAAAACAGCAAATGATAATAATTATCCCTTCCACATCCTTTCTTCTGTAATGCAAGTAAATGATAATCAGAGAATAATACTTGCAAATAAAATAATTAACCGTTTTAATGGTAATTTAAAAGGACTGAATATTGCCGTTTGGGGCCTGGCCTTCAAACCTAATACCGATGATATTAGGGAGGCTCCCGCTTTGTTTATCATAGAGAAATTGTTGGCAGCCGGTGCAACGGTTAAAGCTTTTGACCCTGAGGCTATGCCTAATGTTCAAAAAACACTCGGAGATCGTATTATTTATGTTAATGAACCATACGAAGCGCTGATTGAAGCTGACGCTCTCGCTATTGTTACAGAATGGAGTCAGTTTAGAGCGCCCGGATTTAAAATAATGAAACAATTAATGAGGCAACCTCACATTTTTGACGGTCGAAATTTATACGATTTAGACCAAATGACTGAAGAGGGATTCTACTATGAAAGTATGGGAAGATCGGTTATTTCCTAAATCATTAGATTTTTCCTATGTTTCTGCAAGCTTTATCTTTGAAATCATTAGTCACAAACTTATATAGCCTACTTTTTATTTTTGTATTCTTACAAACAGGCTGCCATAAAACAGATGATAACAAGGCTGATGTGAAACAAGTGGTTATAAAAGATAAAAATGGATTACCACAAGAGATTTATACCTTAAAAGATTCTGTACTTCACGGGGAAAGAATTTTATTTTTTCCTGGTTCAAAAGATACTGCGGTATTAGAAACGCATGAAAATGGACAGTTTAATGGTGCTTATCGAAGCTTTTTTTTGAAAAATAAGCTCAAATTAAAAGGTCAATACATCAATGATGAAATGTTTGGACTTTGGTATAAATATGATGAGCGGGGATTTTTGATTGAGGAGGTAACCTTTTCAAAAAATAAAGAAAATGGCCCTTTCAAAGAGTTTTTTCCCTCTGGTCAGCTCAGTGTTTCCGGAAATTATAAAAATGGAAATACAGAAGACGGTCCTTTATTATTTTACAATGAAAAGGGTAAATTAGTAAAAAAAATGATTTGCTCCGGTGGTATTTGCCGTACACAATGGAAAGATAACCAGTCCACAAAATGAATAAAATACTTTTCTTCTTCTTGATTATATGCTTTTTTGTATTATAATTTTCAACATTTTATAAATATCTTAATAAAATTTATCCAGCTTTTGCTTTTAATTATCGAATAGCGCACCTTAACATTAAAATAGAAAATATGGCGTTTGATGGCTGTTAGGTGCTGGCGTTATTTTAGTCAGCCTTTGAAGCAAACAAATTCGACTTCATCTACTATTTTAAAGAAGTCGTTCAGCAAATTTACTGTTGGTTTTGGTTCATTAGAGCTCCATTTTAGAATCCCACGCCTCCAATATATTTTCCAAATGTTTTGTTGTGTAAATAGGTTGATTTGGCTACCCGACGTGACGACGATAGGAGTCATTCACTTGGTGGCCTTTGTTACGGCCTCATGAACATTTAAGCGTACATTAGTTTTCCTTTAGGTTTAGGGACTTCCCTTCCCAATTTTATAGCTGTTTCGATCCAATCATTAATAACCATCTTTGCATTTGCAATGGCTTCTTCATAAGTTTCACCATCTGCTTTGCATCCTGCAAGTTCAGGAACCTCGACTATAAATGAATCATCCGATTCGCTCCAAAAAATAATTAATTCATACTTAATATTATCCATCTATGGTTGAATTTAACCTGTATTTAATAATGATTTCCCTAACTTGCTTAACTTGATAAGACTTTGCTTTACCGTTTTTAGGTTGTATGTTAATTATCTCTTCAATCCCATCTTTAGTCAAAATATGATGACTTCCCTTTTGTCTCAACTCAAAACCAAGATTTATTATCATGTTCAAAAATTCCTGAAAGTCGATGTTCTGATCAGAAAGACCATTCAGAATTTTTTGAATTATTTTGTCAAATTTACTCAAACCATAACCTATTTTAGCATTGTCAAAGTTTATTAATTGGTCTCTAATCCTTAAAAACCTTGAATCCTATGTCTCCTTTATCAAAAATAAGCATTACGGATGAGAGTTCTAAGATATTAATGGTATATTTTCCTTTTTACCTTTTCGAAAAAATTTGTGCACCAGGCTTATGAATTCTTACTTTCATTAGCCATAACTTTTTGGAGGTTAGCGTAAACAGATGAGAAACCTTTTGGTGTCCTTTGTTGAGCATAAGGAGGAATGGAAGATGGTGGATACCACGGAAATTATCTTTAAAAAGGAAATCTACCATTGGATATTACCGGACATGAATTATTTCACCATTTCCCTGGATTAACTGTTCCTTATTTTTAGAAAATTTAAGGAAACAAAGTACTTCTTGCTTTTTCTCACAAAAGGTGGTAGTTATGGTACATTCAAACATGTCAAAAATCCGGTCTAAATGGCAGATTTATTGGTATTTTTCAATCAATTTCAGCAAGTATAAATTCCTGAAAATTGGACCTTCTATTCGCACAAGTGACTCTTTGTTTTTTTATATTAGGAAAAAACGGGTTGCTATGGTGCAACACCAATTAAACTCTAATTAAGTTGGATTTATTTATGGTTTTGCTTTACTACAGCTGTATAAATTTTTAAAAAAATATGGGTTGAGTTTTGAGAGGGAGATTATCTATCTTTGAAAATAAAATCAATAAATTTCTAAGACAAAAACAAGACATTATGAAAAATGAAAGTTTTAACTTATTGATTTATAAAAATATGCGTAATAAACAGTTTATACCACTGTTCCTCTTCTTTCTTTTTGCGGCGTCTGCTGTTTATGGACAATTCCCAGGAGGAAGAGCCACTTTTAATTTTTTAAGCTCCCCATCCTCTGCAAGATTAACCGGACTCGGTGGTACCCAAATTTCTGTATCTGATAGTGATATCAATTTAGTTGGAAGTAATCCAGCTGTTTTAAATCAGAATATGACAGGTAAACTTGGACTAAATCATTTTTTTTTACCTGGAAATATACAAAGTGGCAACGCTGCATATGCTTTTACTATAGCTGATAACAAAACGTGGCTACATCTAGGTCTTCATTTTATTCAATACGGTGAAATGCCCCGAACCGACGAGTATTTTCAGACAAACGGAACATTCAAGGCAAATGAAAACAGAATGTCCGTCGGAGTCGCTCATTCCATTGATGACAGACTGCAAATTGGTTCTACCCTGTCTTTCGCTCAATCTTCCTTAGGTGAATTTGTTTCTTCTGCGCTGGTTTTAGATGCCGGCTTATTTTACACTGATTCTTCAAAGCTGACTACCATTGGTATAGTATATAGAAATGCTGGACTACAACTTAATCCATATTTTTCAGGTAATAGCAAGGAACCCTTACCAGATGATATACAAATAGCTATTTCAAAAAAATTACGCTATTTACCCTTCCGATTTACTCTTCTTTATAACCATCTGAATCGTTGGAACGTAAGATACTACAATCCAGATAATGAATCAGCAAGGCTTATTATCGGAGAGGAATTAGCTGAACCGGCACAACTTGCCATCTTTGTTGATAATTTATTCAGGCATATTATTCTCAATGGAGAACTAATTGTCGGCGCAAATGAAAATTTCAAATTAAGAATGGCTTACAATCATAGAAGCAGAATGGAATTTGGAACCGTTGGCGTTGGTGGTTTAAATGGCTTTTCCTTTGGATTTGGCATTAAAATAAAACGATTTTCTTTTGATTTCGGCCGATCTATCTACCATCTGGGCGGTGGTTTAACCCACATAGGTATTACTACTCAACTCAAGAAAAATATTTTTTGATCCAGATGTTCCGGCCATCTCTGTAATTAATAAAAATAGTACTGAAGCAAAGTATCTATCTTAGTTTAAATGAATAGAAAAAATTACTCCTAAACTTTAAAAAGTTTAACACACCAATCCAAATCCGTTATCAGGGTAACGGACTTTGTTACTAAAAAATGAGGGATAATTGAGAACCAATGGCCGCCTTTTTGCGTCTTACTTTGGCGCCATTTGTTTTGATAATCATCAGAAAAAGGGATGAATGAAGCGCATTACTACAATGCTAAAAAATAAACCAATAGGTAAACCATGCAAAAATCAACATCTATTTTACTGTTTTTTGTTGCTTTCCTCCTCACGTTCGGTGCTTCTGCTCAAGGGCGATATACCATTAAAGGTGGCGACCCAAATGGCATTAATAAATGGTATATGGGCCGTCAAATTGCCCACGTGATGAGCCATTTTGGTATAGACTGGCTTGAGAGACAGGAGAGGGAAATGGAGGAAAATACATCACAATTACTGAAGAACCTTGCAGTAAAGCCTGGGATGATTATTGCTGATATTGGTGCAGGAAGTGGTTACCACAGCGCCTTGCTATCAAAAAAAGTAGGAAATGGTAAAGTATATGCCGTAGATGTGGAACCGGAAATGATTGCCTACCTGAACAAAAGGATTAAACAGGAAAAACTGTCGGGTATTGTGCCCGTTCTTAGTAAAGAAACAAGTGTCACTTTGCCAGAAAACACGGTAGATCTCGTTCTGTTAGTAGACGGTTATCATGAATTTTCTTACCCTTATGAAATGGCTGTGTCAATGCTGAAAGCATTAAAGCCTGGAGGCAAATTAGTGCTTGTGGAATTTAGGTCAGAGGATGCCGAAGTGCCCATCAAAGAAATCCATAAAATGAGTGAAGAACAGTCTGTTAAAGAACTCCAGGCGGCAGGATTCGCCTTCGAAAAAAACATTAAAAATCTTCCGTGGCAACACTGTATGATATTTATTAAACCAACAAACTAATCTTCTGATTTATAATTTCTTAAGAAGATTATTTCCAAATTTTAATATGCGGCTTTGGTCTGATTTGCCTAATTATGGATATTGCATTTTTAAGCATAACTCGAATGATTTAGGTACCTTAAAAGCAAATTTTCAAATAAGTCCAAATAGAATAATTATTATATATAAGAATACAGGTGAATATTCATCACCTTCAGACCTTTTAATAAAAACCTCCATAAAAGACTATAAGGTAAAAAAATCGTAAGATATTTTCGTTCGTTTTTGTCTATAATGTAAATTAAACCAGTTCCATCTTTAACTGATTCTTTTCAGTCTTTATCTGTTTATCCGAAATAATTTCCCAGACCTCATAAAATTCGTCCATTATTTAAGTACCAATCTTCGTTTTATTTGCTTTAAATAAAATTATTATGTTCAAATTAGCCGTATCCTGTCAATTTCCCTACATTTGTAAAACTTAGCCTGAAAAACCAAATAATCGTTATATTTTATATTAAACACCAATTCATTGGTCGTTATACTTTATTTATTAAATTTCAGGAAATGAAAGTGCTAAAATTTGGTGGGTCTTCTGTTGGAAAACCTGAAAGAATCAGAGGAATTGTCTCCATTCTTAAAGATTATTACTTAAGTGGACAGCCGTTTACCGTTGTTTTTTCAGCATTTGGCGGAGTGACAGATCAGCTCATTGAAATGAGTCAACGTGCTGCGAATGGTGATAACAGTTATCTTAATTTACACGAACAGTTCCGTTTACGTCATTTTGAAGCTGCCGAATCCTTACTTATTGAGCCTACTCGAAGCATAGTTATTGCTGAATTAGAAAATAATCAGGAAGTCTTAAAAAATTTACTCCATGGCGTTTTTCTGGTAAGAGAAGCTTCATTAAGGACCATGGACTATGTATTGAGTTTTGGTGAAAGAAGTTCTTCCTTTATAATATCGCATGTACTAAAACAAGCGGGCATTCCGGCAGCTTATTTAGATGCGAGAAAAATAATAAAGACCGATAAGAATTTTGGAAATGCAAAAGTTGATTTAAACAACACTTATTTAAAAATCAAAGAATTTTATTCTCAAACAAATGAAATTCAAATAGTTACAGGTTTTATTGGCGCTGGAAAAGGTGGATTAACCACCACATTGGGAAGGGGAGGATCCGATTATACGGCAGCTCTCCTCGGCGCAGGCTTAGACGCTGAGTCAATAGAAATCTGGACCGATGTAGATGGTGTTCTAACGGCTGATCCAAGGAAAGTACCTCAGGCTTTTACCATTCACAAAATGACTTATGCGGAAGCTATGGAAATGTCTCATTTTGGGGCAAAAGTCATTTATCCACCAACCATTCAACCTGCATTAACAAAAAAGATACCCCTCTACATTAAAAATACTTTTAATCCCGCTTTTGAAGGTACCCTCGTTTCAAATCATTCCGAAATGAGTGACAATCCTGTGAAAGGTATTTCCTCTATTCAACATATTGCATTACTTACCTTGCAAGGAAGTGGTTTGATTGGGGTTCCTGGCATTTCTGGCAGATTATTTTCAGGCTTAGCTCAAAGATCCATCAATATCATTCTTATCACTCAGGGATCTTCCGAGCATTCCATCTCGTTTGCCATTCAACCTGATCAGGCGCTATTAGCGAAGGAAATTGTGGAAGGATTATTTGAAACAGAAATACAAAATGGGCTCATTGATAAATTAAAAGTAGAAACAGATTTAGCAGTGGTAGCTGTCATTGGAGAAAGAATGCGATATTTCCCTGGTGTAGCTGGACGTTTATTTCAATCCTTAGGTAAAAATGGGATCAATGTGGCTGCTATAGCACAGGGCTCCTCTGAGTTAAATATCTCTGTAGTTATCAGTCGGTTAGATGAGTCTAAAGCATTAAACGTAATGCATGAGGCATTTTTCCTTTCCCACACAAAAACCATTCATCTTTTTATGGTTGGTTGCGGTTTGATAGGTGGTACCCTTTTAAACCAGATATTAGCCCAGGAGGAATTTCTAAAGAAAGAACTTTCCCTGGACCTAAAGCTTGTCGGTTTAGCCAACAGTAAAAAAATGATTATTCGCCGGGAAGGTATTTCTTTAGACCAATGGAGGGAGACGTTAAATGAAATGGGGGAGACCAGTCACCTTTCAACCTTTGTGGAAGAAATGGAGCGTATTAACTTGCCTAATTCCATTTTTATTGATAATACGGCGAACGAAGAAATCACACATTTTTACGAAACGATCTTGAATGCCAGCATTTCAATTTCTACGCCAAATAAAATAGCCAATTCCTCTGGCTATGACAAATACACCGCCTTAAAATCGTTAAGCAGAAAAAGAGGCGTTATGTTTCAGTACGAAACAAATGTCGGCGCGGGTTTACCTGTTATTTCCACTTTGAACGATTTGATAAATAGTGGGGATAGAATCATTAAAATGGAAGCTGTTTTATCGGGTTCTCTTTCTTATATTTTTAATACTTTTGGAAATAATGGCCAGACATTCAGTCAAATGGTTGAAGAGGCGATGGCTTTAGGCTATACCGAACCAGACCCAAGAATTGACTTAAATGGTATTGATTTAAGAAGAAAACTCATTATTCTCGCCAGAGAAGCGGGCGCGAAGATTGAAAGTGACGAGGTAATTATCACCTCTGTTCTTTCTGAAAATTGTCAAAATGCACCCGATGTACCTGCATTTATCAAAGCCTTAGCCGCTGAAAATGATACCTTTGAGCAGCTATTTTTAGAGGCTAAAGCAGAAAATAAAGTGCTTCGTATGGTGGCGAAACTAGAAGATGGAAAAGCCAGTATTTCACTTGAAAAAATGTCTGATTCCCATCCATTTTCCCAACTTAGTGGTAGCGACAACATGATTGTTTTCACTACATCGCGTTATAAGGAAAGGCCATTGGTGATTAGAGGTCCTGGTGCAGGTGCGGAGGTTACTGCTGCAGGTATTTTCTCTGAAATTATTAAAATTGCCAATCAACTCAATTAATCTTATGGAAATTCGTGTTTTTGCGCCAGCCTCGGTGGCTAATATTGGGGTAGGCTATGACATATTAGGTTTTGCCTTGGAAAGTCCGGGAGATGAGGTGGTTGCGCGATTTTCTGACAGGAAGGGGATGAGTATTGGCCAGATTACCGGAACGAACCGCTTACCATTTTCACCTGAAAAAAATACGGCGACTTTTTCGGCACAGGCACTATTGAATTTCCTTGGAAAAAGCGAGACAGGCATTGAACTGGATATCTACAAAAAAATGCCCTTTGGAAGCGGGCTGGGTTCCAGTGCTGCCAGTGCGGTGGCTGGCGTTTTTGCCGTAAATACTTTGTTAGGAAATCCCCTGACTAAAAAGGAGTTACTCCATTTTGCCGTACTGGGGGAGCAACTTGCCGACGGTTCCTATCATGCCGATAATGTTGCACCATCCTTACTTGGAGGCATTATTTTAATTCGCGAAAATGCAACCCTTGACATAACTTCTTTGCCCATTCCCGACGACCTGGTGGCCGCGGTCATTTACCCTGAAGTGGAAGTTTTAACAAGAGATTCCCGTAATATACTCAAACCTGATATTTCTCTTCAAAAATGTATTGCACAAACAGGAAATCTGGCATCTTTCATTGCTGGACTCTATCGTTCTGATTATGAACTGATTGGAAGATCGTTGACAGATCATATCATTGAACCTCAACGAGCTGTTTTAATACCTCATTTTTATGAGATAAAAAATATGGCTTTAAAAATGGATGCCTTGGGTTGCAGTATCTCTGGTGCTGGACCTTCTATTTTCGCCCTTTTTAAAGGAGAAACGGCTGCCCAAAAAGGAGGATTGGCCATGAGAAATATTTTTGAACATCACGGCATTCCTGCCACTTTGTATACTGGGAAAATAAATCCGAGAGGAGCCGTAGTTCTTTCCCAATAAAGATATATTCATGAAACTTTACAGCACGAAAAACAAAGCGTTTGTTGTCAACTTAGAAAGAGCCATAATGGAAGGCTTGCCTCCTGATAATGGTTTGTATATGTCTAAGATCAAACCTTTACCTTATACATTCTGGGAAAATTTTGAGGAAAATTCCTTTCAGGAAAACTCCTTCCAAATAGCAAAACATCTTTTTGAAGGATCTATTCCCGACGAAAAATTAGCCGAAATAACCTACGACGCTATTAACTTTCCTGCACCAAATTATCTCTTAAATGATGAAATCGCCACTTTAGAATTGTTTCATGGACCTTCGTTAGCGTTTAAAGATTTTGGTGCGCGATTCATGTCCAGAATAATGCAATATTATAATGGTGAAAATAAACAAGAATTAATCATACTTGTAGCCACTTCCGGGGATACAGGTGGAGCAGTTGCCTTTGGATTTCATCACGTACCTGGCATTAGCGTTGTTATTCTATATCCAAAAGGAAAAGTAAGTGAATTACAGGAAAAGCAACTAACCACCTTGGGAGGCAATGTACATGCATTAGAAATAGATGGTACTTTTGACGATTGTCAAGCATTGGTTAAAGAAGCTTTTCTAGACAAGGATTTAAATGCTCAACTACGCTTATCTTCTGCCAATTCAATTAATATTGCTCGTTTGATTCCTCAATCCTTTTATTACTTTGAAAGCTATAGGCAAATATCAGAAAACACAAGAAAGACCAAAAACATAACCTATGTTGTGCCGAGTGGAAATTTTGGCAATATTACAGCAGGTTTAATCGCCAAACAATTGGGCCTACCTATTCATCACTTTATAGCCGCAACGAATGTAAATAAAATAGTTCCCGATTATTTATCTACCGGAGAATATGTAGCAAAACCAGCCGTAAGAACCTTATCAAATGCGATGGACGTTGGAAATCCATCTAATTTTCCTAGAATTTTAGATCTTTTTGAAAGTAATTCAAAAGAATGTTCCACGTGGAACAATGTAAAAAATGAAATTACGGGAATAGCCGTAGATGATACCCAAACGGAAAGTGCCCTTAAAGAAGTATATCAAAATTATAACTATATTATAGATCCTCACGGTGCTGTGGGGTATTATGCGTTAAAAGAGTACATGAAAACGCATACAGATACTTATGGAATCATATTGGAAACAGCTCATTCGTCAAAATTTAAACCCGATGTGGAAAGAATCTTAGAACGTCCAATAGATGTTCCTGAAAGACTATCTATATTGGCAAATAAGGAAAAAGTTTCTATAGAAATGGATACAAAATATGATGGCTTTAAAAATTATCTCCTAAAAGGGTTTAAGGCAAAATAAGAACGACAAGAGTTGCGACGTCGTAAATAGGCATTACAAAATAATAAAAATCTATTTGAACAAAACTTCCTTATTGTTTAAAAAGATTCCAAATTTAAGCTTGCCATTCCTGTGTAGCAGATTTAATAAATATTCCATGCCTTGGTAAGGAATAAATGTGCCAAGATAATCTTTAGCAACCTAAATATATAATTCCCAAGTATGATGAAAAGAAGAAAGTTTATAATCCAGAGTTCTTTAGGGGTGTTGGCTACATTACCTTCCATGCATTTAAGCGGGATTCTGGATACACCTTATTTTACAACTGGAATAAAAATAGGGGAAATATCCTCCAATACAGCCATTATATGGGCAAGATTAGCTCAGCGTGAAGCGCGAGTTAAGGATAAAGGCATACTTCCTACCATTTTATATTGGGATGATTTAGTAAACGAATGGCATAATGAAGACTATTTTTCCAAAAAGTATAATATGGGAAGACCCGATAAAAAGGTTAAGGTCGTAATGCCTGAAGGATATACAATAAAAACCTTAGATGGGGCAGTTTCAGGGATAGCAGGTCAAATAAAGATTAAATACCGCCCTCAAGGCACCCTAACCTGGAAAACAACGCCTTGGGAAAAAGTAGATACTGAAACTGATTATACTCGTCAATTTACACTGCAGAATCTTTCTGAAAATACAAAATATGAAATCGTGGTTCTGGGTAAAACCGAAAATAAAGGAGTAAAAACCCTGGATGGTAGCTTCACTACCGCTCCTCCTAAGGAGTTATCAGCGCCCATTCATTTTATGGTGACTACTTGTCATGAATATGGCCATCAGGATATTCCGGAAAATGGCGGATTCAAGATTTTTAATGAAATGAAAAAGCTGAAACCTCACTTTTTAGTCCATACGGGTGATGTTTTATACCATGACAGAATATCAAAAACATTGGACCTTGCTCGTTGGAATTGGCAAAAAATGAATAGCCTTCCCAGTAATGTAGCTTTTTATCAACATATTCCCTGCTATTTTATGAAAGACGATCATGATACCTGGATGAACGATTGTCACCCGGCGTCTAAAAATAAATTTATGGGGGAATTTACCTTTGCCCAGGGAGCCGCCCTATTTAAGCAACAAGTACCTCATAGCGAGAAATCCTACCGTACCTTTAGGTGGGGAAATGATGTTCAGATTTGGTTGTTTGATGTCCGTGACTACAGAATGCAAAATGAAATGCCTGATGGTCCAGATAAAACCATTTGGGGAAAAGAACAGATAGATTGGTTTAAGCAGACTTATAAGGCTTCCGATGCTACTTTTAAAATTCTGATTTCACCCACACCTATCATGGGGCCTGATCGTCCACAAAAAAGGGATAATCATTCCAATTCAAATTTTAAATATGAGGGAGATCTAATTCGTAGATTTATCCAGGGCGACAAAAATACTTTTGTAGTATGCGGAGACAGACATTGGCAATATGTTTCAAAACACTTAACAACAGGAACTTATGAGTTTGCTTGCGGACCTGCAAGTGATGAACACGCAGGTGGATGGAAAAAAAATGAAATTTATCCTGAACATGAATATTTGAATATCATTGGAGGGTTTTTAAGCGTACAAACCTCCTTGGTAAAGGATATAAAACAAATACAGTTTACTCATTATAGTGTCGATGGGGTTGCATTGAACACCAAGACATTTGCTGTATAACATTTTAAATTATTAAACTACCTTCATTCTTCAAGTACATCGATTTTTTAAATATTTTTTTTAAAACCTGTTCTAAGAGATTTTTCATGCAGAAAAGCAAAATATTCTCTGAAACTTGGAATTTTTTACTTCTAAGTTAAACTTCACATAAGATTATTTATATATTCAGAAACCTGGTACTATCCACACTTAAAAAACACCAGTATTATGAAATTGAATTTATGGCTTGAAAATAATGCTAAATAAACTATTTTACATCTATTTTACATAAAACAAAGCGATGAGACAATTTTGGGATTTTATAAAGGGTATTACCCTGTCAAATTGGTTATTTATAGCCGCTTTCTCAGGACTCATTTTTGGATTAATATACCCGGAAATAACCCAACATTTCAAATTCATCAATGATATTTTCCTCCGGCTCATTAAGGCGGTTATTGCACCCATCCTTTTTAGTGTTCTCATCAGAGCCTTAGGAAATGCGGAAAGTGCCAATGATCTGGGTAGATTGGGATGGAAATCGCTTTTATGTTTTGAAGTTTGGAGTACGCTGGCTCTACTGATTGGCTGGTTCACATCGCTTCTGTTCAAATCTGGTATTGGCATAAATATGGAGAGTCAAGAGTCTGTTAATCAATCAACTATGACTTTAAATGATTTACTTGTTAACGCCTTTCCAACCAGTATTATCGATGCCATGGCCAGGGGTGATATCTTACAAATTGTCATTTTCTCCTTTATTTTCGGAGTAGCCGCCTTATCCGTTGGGGAAAAAGCAAAACCCGTTTTACAATTTACAGATTCACTCGCGGAAATTGCTTTTAAATTTACACAGTTTATTTTTTTCTTAGCCCCTCCGGCTGTATTTGCTGCTATGGCCATTACCGCATCCAGTGGACCAGAAACCTTAACAGGATTAGCTTCTTTTATTTTCAGTGCCTGGATAGCCCAGTTATTCTTTCTGATAATTGTACTTTTTGGAAGTTTGATTGTTTTCAACATACCATTAAAACGCTTTATCTATCATATAAAAGAACCGTTTTTAATTGCCTTTGCCACTACCTCCAGCGCCGCCGCATTACCACAGACTTTAACAAATCTGGAAAAGTATGGCATTCCCAAAAAGCTGATTGGTATCGTGGCGCCGCTGAGCCTAAGCTTAAATCTGAATGGAAGCACTTTATATTTGGGCATGGCAACCCTTTTTGTAGCCCAGGCAGCTAACATCCCATTATCTTTTGATCAACAGATTTTAATCCTACTCATACTAAAAGTTACCAGTAAAGGAGTAGCAGGAATTCCCAGAGCAAATTTTGTCGTTCTGGCTGCGTTATTTCCCACTTTCGGGTTACCAACAGAAGCGCTTGGCCTTTTGCTAGGAATAGATGTACTCATTGATCCTGTTCGAACCAGTGTTAATGTAATCAGTCATTGTGCGGCTCCCGCAGTAATTGCTAAATGGGAAGGATTTATTATACCCAAATAAACTAATTATGCCTAACTACCAATTACCAAAAGCTAATAAGCAATAACTAATAACATTTTCCTAACTTTACTTTATTTTAGCTACTCAACTACTTACATCATGAAAAAAAATATTTTGAGTTTTCTTCTTCTCGTCCTTTTCATAAGTTTAGCATCAAATAATGCTTATAGCCAGGGCCAGGGAGGAATGATTGATAAGTTCCGTCAAATATATTCGGAATTACCAACCCCAAACACTTACCGCACAGGGGGAGGAGCGCCTGGACACCAATATTGGCAGCAAAAAGCCGATTACAACATGCAAATTCGTCTTGACGATGAAAAGCAACGTATTTATGGGGAAGAAACCATTTCCTATACCAATAATTCCCCCGATCAACTGGAATATCTCTGGCTTCAAATGGATCAGAACCAACAATCAAAAACATCAGATTCTTACTCAACAGCACCCTCAACCATGAAAGAGGGCATGACGCTAAATCAGATTCAAGATCTGGAACCATGGTTTGATGGTGGATTTAAACTTGATTTTGTAAAAGATGCCCTGGGAAAAGACATTCCTTATTCCGTAGTAAAAACCATGATGAGGGTTGATCCTCCAAAGCCCGTTAAACCCGGAGAAACTTACGTATTTAAAATCAAATGGTGGTATAACATCAATGATCGCATCAGATTGGGCGGCAGATCAGGATATGAATATTTTCAAAAAGATAATAATTACCTCTATACCATCGCCCAGTTTTTCCCAAGGATGTGTGTCTATGACGATATAGAGGGCTGGCAAAACAAACAATTTTTAGGTGCTGGTGAATTTACCCTTGCTTTTGGTAATTATACCGTTAGCCTTACCGTACCTTCTGATCATGTGGTTGCCGCAACAGGCGTTTTAACAAACCCTAAAGAAGTGCTCTCAAAGGATCAGTTTACACGTTTTGAAAAAGCTAAATTAGAGCGGGTAAACCCCATGGCCATTGTTACAGAAACAGAAGCCAGAGCGGCTGAATTGACAAGAGCAAAAACCGAGAAAACATGGGTTTTTCAAGCTAATAATGTGCGTGATTTTGCCTTTGCTTCCTCCAGAAAATTTATCTGGGATGCCATGGGCGTAGCTCAGAAAAATGGTACCGTGGTTATGGCTATGTCCGCTTATCCTAAAGAAGGTAATCCACTTTGGTCTCAATATTCAACAAAAGCTGTAGCTCATACCCTAAAATGGTACACCCATCATACTTTTGATTACCCATATCCAGTTGCCTGGTCCATTCATACCAATAATATTGGCATGGAATACCCCATGATTTGCTTTAATGGAGGAAGACCTGACGAGGATGGAACTTATTCTGAAAGGGTAAAATATGGTATGATAAGTGTCATCATTCACGAAGTGGGCCACAATTATTTTCCAATGATTGTCAATTCCGATGAAAGACAATGGACCTGGATGGATGAAGGGCTAAATTCCTTTTTACAATATTTGGCAGAACAACAATGGGAAAGGGATTATCCCTCAAGAAGAGGGCCTGCCTCCAATATAGTGGATTATATGAATGGTGATATCAACCAGATAAGACCCATAATGACCAATTCTGAATCTGTCTTTCAATTGGGTAATAATGCTTATGGTAAACCTGCAACGGCACTTAATATACTAAGAGAAACGGTCCTCGGAAGAGAATTGTTTGATTACGCTTTCAAGATGTATTCTACCCGCTGGATGTTTAAACACCCGGCAC
>Ga0208787_1000276_pt1 | contig 25585 bp, 23 predicted proteins | sample Wag4_2014_7_11_FD_187362 | JGI IMG/M metagenome (GOLD analysis project Ga0208787, IMG submission 187362) | Fresh water microbial communities from Ohio, USA - Utica-2 Time Series HT 2014_7_11 (SPAdes) (version 2) | ecosystem: Environmental > Aquatic > Freshwater > Water tank | place: USA: Ohio...
GTGATTTTAGTTGGAAGTTTTCTGTTTCGTTAAATAGAGGTTGATCTGTGGAAGCCTGGTAAGTTACTATTTCCGGACCTGGGGATCCTCCAAAATCAGGTTCCTCGTTAGAAATATTTTTCATGCCCTCATACAGTTTTTCCCATTGCTTAGATCCTGAGGGTGGACTATAAGTTCCAAAGCCAACCTTATTTGCAGCTTGTTCGAAACTTGGTGCTGGTTCTTGCTGAGGTGTTGGGAAATTTAAGATAGAACGCTCAAAATCTAAGCTGCCTGTTATGCCATATTGCCCTATAGCATGCCTGACGGCCACACGTATATAGCTGTATATCAGAGATTCATCCTCAAATTTAATTTCCTGTTTTGTAGGGTGAATATTTATATCAATTTTAGCAGGATCGATATCCATGTAAAGAACGTACAATGGGAAAGTATCTTTCGGTAGCATGTCCTCGAAGGCGCTGGTAATAGCGTGCTGCAAATAATGGCTTCTTATGAACCGATTATTAACAAATAAATATTGTTCTCCCCGTGTTTTTTTTGCAAATTCAGGTTTACCGACAAAGCCGGTAATTCGAACAACATCGGTTTCTTCTTCCACTGGCACCAGTTTTTTATTAGACTGAACACCCAGAACCTGTGAAACCCGCTGCCGCAAATTTCCGGGAGCATAGGAAGCTATCTCATTGTCATTATGAGAAAGATGAAGTTGAATGGAGGGATTTGCCAGGGCAATCCTTTGGAACTCTTCGACAATATGCTTGAGTTCAACGGTATTATTTTTTAAAAAATTTCGTCGCGCGGGCACATTAAAAAATAAATTTTTTACTGACAGGCTAGTCCCTGGACTCATGGTACAGGGTTCATGTTTTTTAATATCAGTAGCTTCCACAATTAGTCGGGTTCCCAGCTCCGAATTATGTAACCGTGTTTTGAGTTCCAGTTGGGCAACCGCGGCAATGGAGGCCAATGCTTCGCCCCGAAATCCCATTGTTCTAATAGAAAACAAATCAGATGATTGTTTAATTTTAGAAGTGGCATGTCTTTCAAGGGACATTCGGGCATCCGTTTCGGACATTCCACATCCATTATCTGTCACTTGAAGAAGTTGTCGGCCGGCCTCTTTGGCATGAATGATGATAGAAGTAGCCCCTGCATCCACTGCATTTTCCAATAATTCCTTCAGAACTGATGCCGGCCTTTGAATAACTTCACCTGCAGCAATTTGATTTGCAATGGCATCGGACAGTAACTTGATGACATCTGACATCTATTCGGTTTTTTCAATCATTTGTATCCATACCGGTAAGAACTCGGTAAGTACAAGGTAGGCACCTAAAAGAAGAATACCAATAATAAGGAGTAATCTAATGTTTTGTTGACGCTTAGATTTTTGAGCAAAGTTAGCGTCTGCTTTATATTTATTTTTGAAACCAGAACGAATACGCATTTTTGCGCCTTCCAAATCGTCCTGTTTTCTGATCTCTCGTTGCTTTTCACGCTCTTCCAATTCTTCCTTTACCGGATCATAGAATCTGGGCGTAAAAGTAAAAGCCTTTGATTTTGGCAATTTGGAAAATCGAAATAATGACATGATATTAAAATTTACAATGGATTACAAAATTAAACTAAATTTAGCTTAATGCAGTATGATTTTATAACCAATTAAAATGGTAATCAGTTTGACGTTTTATTTTTTTTGAAAATTTGCCACTACCATATTTTAGTTATGTACCTTTACGGCGCAAATAATAACCAAATGATACTCTTATGAGCGATGCCATAAAACATGAGTGCGGAGTTGCCCTCATTCGTCTTAGGAAACCCTTTACTTTTTATCAGGAAAAATATGGTTCAGCTTTTTATGGCATTGAAAAAATGCGTTTATTGCTTCAAAAGCAACGGAATAGAGGTCAGGACGGGGCAGGTTTGGCGACCATCAAACTAGATCCTAAGCCGGGTGAAAAGTACATTAGTAGAAAAAGAAGCGTCGCGACAAACTATTTAGATGACCTATTCGATCAGGTTTATTACCATTTTAATAAATTAAAAGATTTTCAACAAGATGCTCAGTGGTTGAAAGATAATAAACCCTATATGGGTGAATTATTGCTCGGGCATCTCAGGTATGGCACCCATAGTGATAACTCCATAGAAACTTGTCACCCTTTTCTTCGTCAAAACAACTGGATCAGCAGAAACCTTTTATTGGCCGGAAATTTTAATTTGACCAACGTAGATGAACTCTTTCAGGAACTGGTTGAATTGGGGCAATACCCAAAGGAAAAATCAGATACGGTTACGGTTCTTGAAAAAATAGGGCATTTCCTGGACGATGAAGTACAACGCCTTCATACCTGGTATAAACCTGACGGGCATTCAAATATTCAGATAAATAATCTTATTTATGATAATTTGGATATTCAACGTCTATTGCGAAGGGCTTGCAAAAAGTTTGACGGAGGTTATGTTATGGCTGGACTCATAGGTCATGGTGATGCTTTTGTCATACGCGATCCCGCAGGCATAAGACCTGCATTTTATTACGCAGATGAAGAAATTGTGGTGGTAGCCTCGGAAAGACCGGCTATTCAAACCTCTATGGAGGTCAATTTTCATGACATTAAGGAGGTCAAACCAGGTCATGTCCTTATTATAAGAAAAAATGGCAGCCTGGAGGAACTTCCCTTCATTGAGCCAAGAGAAATAACGCCCTGTTCTTTTGAACGCATCTATTTTAGCAGAGGTAACGATCGGGATATCTATCTGGAAAGAAAGGCTTTAGGTAAAAAACTCATTCCTCAGATTCTGGAAAGTATTGATTACGATTTTGAAAATACCGTATTTTCTTTCGTACCTAATACGGCCGAAACAGCTTTCTTTGGAATGATTGAGGGGATTTATGATAGCCTGAATGTGGTTAAAACAAAAAAAATACAAGCTCTTCTGGAAAATGGTCCTGTTGACGATGTAGAGCTGCAAAGAATAATGAACTTAAAGCCCCGTATCGAGAAATTGATTCTCAAAGATGCTAAAATAAGAACTTTTATTGCCGATTCGCAAACGAGGGGCAAACTGGTCTCCCACGTTTATGATATTACTTACGGTTTAGTTAAAAATGACGTGGATACTTTGGTTTTACTCGATGATTCTATCGTTAGAGGAACCACTCTCCGTGATAGTATTATTCACATTGCCTCTACCTTGAAGCCTAAAAAAATTATCATTGCCTCTACGGCTCCTCAAATTAGATTTCCTGATTGTTATGGCATCGATATGTCTAAAATGGGCGAATTTGTCGCCTTTAAAGCCTTGGTGAAGTTGTTAGAGGAAAATAATAAAATGAATTTACTCCAGGAAACTTATGTTAAATGTAAAGAAGTGGAGTTTTCATCTGCAGCATTAGCTGAAAATCAGGTAAGTAGATTATATGAATCTTTTTCCTATCAGGAAATTTCCGATAAAATCGCAGAAATAGTAACCCCGCCTAATACAAACATTGACATTGAAGTGATTTATCAAACCATTGCCGATTTACACGAAGCTTGCCCAGACCACAAAGGGGATTGGTATTTTTCGGGTAAATATCCTACACCAGGCGGTGGTAGAGTCGCGAACAGGGCCTTTATTAATTATATGGAGAAAAAAGATGTGAGAGCCTATTGAGTAGGTAAGCTCTGATTATACAGTTTGTGCTTTCCTTTATTTTAAAATAGGTTTCTCAACGCAATCTTTTTAAGCGTTCTCCTGCTAAAGCCAGGGTTTCTTCTTTTTTGGCAAAACAAAAACGGATGATGTTGGCATTTGGCGGATTATGATAGAACGAAGAAAGGGGAATGGCTGCGACGCCTACCTCCTTAACGAGCCATTTTGTAAATGAAATGTCATTCTCCGAACTAAGTTCACTGTAATCGCAACATTGGAAATAAGTCCCTTCACACGATAATGGTTTCAATCCTGTCCCTGAAATCAAGTCTAAAAAATAATCCCTTTTTTCTTCATAAAAATGGTTCAGTTTCATGTATTGCCCGGGATCTTCCATATAATCTGCCAGAGCATACTGTAAAGGAGTGTTCACTGAAAAAACATTGAATTGGTGAACTTTTCTGAATTCTTTTGTCAATAATGGAGGCGCAACTACATACCCGATTTTCCAGCCAGTAACGTGATAAGTTTTACCAAAAGAGAACACGGCAAAGCCTCTTTCTCTTAATTCTGGATATTTTAAAATGCTTTCATGCTTTTTTCCGTCAAAAATAAGATGTTCATACACTTCATCACTAAGTAAATAAACTGCTGTATTAGACATTACTTGTTGCAAATTCAGCATATCGTTTGCTGACCATATTCTACCTGTAGGATTATTGGGCGTATTTATAATGATCAGTTTTGTTTGGGCGCTAAACATTTTTCTAACAAGGCTCCAGTCAATGATATAATCTGGTCCCTCGAGTGTGATAGGTTTTGCTATGCCACCGCATAATTCAATAGCTGGTCGATAGGAGTCGTACGCCGGTTCGAAATAAATAACCTCATCTCCCGGCCTGATTAAGGTAGAAATGACGGTAAAAATACCCTGGGTTCCGCCGGCAGTTATCGTTATTTCATCTTCCTCATGCAGATGAATGTCGTAAAGTCCATTAAATTTTTCTGATAATCGCTCTCTTAGCAGGGGGACACCCGTCATTTGGGCATACTGATTTTTCCCTTGATAAAAATATTGGGTGGCTAATTCAAGTAAATAAGGGTCTGGTTCAAAATCGGGAAAGCCCTGCGATAAATTGACGGCACCGTATTCTTTAGCCATATTGGACATTACAGTAAAAATAGTAGTGCCAACATTGGGTAATTTTGAATTAAAATACATTGCTTAATGGTTGTAGGCGTTATATATTTTGTTGATACCCTCCGCTAAATCTAAATCCTTTTGTGTAATAACATTTCCTGCGTCATGCGTTGAAAGTCGGATTTCCACTTTATTCCAACAATTTGACCAATCGGGATGGTGGTTCATTTTTTCCGATAACAAAGCAATTTGAGTCATAAAACTAAAAGCAATAGAAAAATTATCAAATTTGAAATGTCCAATGAGTACATTTGATTCTTCTTTCCAGTTAGTCATAAAAGCATTTTATTGGGGTAGCTGAAATAAGGCGTCATCTAAGTTAACAAACAATTGTTCTACGTGTTGTTTTTCTGTGTGAATACTTGTAACACATGCTCTAAGATATAAATTTTCTTTCAATTTAAGTATTGAAAACCAAGTATTTCCATGGTCAATAATCCTTTTGTGAAAGGCAGCTAATTCGTCTGGTGATAATTTTTCTATTTTTTCATGAGTAAATACCACAACCCCTAAAGCGCTTTGGACGGGTAGTTTCCAGCCTCTTTTCACTAGCCCTTCAGCCATGTATTCGGCCAAAGAAAGTTGTTTTTCAATGTCAGCTGCCAAATTGAAGGCTCCTTTTACCCTGAAAGCCATATAAACCTTTAAGCCGATAAATCGCCTGGACCAAAGTAAACCATTCTGATAAGGATCATTGTTGTTTTGAGAGGGCATGTACAGCGCTTCCGTTTGAAAAGTCTGATATACTGTTTGTGGATATTTGCAAAAAAACATACCTGCCCCCATAGGAACACTTAACCATTTATGGGCATCAGCGGTCACGGAATCGGCGAGTTCAATTCCTTGTAGTTTTTCTGCAATGACAGGTGAAATAATAGCACCACCTGCCCATGCAGCATCCACATGGAGCCATAATTTCTCTGTTTTGGCAATGTCAGAAAGCTCGTGGAGCGGATCTATACTGCCGATAGGTGTAGATCCGACGGTTCCTACCAAAAGGAAGGGATGATAACCATTTTCTTTATCTATATTAATTTGTTCCTTTAAGGCTGAAATATTGAGTGAAAAATCATCATTTAAAGGAATTTTATAAATAGATGCTGTACCAAGGCCTGCGTTTTTTGCAATCTTGTCGAAGGAATTATGGGCTAGTGCAGAGATGTAAAATCTTGGTTTTTCTTTAATTCCTGCCAGTCCCTCTGTTAAATATTCTGGAAAATGATGCGCTAAGGCACACAACACGGCGGTGAAATTTGCTTCTGATCCTCCGGAGGTAAAATGTCCTGTGGCGCTGTTTGGCCATTTCATTTTTTCAATATAAAACTGAATCAATGAATTTTCCACCTCATTTGAAAATTGAGCATGGCTGTAAGCAGCCATTTGTGGATTAAAAAGAGCCGTTAAATAATCGCCAACAACGGCTGAAAACGAAGTGGCGGGGTTGAAAAGGCCAAAATACCCTGGATGGGGAACATGGATATTGCCTTCCTGTAGCCAAGGTAGTAAATCGTCCAGAGTGCTTTCAATGTTTTCGCCACCCATTAAATCTCTATTTTTTAAATAGTTTTTTATCTCTTCCACAGTTTTTTTAGGCACAATGGACATATCCGATAAACCAGAATAATAATTTTCTGTGACAGATTGGAGTTTTGAAAAAATAGAATCCATACCTTACGCTTTTAAATGCTAAGGTAATATGTCTTTATTAAAAAAGTTGGCTGGGGAAACAGCTATTTATGGCTTAAGTAGTATTTTAGGTCGTTTACTTAATTATGTTTTGTTGACGCCCTATCTAACCAGGGTTTTTAACACGGAATCTTATGGCATAATATCGGACGTTTATGCTTATGTCGCGCTGTTGACGGTCATTTTTACCTATAGAATGGAAACAGCATTTTTTAGGTATGCAAGTCGTTCGGAAACAAATGATAATGCTTTTGAAACTGCCACGGTAATCTTGTTGGGCAGTACGCTCTTCTTAGCAGGTATTTTATCGTTTTTTGTTCCACAATTATCAGCCCTCCTGGGTTATGAAAAGTTTCCAGAGTACCTTTATATATTTATTGGCGTATTGGCTTTAGATACTTTGGTGGCCATACCCTTTGCTCAATTAAGGTTGCAAAACAGACCCTGGCGATACGCTGGTTTGAGATTGATGAATATTGTCATTAACATAGTGTTTCTATTCTTTTTCCTTGAATTTTGTCCTTATTTAATCGAAAGAAATATTGTTTGGATAAACAATATTTACAACGAAGATTTTCGCATTGGCTATGTTTTTTTGTCTAATCTTATAGCGAGTATGCTAACTTTTTTTCCGTTTTTAACCGCTTACAAAAACCTGAAATCCAGATTTGACAAGTTATTGGCTGGAAACATGATCAGATATGCTGCACCTTTAGTTATCTCAGCTATTGCTGGCATAATCAATCAATTTATAGGAACACCCCTTTTAAAATATCTTGGACCCGGCACTATTTCGCAGAATTTAAGTGATGTAGGTATTTTTAACGCGGCTGCAAAAATAGCTATTCTGATGACTTTATTTACCCAGGCGTTTAATTCCGCCGCTGAACCGTTTTTTTTCAGGCATTCCCAACGAGATGATTCGAAGATTATTTATGGACAAGTAGCCAGAGCGTTTACCTTGACGGGGAGTATTGTTTTTTTAGGAATTTTAAGTTTTATAGACCCTATAAGTCTTTTTATTGGGCCTGATTTTAGGAGTGGATTGTACATTTTACCTTTATTGCTCTTGGCTTATTTATTTTTAGGCCTGTTTTACAGTTTCTCTATTTGGTATAAATTGGCGGATAAAACGTTCATTGGAGGAAGAATTTCTTTTGTTGGAACCTTAATTACCCTGGTTTTAAACATAGTTTTAATTCCACATTTGGGCATGTTGGGCCCCGCTATTGCAGCACTGGCCTGTTATTTCTTCATGGCTGCTGCCGCTTACATTACTGGAAGTATCTATAATCCTATTCCATATCCTATGGATAAAATGACACATTATCTTGGTGGAGCGATTGTGGGGTACATTGCCACCACTTTTATACCTGCTTTTTCCCCAAATGAGATGATTTATCGCATTTTGTTCGGTGGTATCATTTTTTCTGGTTATCTTATTTTCTTGCTTTTTATAGAAAGGAAAGTGGTAACAGCTTGGTTAAAACAAAAGACAAATTAATATCTAATAAATATGGAGTACGCAATAGTAACAGGTGGAAGTCAGGGTATTGGTCGTGCCATCGCCAGAGAATTGGCGGGTAGAGGATATGGTATTTTTCTTGCCGCGCTTGATAATTCGTTTTTAGATGAAACAGCGGCGGAGCTGGAAGCTACTTTTAAGGTTCCAGTTATTAAATTTCCTATAGATTTAACACATGAAAAGGCCGCTTTAGCTATCAAAGAAAACATTGAATCTGAAGGTATTTGCCTGAAAATTCTGGTAAATAATGCCGGGTTTGGCAGAGGTGATTTTTTTGAAAATATCTCCTTAGAAACTTATCATACCATGATGGGGCTCAATAATCGGGTAATGGTTGAACTTTGTTACCATTTGCTGCCAGTGTTGAAAAAAAATAAGGCTGCTTATATTTTAAATCTGGGCAGCATGGAAAGCTTTTTACCCATGCCCGTGAAAGCGATTTATACTGCATCTAAACATTTTGTTCTTGCATTTTCTTTAGCGTTGGGAACGGAATTGTCGGGAACGGGGGTCTCTGTTTCTATTTTATGTCCTGGGCCTGTAGTCACAAATGAAGATGGGATGCGGCGGATCAAAAACAATGGGGCAAGAGCGAGATTGGTGGTGATGATGCCTGAAGAAGTTGCGCCAATTGCTGTAAATGGCTTACTGTCCAGGAAAAAAGTGATTGTTCCTGGAAAAATAAATAAGCTGATTCTTTTTATGAATAAGTTATTACCCCTTTCTTTGAAAATGGTCTTGTTAAAAAAAATAGGCATTAGCTTCTTACCTAAAGAAAGTTTAGAGGACGAACAATTTAAAAATCAGGGTTGAAAAAGTCCTCGATTTTACAAAAGTCGCAACACATTTGCCATAATTTTTCTGCGTCTTCCACTTTATAAGTATCTGCAGACGAGGGTTTTGGTTTGCATTTGTCCCAATACAAGCCGCTTTGATTATGAACGGATGGTTCAGAGGCTAAAAATATTTGTGTTTGTGCACCTATGTCAGGATTAACTCCGCCACTCCTTCTTAATTTCCATGCTAAAGCATGCAGCCAATTCGTTTTTTTGACCCCAATATCCGTTTTTACTAATCCAGGTTGAACGGCAAAAGTAGATAAATGATTCACTGGTTTTCGCCTGTTCAATTCATACATAAAATGGATATTAGCCATTTTAGATTGAGCATAAGCCTTAAGTCCGTGGTAATTTTTAGTTAAGTGTATATCGTCGAAATTTATTTTCCCTTTAAAATGCGAATCGGAAGCAACACTGACCACCCGTGGATTTTCCGCTAATATTAAATTTGGATAAAGCGCATGAGTAAGCAGAAAATAGGCGAGATGGTTTATGGCAAACATAGATTCGACCTTGTCTTCAGTAAAAGTTAGTTCAGAAATCCAGGTTCCTGCATTGTTCACCAAAACATCAACGACGGGAAAAAGCTGTCTTATTTGGCCGGCAACTTGTCTTATATTTTGCTGAGATTCAAGTAAAATGGTTAAAACCTGAAGATTTGCAGAGGGGTATTCCGCTTTAATTTTAGCCGCAGCCGCTTCTCCCTTCTCTTTGGAACGACAAAGCATTATTACATTAGCATCCATTTTAGCCAATGCTCGGGCTGTTTCAAATCCTAATCCAGCATTGGCGCCAGTAATGACAACATTTTTATTTTTCATTGCTTATTGCTTATTTGTCGAATGGCTTGTTTGTGAAGAATCGGAGGGGGTGTGATACCTAACGGAAGCAACTGGTCATTGAGTAGCTCCAGGTCAGTATCATTTATAATGAGAAAATATTGAATTTGTGAGGTATCTGCCTCAAGGCCATAGATAAGAGCGTGGGGATTTATATCATTTCCCTGAATAAAACTTAGTGCTCCACTGTCAATCTTTGTTGTGAATGACTGATCGTCCGTGTAAAACTTCTGCCTTCTTTTAAAAATGAATTGTTGAAGGTCAAAATATAAATAGGTTGAAACCATTTTGCAATCCTCACAGGGTAGATTACCCTCATAAGCAACCTCGTTTTCCATAGGTAACTCTTTCTCTTTGAACAAGAAAGAAAACTCTTTGTCATTCAAAGATTTAGGGTGTTTATTAATTCTATCTTTTTCGCAAGACAAAAAACATACAAGTAATAAAAAGTAAAATAAAATATTTGTAATTTTCTCCAGGCTCAAAGCAAAAAACTTTATGCGCAAAAGTAAAAGTTTTTTTGAATCTGACAAGCAATATATTAAAAAAGAGAAAAATGTTATTGCTTATAAAGCCTTTTTACGGCAAGATTGACATTATTTGTACCTATAATCTGCACTAGGTACATGCCTCTTGGTAAATTTTCCAGGGAATGCCTGGCGTCAGGTGTTATTTCTGAAAACTCTCTTACTCTAACCCCCACCATATTGTAAAGTACAATTTTTGTAACCCCTGTAACATCACTCAAGCTTATAAAATGAGTTGCTGGATTCGGGAAAACATCAATATTAATGCGGGATTCTTTCCGTAAATTATCGTTCCCCCAGGAGGTACGCAAGCCTGACTGCGCCGTGAGAGACATTCTCGGCAGGGTCAAAACTACGATAAGGATGAACAATATACGCATCACATTTTTATTTTCCTAAGATGTAAATGTACATGATTTCAAGGTAAGGCGCAAATTAATATTGTTCAAAAAGTGAATTATTTTTCAATTTTCGACTATTATTTATTAAATATCTTGAATCAAAAGGGATTGTATTTTATTTTTAAAAAACAGAAAGGACAAAAGGCATTAAAGAGCGCTTATATTTGTCTCCTAAAAACTAAAAGATTGAAAGCAAAAAAATCGTTTGGTCAACATTTCCTGCATAGGGAGGATATTGCTTCGGCCATTGCGGGAGCTTTAAAACAGACCGAAGCAGTACCACGGATACTTGAAATTGGTCCGGGAAAAGGTATGTTAACCAAATATTTAAAAAATATCCCTGCTGAATTTAAAATGGTTGAAGCAGATGTGGATATGATTACCTTCTTGAGGAAAAATCATCCAGATTGGACTGACGACATCATAGAGGGAGATTTTTTAAGCCTTAATCTGTCCCAGATTTTTGAAGGTAAATCATTTCTGATGATCGGAAATTTTCCCTATAATATTTCATCGCAAATTGTTTTCCGACTCATCCAATACAGAACGCAAATTCCAGAATTGGTTGGTATGTTTCAAAAGGAAATGGCGGTAAGAATTGTATCCCCCCCAGGTTCAAAGGATTATGGAATTATTAGCGTTCTTACGCAGGCCTATTATACGGGCGAGTTACTGTTCGATGTGGATAGGTCATCTTTTAAACCCCCTCCCAAAGTGCAGTCTGCGGTCATTCGATTGGAAAGAAAGCTGAATTTATCACTTGATTGTAGTGAAAGTCTATTCAAATCTGTTGTAAAACAGGCTTTCAATCAAAGAAGAAAAATGCTGAGAAATTCGTTGAAATCTCTTTTTCCCCAAGCCGATTTGATGACGGATCCTTTTTTTAATCAACGTCCAGAAGATTTAAGTCTGGAGGATTATATTTCAGTGACAAAGCAAATTGAACAGCATAGAATAGATTCCACTAAGTAAATACCCTTATCTTTGTATAATTATTTCGTAAGTATTAAAGTTAAATAGTATGAGTCTGGAAGAAAAAATAATGGAGGACCTTAAGGTAGCTATGAAAGCGCAGGACAAAGCGTCAATGCGTGGCTTAAGGGCCGTTAAAAGCGCCCTGCTTTTATTGAAAACAGATGGATCTGGAAAAGAAATAACGCCTGAAAGGGAGATTCAGCTGTTGCAAAAGTTGGTTAAACAACGCAGAGAATCTATCGCTATTTTTGAAAAGGAAAATAGAACTGATTTAGCCGAAGTGGAAAAGGAAGAAGTGGCCGTTATTGAAAAATACCTGCCGGAAGCTCTTTCCGATGAAGATCTTGAAAAGTTTATCCAATCTATAATCCTTTCGTCAGGGGCAACCTCCGTAAAAGACATGGGAAAAGTAATAGGTCTTGCTTCTAAAGAGCTGGCAGGAAAGGCCGACGGAAGGGCTATTTCAGATATGGTAAAAAAGTGCCTGGCAGCATTGTAAAGTCAATATATTCAACATAACATGGAAACTACATTTTTTAAGGAGCTCGGTTTGAAAGAACAAAATGCGGGAACTTCTACAGGATTATCTTTTTCAAATGATTCGAATCGGTTTATTGATTCTTTTTCTCCTGTGGATGGTTCTCTCTTAGGTCGTGTTTCCATAACTACTGATCTTGAGTTCAATAATGTCATGGAAAAGGCGTCCGCTGCTTTTTTAATCTGGCGCGCTATTCCTGCTCCTAAAAGAGGGGAGGTGGTCCGTCAGTACGGCGATGTCCTCAGAATACATAAAGACGCGCTCGGCAAACTTGTTTCTGCTGAAATGGGAAAAAGTTTGCAGGAAGGCTATGGTGAGGTGCAAGAAATGATTGATATATGCGATTTTGCCGTTGGTCTTTCCCGTCAGTTGTATGGATTAACCATGCATTCAGAGAGGCCCGGTCACAGAATGTATGAACAATGGCATCCGCTGGGTATCGTTGGCGTCATTTCTGCTTTTAATTTCCCCGTCGCTGTGTGGTCTTGGAATGCTATGATTGCTCTTGTTTGTGGGGATGTTGTGGTGTGGAAACCCTCAGAAAAAACACCTCTTTGTGCCGTTGCCTGCCATTTGCTTTTGGAAAATGTACTTCGTGAAAATGCCGTTCCCGAAGGGGTTTGTAACTTGGTTACAGGTAATTATGAAGTGGGAGAATGGCTCACTTCGGATGCCAGAATACCCCTGATTTCTGCTACAGGTAGTACCAGGATGGGCAAAATTGTCGCTACAAAATTAGCCGCCCGTTTGGGGAAATCAATCCTGGAACTGGGTGGGAATAACGCCATTATTGTAACCCCAAGTGCCGATCTGAACCTTGTTCTTACCGGTGCCCTGTTCGGAGCTGTCGGAACAGCAGGCCAAAGATGTACATCAACAAGAAGACTGATTGTTCATGAATCTATTTTTGATACCGTTAAAGATAAATTGAGCCGCGCCTATGCTCAATTAAGAATAGGTAATCCTCTGGATGCCAATATGCACGTAGGTCCACTAATCGACAAAGAGGCCGTAGAAAATTATTTAGAGGCTATTCGTCAGATTTCTTTGCAAGGGGGTACTCTGCTGGTCGAAGGGGGAGTGCTGACAGGTGATGCCTACTCAAGTGGTTGCTATGTAAAACCTTGTATCGCCGTAGCAAAGCAAGACATGGAAATTGTAAAACACGAAACTTTCGCACCTATTTTATACCTCTTGTCTTATCGTACGCTGGAGGAGGCCATAGCTATTCAGAACAATGTTCCCCAAGGTCTTTCCAGTGCCATTATGACCAATGATTTAAGAGAAGCTGAGTTGTTTTTGTCCACAAATGGTTCAGATTGTGGTATTGCCAATGTCAATATTGGAACAAGTGGTGCTGAAATTGGCGGAGCTTTTGGTGGAGAAAAAGAAACGGGTGGTGGTAGAGAAAGTGGTTCCGATGCCTGGAAAGCTTATATGCGCCGTCAAACCAATACCATAAATTATGGAAAAACACTGCCTCTTGCTCAAGGTATTACCTTTGATCTATAATTAGCTTATATTAAGGATGTTGAGACATGGGTCGAAAATGAAAATGAAAGAATGCCTCGTCATTCTTTGAAAATTTCAAGAAGATTAACTGATGTTTCAACATCCCAATTTGCTTTTAATTCTTCAACAGGTATCAAGACTATTTTTTCAGGTTGTCGATGAAACAGCAAATTTCCTGTATCCCATATTCCATTATTATTACCATCTTTTATAACCTTCAGCGTATATTTTCCCGGTTGCAATAAATTAAGAGAAATGCCTTCCGGTGCATTTCCATGAATCTGTTTTTCATATAAAATACGTTGTGATTCGTCCGTAACCTGAACTACATAATGCATGGTTGAGTCAATTGCCGCTATTTTTACCACTAAATTACCATAATCTTCCGTTTTTCCAATCGTCAGGCTAAGGCTCAAACTATCGGTTGTTTTACCGTAAATATCCTGGATGGTTCCCGGTGGAATCTTCAGTCTATATGTGTTTCCCTCTTGCCAACTGCCATGCAATAAAAATTTCCTGGGATAAATGCTGTCCTGAGCAAAATATAGCGTGTCAGAAAGGGGTATGCTATCCTGTATCTGAATGATTTTTGAGGCATCAAAGGAAAATAAGGGTCTTGATAGTGACAATTCAAAGGGAGCCCCTGGTTTTAAAGTCTGTTGTATAACGCCACTTTCCGGGGCATTCTCTGCCCTCAGTTTATCAAAAGCTGGCATTGTGGCTGAGGTATTGAATTTTAAGGTGTCAACGGAATTTAAACCACTTTGTACCCCTATTTGCCAGGGTTTTTTTACTCCTTTTGGATTAAACCAAAGTTTTAACGTGTCTTTTACGCTTTCTCTGTAAAGTTTAGGCGTCAGTGAATCTGTAAAAATAAGAACGTCATCAGGCGCTTGGTTAAAAAGCATTTTAGCTAAGCCATAACTCTTTAAATCAGATGAATTAAGACGCAGGACAGGTTTCTCCTGAAAAATCTGCAGCGTTAATGAATCGGTACGGGAACGGTTTAAAATGAGAATAGTATCAGGAAATCCAATGCGTTCATTACCTAAATCGAATTTATAATTAAAATTTACATCGTCTAAAGCAAAAAGGGAGAAGGTATCACTTCGAATATTTTCCATAGTAAAACGCCCTTCCTTGTCCGTTATGCTCAAATATAGCGGCTTTTGCGTTCTTACGACGGAGTCCTGGGTCGAGTTATAAAGCATAACCCTTATTTTCTCCAGCGGTTTGCCATCCAGGGCATCAACCACTTTTCCTGAAAGGGAGAGAGAATCTATAAAATTTCCGGTAGAAAAAACAAAACGTAATTTTTCAGCCGGATTTTTTTCAGTGAGATCCTTTACAGACTCACCAAAATTAAAAGTATAGGTCACATTTTCACGGAGTATTTCCCTGTCATCCCAGCCAATAACAACGCTCTTTTTTTTGACAAAAATTTCAGGCTTATATTGTAATGGAGGAGATATAATCACTTGATTAAATACATCTTCCAACTGAACCCATTCATTGAATGTCAGAGAGATATCTTGTTTTAAAAACTTAGTTTGAAAGTTAGGAGTGCTTAAGGCGGTATCAATGACAGGGGGAGCTTCATCTCTCGGTCCACCTGTAGGCGAAGTAGGGGTAGCACAAGAGTTTAACATGTAAACCAATACAGATAAAAGACACCACGGTAAGAAACGAATCATTCCCAATTTTTAAACAAATATAAGATAGGGAAGCCTCTTTATTTCAATTAAAATCCAAAGATATTCTTTGCTGATAATAAGATGATAACACAACCTACGACAATGAGCAAAAATCTTTGACTAACTATTTTTGCCATCCATGCACCTAGCGGTGCAGCTAAAACCCCCCCGATAATGAGTCCGATGATGATTGGCCAGCCTGTAATGCCTATAAAAACAGTAAAAATGCCAGAGGCTGCCAAAGCGACAAGAAACTCCGCGGCATTTACAGTCCCAATAGTAGTTCTTGGAGCATTTCCCCTGCTTAAGAGCGTAGTTGTAACAATGGGACCCCAGCCGCCGCCACCGCTGGCGTCGGCAAATCCACCAATAAATCCTAGAAAAGATACATTGACACTTTTTTTCTCAGCGACCTTATTTTTTATTCCCTTTATTAGAACAACTATGCCCATAATAATCAGATAGAATGAAATAAAAGGCTTGAGGGCATTTCCATCGAAATAAGAAACTACGCCAGCACCAAGAATAGCTCCGAGAATGCCAGGTAAGGCTAGTTTTTTAAAAAGCTGTTTATCCACATTTCCAAAACGCCAATGAGAAATACCCGACGCCGCTGTAGTGAAAATTTCAGCCAGGTGAACACTGGCACTGGCAACTGCCGGACTAACGCCAGTGGTGAGTAAAAAAGTGGTAGAACTTATACCGTAAGCCATTCCCAATGCACCGTCTATAAGCTGAGCTAAAAAACCGGCAGCCAGCCAGACAAAAAATTTAGGGTCAACATATTGAAGTACAAAGGATTTAACGGCGTTTTCACCTATAGGCAACCATAAAAAAAGAAGAAAACTTAATATGAAAAAAAAGGTAATTAAATATAAAATGACAAATAAAGGGGAGATATCTTTTTGGTCAGTCAGTCTAAGCGCTTTCATTTGCCAGTGTTAAAGTTAACGAAAGATGCAAAGGTATAAATTCTATTAAATAAGTAGGGTATTTTATAGAATATCTGAAACTGTTTTTTGTAACATTAATTTTAGGGTTTGGTCGCGAATTTGTAAAAAAACTCTGTGGAGGCCGCAAGCTACTTCATCGGGACAATCTTTGCATTTTTCATAAAATTTTAGTGAAACGCAAGGTAAAAGTGCAATAGCACCATCGAACAGGCGATATATTTCACCGAGTAAGATAGTTTCTGGTGCTTTAACTAAATAGTAGCCTCCTCCTGCACCTTGTTTACTGTTTACAAATCCCCCCTTTTTCAGGTCAAGTAAAATAAGCTCCAAAAATTTTCTTGGAATATTTTCCAATCGGGCAATTTCAGATGTTTGGCAATGAGTATCAGGGTATCGCTTAGCGAGATGAGCGAGTGCCTTAAAAGCATATTTACATTTTTTGGACATCATAAGTTACAAGGCATAAAAAGTGAAATTCGACAGAAAGCAAGATTTCTAGGTATATGATAGGTTTTAGCAGTTAAACGGCAAAGAATCGAATATTTATGTATAAAATTCGCCTTAAAACTAATCAATTTATCTAAAAAAAATCGAATTTAAAAATGTGGTTCATACTCTTATTGCCTTAATCTTTTATAATTTTGTATCTTTAGGAATACTTGAGTTCAATTAACTGCCAATTATCGATGAATACATTTAAAAAAGAAATTTTGTTAAAGGGAAAATTAATTTTTGCATCCCTTTTGTGTCTTTTAATTTCCAGCGCTTGTGAAAAGGAGGTAAAACCTGGTATGGGTGGAGGTCCGGGAAAAGGAAAAGATATGCCGCCGAGTGTGGTAGATTATACTATTGCAACAGGACAGGAATTGACAATGAGCATTTTAGCAACAGGAAATCTTCTGGCTAATGAAACGGTTGAAATAAGGCCTGAACGTGCTGGCAGATTAGAAAAAATATATTTTAAAGAGGGAGGAACGGTTATTAAAGGCGCTTTATTGGCCGAGCTGGATAGAGATGATCTTGAGGCGCAGTTGGCAAAATTAAAAGTCAATGAGCAATTTTCAGATCGCGAAGTAAAAAGAGCAAAGGCATTATTAGATATTGATGGTATTACTCAAGAAGAATACGACAGATTAGTTACTAATCTTAATCTTGTGAAGGCAGATATCCGGGTAACGGAAGTCGGTATAGAAAAAACAAAGATATTTGCCCCCTTTTCGGGTAAAGTGGGTTTGAGACAACTCAGCGAGGGTTCTTTTGTCTCAAATGCCGACCGCCTGGTCTCGTTGCAACAAACTAATCCTATAAAATTAGAATTTGATGTGCCTGAAAGAGAAGCAAGGGATTTAAAAAATGGACAGCTCATCACTTTTACGGTCGAAGGGTTGAAGCAGTCCTTTAAAGCTACGGTTTATGCTCTTTCCTCAGTCATTAATCAAAGTACCAGAACTCTTACGGTTAGAGCAACTTGTCCTAATGGGGAAGGATTATTACAACCTGGAAACTTTGCCAGAGTATCGCTTGTAACCAATAAGGTTCAAAATTCAATATTAGTGCCTACCGATGCCATTATTCCCGTTTTAGAGGGACAGCAATTATTTGTAATTAAAGAAGGAATGGTAGTACCAATGCTTGTTGAAACAGGGTCCCGCAGAAACAATAAAATAGCTATAACCAGCGGAATTTCTATTGGGGATACTATCCTTTTAAGCGGATTATTGGCTGTGAAGCCAGGAGATATGGTTATTCCTGGAAATTTTATTGATCTCGTTAAAATGGACAAATAATGACTTTTTCTTCCTTAAGTATTAATAGACCGGTTTTAGCCAGTGTAATATCTATTGTTATCGTTCTTTTTGGTATCATCGGTTACACCTATCTGGGTATTCGAGAATATCCGAGCATTGATCCTCCCGTCATTTCTGTAAGTACCAGTTATACCGGCGCCAATGCCGATGTTATTGAATCGCAAATTACAGAACCGCTCGAGGAAAGTATCAATGGTATTTCGGGTATTCGTTCTCTGTCGAGTGTCAGCACACAAGGTCGTAGTAGCATTACAGTTGAATTTGAAGTGGGTTTAGATCTTGAGGCTGCCGCAAATGATGTGCGCGATAAAGTTTCTCAGGCGCAGCGTTCATTGCCAGCTGATACCGATCCTCCTATTGTAAGTAAATCGGACGCCGGTTCTTCTAATATTATGACGGTAACCGTGCAGAGCTCTAAGAGAGATTTATTATTTCTTAGTGAATATGCCAATAATGTTTTGAAGGAAAGACTTCAAACTATTCCTGGCGTTTCTAACATTAGAATTTGGGGTGAAAAAAGGTTTGCCATACGTATTAAAATGGATCCCGCGCGTCTTTCAGCCTATTCTTTAACGCCTTTAGATGTAAGAAATGCCCTCCAAAGACAAAATTTAGAACTTCCCGCTGGTAAGATTGAGGGAAATAGAACGGAACTGACCATTCGTGCGCAGGGAAGATTATACACGCCCCAAGAGTTTGGAAATATTGTATTGAGAGAACAAAATGGCATTATTGTTCAGGTTAAAGATGTCGCCGAAGTAGTTTTGGAGGCTCAGAATACAAGAACTATAATGAGGGGTAACGATGGTAAACCACAAGTGGGTGTTGCTTTAACGCCTCTCCCAGGTGCCAACTACATAGAAATTGCCGATGAAGTGTATCGTCGGGTAGAAGCCATAAAAAAGGATAAACCGGAAGATATCATTCTTGATTATGCTTTTGATAGTACAAAACCTATTAGAAGAGCTATCTCTGAGGTGCAGGAAACCATTCTTATTGCCTTCGGCCTGGTGGTGCTGGTTATCTTTTTCTTTTTAAGAGACTGGAGAACCACTATTATCCCCGTTGTCGCCATTCCAATCTCTCTGATTGGAGCGTTCTTCATTATGTATCTTTTTAACTTTTCTATTAATATCTTAACCTTACTTGGTATTGTATTGGCCACCGGTCTAGTGGTTGACGATGCTATAGTAATGCTTGAAAATATTTACCGACGGGTTGAGGAAGGGGAAAATCCTATGGAAGCAGCTCACAAAGGTTCTGAAGAAATATTTTTTGCTATTGTGGCTACTTCAGTAACCTTAGTGGTAGTATTCTTACCTATCGTTTTTTTACAAGGCCTTACCGGAAGACTTTTCAGGGAATTTGGGATTGTAGTGGCCGGGTCGATTATTATCTCAGCCATTGTCTCTCTTTCACTGACGCCCATGATGGCATCACGCATTCTTAAGAAAAACGATTCACACGGCTTTTTATTTAAATTTATCGGGAAGGGTTTGGATAATCTCACCAATGCTTACAATAGTCTGTTGTCCAAATTCATGAAAGTCAGATTTCTGGCAATAATCATTGTTGTGGCTTGTATGGGAGGTATTTATAGATTAATTCAAATCATTCCTTCTGAGTTATCTCCTATGGAAGATAAGAGTGGATTGAGGATATTTTCCACTGCACCAGAGGGAACTTCGTATGAAATAATGGACAGATACATGGAGGAGGTATTGAAATTAGTTGATACTCTTCCCGAGAAAGCGGCGGTTATTGCCGTAACTGCTCCTGGTTTCGGTGGTGCCGGAGCTTTAAACAGCGGTTTCGTTTCTCTTTCTTTGACGCCCCCTTCGGAAAGAACAAGAAGTCAAGATGATATTGCAAAAAGTTTAATGCCGCATTTGAATCGTTTGAATTATGCTAAGTCGATTGTCTCTCAGGAGCAAACCATTAGTGTAGGCAGAAGTTTTAGGAGTTTACCCGTTCAATATGTAATTCAGGCTCAATCTTTTGAAAAATTAAAAAGTATTATTCCTGCTTTTATGGATGAGGTGTCAAAACATCCCGCTTTTGCAGTAAACGATTTAGATTTAAAATTCAATAAACCTGAAATCAGGGTAGATATAGATAGAGAGAGATCTCAAGAACTTGGGGTATCAGTCAGGGATGTTGCGGAATCATTGCAGCTTTACTTTAGTGGACAGAGATATGGTTATTTTCTTAAAAATGGTAAGCAATATGAAGTGATTGGCGAAGCAGATCGTGGGTATCGCGATGATCCATCCGATTTATCCTCTCTTTATGTCAGGAATAATCGGGGAGAACTAATACCTATCAGTAATGTTGTTCGACTCAAAGAAGAATCCAGTCCTCCTCAACTTTATCATTATAACAGATATCTTTCAGCCACCGTATCTGCTGCATTGGCAGAAGGTTACACCATTGGTCAAGGTATAGAGGCAATGGATGAAATAGCTAAAAAAGTATTGGATGAGTCTTATCAAACAGCTTTAGCAGGTGTTTCAAAAGATTTCAGGGAGAGTTCCAGTGGTCTTTATTTTGCCTTTCTCTTAGCATTAGCCCTTATTTATCTGGCTTTAGCAGCACAGTTTGAAAGTTTTCTGGATCCGCTTATTATCATGATAACCGTTCCTTTGGCTCTCGTTGGCGCTCTTTGGGCACTAAATATTTTTGACCATACCCTGAATATATTTAGTCAAATTGGTATCATCGTTTTGGTAGGTATTGTAACTAAAAATGGTATCCTGATTGTTGAATTTGCTAATCAAAAAATGGAAGAAGGTATGGATGCCACCTCGGCAGCCATTTTTGCGGCAACGCAAAGGATGAGACCTATCCTTATGACAAGCATAGCCACGGTACTCGGTGTTTTACCTATTGCTGTTGCCTTTGGCGCAGCAGCAACTTCGAGAATCCCTATGGGTGTTGCCATTATTGGGGGATTAATGTTTTCTTTGGTATTAACCTTATTTGTTATTCCTGCGATATATACATTTTTTAATCGTCAGCATAAAAAAGAATTAACGGCATGATCTACTGTTTCCGAATGGCTATATTTTGCCTATTTATTACCCCTGTTTTTGCACAGGAGGCACCGATTCTCTCACCTGAATCGGCCGTTAAAATAGGCTTGGAAAAGAATTTTGGTATTCAGATTCTTAGAAATAATGAACGAATTGCCCAATTAAATAATACCCCTGGGCGAGCTGGATTTTTACCCACGCTTGGTGTAAATAGTTTGGCGAATTATGCAAGTAATAACACGGAGCAAAAGTTCTTTAATGGTGAAATTCGTTCTGGTATTGGCGCGGGAAATCTAACGACCAGAATGGGTCTGGAGATGAACTGGACTGCTTTCGATGGTTTTAACATGTTCGTAGAAAGAGACAGGTTGGCACTTATGGAAAAAATGAGTAGGGCAGAGACTACCGCTCAGATGCAAACCTTCGCCGCAGGGATTCTTGCCGCTTACTATCGTTTAGTTGAACTGGAGAGATCCACAGAAAATCTGAGATACGCCGTTTCACTGGATCGGGATATTCTCGATTTGGTGAAAAATAAGAAAAAAATTGGTACCGCAAATGGTTTGGAGGTCCTTCAGTCCCAGACGAGGTTAAATAGTGATTCCGCACGACTTGTTTTATTGGAAAATGATATCTCAAGATCAAGAATGAATTTTAATATTTTGTTGAATCTTGATCCTAATACTCCTTTTAGGCTGGATACTCGTTTTCAAAATGCGACTATGCCTTCTTTAGATGAGCTCCTGCTGCGGACTCGGCAGAATCATCCGGATTTATTGCTCACAAAATTGCAAAAGGAACAAGCTGCACTAAGACTGGAAACAGTTAAAAGTAGCTTTTGGCCCGTCGTAACGCTTCAAGCTGCTTATAATGTGGCTTTTTCGCGTTCTGAAGTAGGATTTTTACTTTCCAACCGGTCAAACGGCCCTTTTGTTGGTCTTACTTTAAGATATACTATTTTTGACGGCCAGAACAGGAAGAATGATCAGGAAATTGCCATGGTGCAGATGGAAAATGCAGCCTTAAGAGAAACCGATTTGTTGACTATTCTTGAAGGTAGAATTAAAACAAAAGTTTCTGATTACAGCGCTCTTTCTAATCTTATCAATATGGAAGAGGAAAATTTAGATGCTTCCCGTCAACAATCGGCTTTAGCACGGGAATTATATAGATTGGGGAAAACAACTAATTTTGAAGTGAGAGAGTCTATTCTGCAAGAAATTCAGGCGCTTGACAGAGTTATCAACGCTCAGGCAAGGGTAAAACAAGTAGAAATAGAGATTTTCAATGATGCAGGAATTCCTTTATTTCCTGTGCAATAATTTTGTCAGCATTAATTTACTATTATGAAAAAAATGACTCTGCAGATATTTTCTGCCTGTTTTTTCCTGCTTCTGGTTGGAAATAAACTTTCCGCTCAGCGTGAACCTATAAATGCTCAACTTGTCGAAGCAATTCGCAAAGAAGGCTTGGAGAATAGTCAGGTTATGGAGGTCGCGGCCTGGTTAACCGATGTGCACGGACCACGTTTAACAGGTTCTCCAAAACTTGATAATGCTACGCAGTGGGCTAAATCTACCCTTGAAAAATGGGGGATGTCCAATGTGCATTTAGAGGAATGGGGTCCTTTTGGCAGAGGATGGCAACTGAGTCATTTTTCTATGCATGCGCTGACTCCAACCTATTTTCCTATTATTGCAGTGCCTAAAGCATGGTCTGGTTCTACAAAAGGAGAAATAACAGGTGAGGTCATTTATTTAAATGCGAATGATTCTACAGATTTACCAGCTTACAAGGGTAAATTAAAAGGTAAATTCATTTTGTTAGATACCATTAGAGATTTAAAAGAATGGTTCGATGCGCCTGCAGAAAGACATTCTGACGCCGCTTTGCTACAAATGGCTCAGGCTCCCCTTCCTGGAGGAAGACCGGAAAGAGATTATAGAGGAATGGGTGGATTTAGTTTCAATACTCAATTGTGGAAATTTATTTCCGATGAGAAACCCGCAGCTGTGCTCGATCGCGGTTTTAAAGGTGATTTAGGCGTAGTTTTTGCCACCGGTGCTCGTGTAACAACGGGTAGAGCTCAAGATGTTGACAATCCAGTAATACCTCAGGCTACCTTGTCGGTTGAACACTATAATAGAATTTTACGTACGGTTAATAGAAATATGCCCGTTTCCCTGAGTTTAAATTTATTGGGTACTTATACCAATCCAGATGGAATGGAACATAATCTGATAGCAGAAATTCCAGGTTCTGATAAAGCGGACGAGGTGGTCATGTTAGGTGCACACATCGATTCTTGGCATAATGGAACTGGAGCAACAGATAATGCTGCAGGTTCTGCGGTTATGATGGAGGCACTTCGCATTATTCAGGAAGTTACCAAAGCAACGGGTATTAAACCAAGACGTACTATTCGCCTAGCTCTTTGGACAGGTGAAGAACAAGGTCTTTTGGGTTCAAGAGCTTATGTAAAAAATCACTTTGGTGAAACGCCAGAGGGGGATGCTAAAAGAGCTAAGATTTCTGCTTATTATAATCTTGATAATGGAACAGGTAAAATAAGAGGTATTTACGCTCAGGGAAATGACAAAATAGTTCCTATTTTCAATAGCCTGCTTCAACCTTTTAAAGATCTTGGGGCTGCAACAGTTACCTATAGTAATACAGGCGGTACAGACCATCAATCTTTTGATGGTGTTGGTATTCCTGGATTTCAGTTTATTCAGGAACCTATCGCCTATTCCACTAGAACACATCACTCAAATATGGATAACTGGGATCATTTAATCGCTGATGACCTTAAACAGGCAGCAACGGTTATTGCATCTATTGTTCTGCATACAGCTATGCGTGATGAACTTATGCCTAGAAAATAAAGAAATTTGATACTCGAAGCTTGTGTTGAATCAGCTGCTCAGGCAGTTTTAGCTGAACAAAATGGGGCAGATAGAATTGAACTCTGTTCTCATCTAGAATGGGATGGCTTAACACCTTCCGATGATTTGCTTAATGAAACCCTTTCCCGGATCTCTATTCCTATTATGGCTATGGTGAGGTCCAGGAAAGGTGATTTCGTTTATTCTTCAGAGGATGTATTCAAAATGAAAGTTTCCGCTTCTTTTTTTAAGGATGTCGGCGTCAAAGGTATTGTTTTCGGTAGCCTTTTGAAAAATAATGAAATTGATTTTAATTCTCTAGATAAAATCTCAAACACTGCCTTTGATTTGCCCGTTACTTTTCATAAGGCCATTGACCTTACCCCGGATCCCCTGAAATCGTTGATGGCTCTTGCTCGGGAAAAGATAGTTTCAACCGTTCTAACCTCAGGCGGACCTGGCTCAGCGTGGGACAATAGATTGGTTTTAAAAGAAATGGTTGCCTTTGGAAAAGATAATAATGTGACCGTTTTGGTGGCCGGGGGCGTTCGCTTTGACAATTTGCCAGCCTTACATGAGTTTTTAAACGCGACGGCCTATCATGGTAGAAAAATAGTGCCCAATATTGGTTAAATACCAATATTTACCTCGTAAAAAAAGTTTCACCACCATAAGAACGATGACTCTTCAGAAAAGAGGGTTATTTCCATGTTTACAATGCCCAGGGAAGAAAATGAATGGCTTATCCATCTTGGTATGGTCTCATTTTCAAGTTCTCGCCAGGTAACTACGCTTCCTTCCTCCTTTTCATTTCGGTAAGCTATTGATGCATTATCCACCTTTTTAGAGAATAAATAAGGGAAAAAATCCATCGGAAATGGACCTGGAATTACTTGTCGAAAAGTTGAAAATCGGTAAAGAGTTCTGGCATTGTGGGTAAACAACCATTTTTCTGCATAGATTATCTGATAGGTCAAGTCGGCAAAAAATATATATTGTTTAGTGTCAGGATTTATATAAATCTTACCTTCTAAAGGTGTTTTTCGTCCTTTTTTGGAAACTAAATGCCCTTTAACCCTCATTCTAAGGCATGGACCGTCAGCATATAAAACTTTTGCCAAAGAAATGGCTTGTTTTCTAACGCTATTTGCACCAAGGGAATCCAACAGTATAATGATAAAAATAATCCAAAGTAAGGAAGTAGTAATAAGTATCATGGCTATTTATAAAATATAAACTTAAAAAATCATTGATCTTTTGCGTGTAATAAAGAAAAGATATCTGAAAACTTCTCCATCGTCGGTTTTGGAAAATAAATAAGATGAACAATAACGGCGGGTAAAATCTCAATATCAGGCCTTCCAATACATTCAAAAATACAGGTTTTGTCCCAGCCACTGATTTCGGCTAAGGTTTCCCACCACGATACTTCCCCTTCCGGCCACTTCCTGTCCGTATTTTGGGCTATATAAATTTTAGACCATTCGTGAGCGGTAACCGGATAATGATTTATTGGGTTCATGTA
>Ga0208787_1000278_pt1 | contig 25533 bp, 22 predicted proteins | sample Wag4_2014_7_11_FD_187362 | JGI IMG/M metagenome (GOLD analysis project Ga0208787, IMG submission 187362) | Fresh water microbial communities from Ohio, USA - Utica-2 Time Series HT 2014_7_11 (SPAdes) (version 2) | ecosystem: Environmental > Aquatic > Freshwater > Water tank | place: USA: Ohio...
TTCAGGATAATCAATATTGCAGAACGGCAACGCAGTACCTTTAGCAGAGCATACGCTTATGGCGTTGCTTCAGTTTTCTTTTTTCATGTATTTGTCAATATCGGCATGACTATTGGAATTGTTCCAGTAATAGGGATTCCTCTGCCTTTTATGAGCTTTGGCGGCACGGCACTTATTACCTATACAACGATGTTATTCATTCTGCTCCGTCTCGACGCCGACCGTCAAATGATTTTGCGTTAAAATGTTACCATGAAAATAATGCCACTATCTGAGGGTAGCTTTACCATAGACCATTCAAAAGTGTTTATCCCCTTTGATCCTGCCACAGATAATATGCAACAGCGCTCAAGGGGAAGTTTGCTTGTAGAAATTCAGCCCTTTTTGGTTGAGACTTCGAAGGATCTTATTTTGCTCGATGCAGGACTTGGTTTTAGTAGACATGGCGTTTTGCAACTGTTCGACCGGATTGATTCTTTGGGATATGCCGCTTCAGACATTACCAAGGTGCTCATGAGTCACCTCCATCGTGATCATGCAGGAGGTTTGTCTTTCAGGGATGCCTACAGTGGTGTTTATCATCTTTCTTTCCCCAATGCTTTTCATTACATTCACAAACAGGAGTTACATTTTGCACTTTATGGAGGAAATGCTTCATATGATCCTACAGGTCTTAATCTGCTAGAAGGACATGATAAGGTTGTGATGCTTGATGATCACGGGGTTATCGATGGGTATATTACACATCAGTTGACTTCGGGTCATTCGCTTTTTCATCAGGTATTCTTTATTAGAGAAGACGGGGTAACATTGTTATTTGCTGGAGACGAGGCGCCTCAATTGCAGCAGATGAAAACACGATTTGTTGCCAAGTATGATCAGGATGGAAAAAAAGCAATGGCCTTGCGTCAGAAGTGGTGGGAACAAGGTCAAACAGAAGGTTGGACATTTGCATTCTACCATGACATCAGTACGCCTACTTTTTCTTTTCGATAGTTAGTGGGTGTATTTAGTAAAGTATTTTAAGTAAAAATGAAGTAGTTATTAAAAAAAAGAGGCCAGCTCTAGAGAGAGCCAGCCGTTGCTAACCTATGAAAAACACCGAGTTAAAGTTACATGATAAAATTTTATAATCAAAACCCTTTTTTTCTGGGTTCCATTTGTTTTTTTTCTGATTGTCTTTTTTGAAACTCCCTTCTAACAAGAGATTTAAATTCCTCCTCAGCTCCAAAAACCTTATTGGCCCTTTCCTGACTCATTACCTTAGAAAAATCATTTCTGTATTTCTTCTTAATATCTAATGTTTTCTGCTGTTTTTCAAGGTGATCACCCATCTTTTTTTCAGTGGCAATCGCTCTTAATTCATTTCGATATTGGTTAAAAACCGGCCAGAATTTTTGGGCTTCATTGGGTGAAAGGTTCAACTCTTTGGTGATAAATGCCATTTCCATAGCCTGGATTTTTTTTATTTCTGCAAGCCTATTCTCACGCTGCATTCGCTGATCTTGACTATTTGCAAAAAGAACTGTAATAGATAGGATAAGGATTAGGATACTCTTTTTCATAACAATTGAATCATTTTAGTTTAATCCATTATTTCTGTATCATCATATCCGTCTTGATGTAGATATAATGAGATGTCTTTTTCTGGAATTTCCTGCAAAATTTCCTCAATAACATCTTTGTTTATTTCCACAAGAAGCGTTGATTGCAAATCTGATTCTTCGTTCGGTAGGTCTGAAATTTCCGAAACTGCATCTTCATTCAGGTAGCTGTCATATGCATCCGTAGAAATACCGGTGATGCTGGCTTCCACGTTCATAAGGGAATAACTATCAGTAACATTTATGTTGTCAGACAGAAATCCCCATACTGTTAATAAACCAGCAATAGTGGCAGCTATTGCATAACGTAAAATTCTTCTGATTGGGATAACTTTTCCTGATTTTATAATTTTATTAGGAATCGTAGTTTTAAAGTGATTAAAATATCCTTCGGGAACCGTGAATGGGACCTCTTTATTCAGATTACCTAGAAAATCCAATGAAGGGTCTTCCTCATATTCTTGTATTTTTTGTAAGATTTGTTTGGGTAAATTTTCAAAATAGCTTGCCTGTGGTGTGTTAAAAGGTGTTTCTTCAGTCAATTCCGCAACGGTCTGGCTGATATCAATAAGCTCGTCTAGTATGTAATTGCTTTTTGGCATCTCTTTATTGACTGATGAGGATAAGAATGGTTTAATGGTTAATTATGTATTCTTCAATCTTTTTTACGGCATGGTGGTAACTGGCTTTCAGGGCCCCTACTGAGGTTTCCAGTATCTGACTCATGTCTTCGTATGTCATAGCATCAAAATAACGGAGATTGAAAACAATGCGTTGTTTCTCAGGTAGTTGCTGTATAGCCAATTGCAATTTCCATATGGCTTTCTGTTCGTCGAAACCTCTTTCAGCCACTAATCTGTTTTCCATGGTTTCACTGACCAGGTCAAATGAAATACTGGATTTACGTTTCTGCTGTTCCAGGTGAGACAATGATTCATTTACTGCAATTCTATATAGCCAGGTATAGAGTCTGGCGTCCTCCCTGAAATTCTGAAGGGCGTTCCATGCCTTTATAAATACATTTTGAAGAACATCATCGGCATCTTCATGCGTAATAACAATTCTTCTGATTTGCCAGTAAAGTTTTTCCTGGTATTTTTTTACAATTAAAGTAAACACCTTTTCCCTGTCCTGATTCGATTTAAACAGGGATACGAGTTCATTATCGTCATTTGGTTGCCCGTCAGGCATTTTTTCTTGCTATTGCTTTTTCTGCAGCTGCAACAATAAACTCCGTATCGAGTCCGTACTTTTTGAGAAGCTCTGTTGGTTTACCACTTTCTCCAAATGTATCTTGTGTGCCAATCATTTCAATTGGAATAGGGTGCGAAGCTGTAGAAACTTGTGCTATAGAATCTCCTAATCCGCCAAGTATATTGTGCTCCTCTGCAGTTACAGCACATCCTGTTTTCTGGATAGAGTGGATAACCGCTTCTTTATCTAGAGGCTTTATAGTATGAATGTTGATAACATCTGCTAAAATACCTTTTTCCTTGAGTATTCTTGCAGCTTCAACAGATTTCCATACCAAGTGACCACATGCGAATATGCTTACATCATTTCCCTCTGCCAAATGCTGGGCTTTTCCGATGATGAAGGGTTCTTCTGGTTTTGTGAAAATTGGCCAAACAGGTCTGCCAAAACGTAGGTAAACAGGGCCATTATAATCTGCAATCGCCATGGTTGCAGCCTTGGTCTGGTTATAATCACAAGGAACAATCACGGTCATTCCTGGAAGCATTTTCATGAGTCCAATATCTTCAAGAATCTGGTGGGTTGCGCCATCCTCTCCAAGAGTCAATCCAGCATGGGAAGCACATATTTTTACATTTTTACCGGAATAGGCCACTGACTGTCTAATTTGATCATATACCCTGCCTGTAGAAAAATTGGCAAAAGTTGTGGTGAACGGAATTTTACCACCCACAGTAAGACCTGCAGCTATGCCGATCATGTTTGCTTCAGCTATGCCACATTGAATGAACCTGTCTGGGTATGACTTTATAAACTGACCGAGTTTTAGGGAACCAGCAAGGTCTGCTGTAAGGGTAACAACGTTGGGGTTTTTTTGCCCCAATTCATAAATTCCGTCACCAAAACCACTTCTTGTGTCTTTCTGTCCGGTTACCTGTATCGAATCCAACATGATCGTTAAAATTTGGCACAAAGTAAGGCTAAAAGCGATGCAATGAAAGCATTGGCCCGTTAATTTTTTCCCTAATTCAGTCTGTATGTTCGGATATCAAGATGAAGGGGGAGTGTCTGCATGTATTGCTCCCATTTCCATGCACTAGCCATAATGTCATTCAGCGTATATTGAGGAATCCAACCAAGCAACTTCCTGGCTTTATCATTGTTGGCAAATATTGCAATTACATCACCGGGTCTTCTTTCTCCAAGTCTGTAATTAAGTTTGATGCCAGTGCTTTCTTCAAAAGCTTTGATTGATTCCAATACTGAAATGCCATCTCCTGAACCTATATTGAAAACTTCACACTTAGAAGCATCGCTATTTTCCATAAGAAATTTTATTGCACGTGTATGAGCGTGAGCGAGGTCGCAAACATGAATGAAATCACGAATACAAGAGCCGTCTCTTGTGGGATAATCTGTACCAAAAACAGTTAATTGTGGTATTTTTCCTGCAGCAGTCTGTGTAATGACTGGCGTCAGATTCTGGGGTTTATCTACTGGCAACTCCCCCAAAAGTGCACTGGGATGTGCACCAGCAGGGTTAAAATAGCGCAGTAACACAGATTTACATCGGTTGTTTGTAGCAGCAAAGGCCTCAATCATTTGTTCTCCCATCTGTTTTGTTAGTCCATATGGGGATTCAGCTTGTTTACGAGGCGTTTCTTCAACAACCGGAATTTGATCTGGATTACCATAAACTGTACAAGAGGAAGAAAATACAAAATGCGGAATGTCAAATTCTTCAATGCATTTTAAGACATTGATTAGCGATCCCATGTTGTTCTGGAAGTAAAGGAGCGGGTTCTCAACCGATTCTCCAACTGCTTTGTAAGCAGCAAAATGGATGACTCCTGTGATATTGATATTATCCTCAAATATCGCCCTGGTTTCATCAAAATTACATAGGTCAACTTTGTAGTTTTTGATTCGTTTGCCCGTAATTTTTTCGATGCCATCAAGCATACCTGCATTTGACCGGGATTGGTTGTCTGCAGAAATAACTTCATATCCATGTTGAAGAAGGTCAACAATTGTATGTGAGCCAATGTAACCAGTTCCACCGGTAACCAGAATTTTTCCTTTCATATCATTAATTGACAAGATCAGTTAGGTACTTTCCATAGCCACTTTTGAGTAGTGGTTCAGCTAGTTTGAGTAATTGTTCTGTGTTGATAAATCCTTTTCTCCAGGCAATTTCTTCAATACAGGCAACTTTTATTCCCTGTCTTTGTTCAAGGACCTGAATGAATTGTGATGCCTGCATCAGTGAGTCAAATGTTCCAGTATCAAGCCAGGCAGTTCCCCTGTCTAGCACAGAAACATTCAGTTTTCCCATGCGCAGGTATTCGAGATTGATATCTGTAATTTCATATTCACCTCTGGGTGAGGGTTTTATGTTTTTCGCAATATCCACTACTTGATTGTTGTAGAAATAAAGTCCGGGTACAGCGAACCTGCTCTTGGGTATAACTGGTTTTTCTTCAATTGAAATCGCTTTCATATCTGAATCAAACTCAACAACACCGTATCTTTCCGGGTCACTGACCTGGTATGCATAAACGATGCCACCATCTGGATTCGTGTTTTTTTCGAGTGTTTTGCCAAGACCCATTCCATAAAAAATGTTGTCTCCCAAAACCAATGCACAGGAGTCATTGCCTATGAATGATTCACCAATGACAAAGGCCTGGGCAAGTCCATTTGGAACAGCCTGTTCTGCATAAGAAAAATTGATTCCCAAGTGGCTTCCGGTTCCAAATAGTTTCTGAAACTGTGGTAGGTCTTGTGGTGTGGAGATTATCAGGATGTCTCTTATACCAGATAACATTAACGTGGAAAGAGGGTAGTAAATCATTGGTTTGTCATAAACCGGCATGATTTGCTTGCTGATTGCATAAGTTATAGGATAAAGCCTGGTTCCTGAACCTCCGGCCAAAATGATGCCTTTCATACATGTTATATTGGATACAAAGATGGCGTTTTTTTATTTATCCACAACCACTCCCACGCTTAACATTGGCTTAACATGAAGGGCGTAATTGGTTAAAATTGAGATACCATCTGGGTTAAGTACGGAGAGGAATTACAATCAAACTGAACTATCCGCAATTCAATTTTTCTCAAAGCTTTGTTACATTTTTCCTTATCTGCAGGCTTGATTGCAGGTGCAGTTGGGCAAAATATGGTTGTGCTTTCTGGTAAGGTAATTAACAGAAGTAATGAGCCAATTCCAGGTGCCTCAGTTTCTGTATCTGGGACTTCTCGATCAGTAATTGCTAACATTGAAGGTGTTTTTTCATTGCAGCTTGAAAAATCAAAGAAATATACAATCGTAGTTTCTAGCGCAGGCTACATCACGAAATCAATTGATGAAGTTGAGGTTGGTGGTTCTTTGGAAGATCTCTTTACAATAGTATTGGAGCCTCGTGTAACAACAGGTGAGAATATTGTCATCAGGTCAACAAGAAGACAAGAAAGCACCGTTGCATTATTGACTTTCCAGCGCACAAGTGCGGGCATGGCCAGTGGACTTGCCGCTGATTTCATAAGAAGAACACCGGATAAGAATACTGGTGAGGTTTTAAAACGTGTTAGTGGCGCATCCATACAAGATAACAAGTTTGTCATAGTTCGTGGATTGTCTGACCGTTACAATGCCGCTATGCTCAACAGTGCATTACTTCCGAGCAGTGAGCCTGACAAAAAAGCATTTTCTTTTGACATGTTCCCTGCTGCATTAATTGACAACATCATTATCAACAAAACTGCTACTCCCGAATATACAGGAGAGTTTACTGGTGGCTTGGTTCAAGTTAATACCAGAGATATCCCTACAAAAGATGTGCTGACTGTTGGTTTTGGACTTGGTTATAACAATCAATCTACTTTCAAACCATTTGTTAGTAATGCCAGGAACCAATACGATTGGTTAGGGTTTGATGATGGAACCAGATCAATACCAGATAGTTTTCCCGCAACTGCTCAACTCTATCGTGCACTCGGCAAGAACGCTGCAGGTGTAGATAAGCAGGTTAATCTTACCCAGGAATTCAGGGGTGATGTTTATGGAGAAGTGCAGTCAATAGCAGCTCCTATAAAAAATTTCAGCCTTACTTATGCCCAGAGCCATAAATTTAAAAATGGCGGAAGCTTGGGTACTTTACTTGCTCTGAATTACCGTAATTCTATGTTGGTTTATAATGCCAACAAGGCATTTTATGAAGCTGATGGAAAAAATGTATTCGAGTACACTGATGTTCAAAACCGATACCAAACCAATCTGGGTGGCGTAATGAATATCACGTGGGTGAAGGGTAAACACAAAATTTCCTTTAAGAATCTTTTCAACCAGCTTTACGAAGACAATTACTACAAAAGGACAGGTTACAATACCAATAGGTTGAATGATATTCAGTTCTATTCATCTTATCTTAATCAGCGTTCACTTTTCAGTTCACAGCTTGAAGGCGAGCATCAGCTTTCCAAATCTGGTATAAAGTTTAAATGGAACGGAAACGCAGGCTAAAATTGGAAAACACAGCCTGATTTGCGCAGTGCACTTTATGCCAGAACCATTAACACCACGCTTCCATTTGAGCTTGACCCGGATGATACCCGCAGGTTTTACAGCGATCTGAAAGATTACAGCTTTGGTGGTGGTGGTCAGTTTATCATACCCATGAACTGGGGATTAAAAGACAAACAGACATTCAAACTTGGAGGAAACAATCTGGTGCGAATACGCGATTTCAGCAGCCGTATCTTTAGGTATAACATTACAAACTTCAATTCTTTTGTTGCAAAGAATGCACAGAAACCTGTCGGTTCAGCATTTTATTACGACAACATGGGGCAAAATGGGTATGTGCTTGAAGAGTTTACCAATAACCAAGACAGGTACTTTGGAGTTTCAGTTCTCAATGCTGCCTATGGTATGTTTGATAATAAGTTTGGTGCATTCCGATTTATTTGGGGTTTGAGGGCAGAGAATTTTCAGCAGTTGCTTACTTCGAAAACGCAAACTGGAGAGCGTGCTGCAAAGCTTACTGAAAAGTGGGATTACCTTCCTTCTGGAAACATAATTATCAATGTTGGGGACAGACAAAATCTACGCATTGCTACGAGCAGAACGGTGGCCAGGCCGGAGTTCAGAGAAATTGCTGAGTTTGCATTCTTTGATTACGAAATGAATTACGGTGTGAAAGGTGACACTTCTCTACGTAGAAGTTCCATTTTGAATTATGATGTACGTTACGAAATATACCCCAAGGCGGGAGAATCAATCAGTTTAGGGGCATTTGTAAAAGATTTTACCGATCCAATAGAATTCAGGCTTGATCCTTCCAGTAATGCTGATGCAAGGAGATACTTTTTCCAGAATGCTGTAAGCGCCAGAACAGTTGGCTTGGAATTTGAAATTCGCAAATCGCTCGATTTTATTGCACCTTCGTTAAAGAATTTCAATTTCTTTGGTAACTACACTTACCTGAATTCTGAAGTTGTTTTCAATGACCTCAGTGCTGCTAATAAAGAGGTGAAAGCAGACCGTCCACTGCAAGGGCAGTCCCCTTATCTTATTAATGCAGGTTTGCAATTTACCAGCAATGTCTTTAATGCATCAGTATTGTATAACAGGGTAGGTGAAAGACTTACACTTGTTGGGAATGATGAGTTCCCCAATGTATATGAGCGTCCAAGAAATCAGTTAGATCTTCAACTTGCCCATAAAGTGCTTGATGGAAAAGGTGAGGTGAAAATCAATTTTGCAGATATCCTTAACAATGCCTTTTATTTCTATGAAAACTTAGATTCAAAAACAAGTTTCACCGAAGGTATAGACCGAATGTTTAATTCTTACAAGCAAGGGTCTACAATTACAGTTGGATTCACATACGATTTTAATATTTCACGTAAAAAATAGGCATCACTACAAGAAAAAAGATAAAAAACAGTTTATGAAAAAAATGCTTTTTGGAGTTCTCGCCATCGCCGCAATCACAGTAAGCTCCTGTATTAAAGTAAATTTCGAAGAAACCATCAACAACACTACATCCGGTGGTTCCAATGCAACAGATCCACAGGATCCAGCTACCAATGGCGGAATTATTCAGGGTATTCTAAACAAAAGTTATTACCTGCCTAAAGGTAAGTATACACTCAAAGGATACGTATATGTAACCGACGGTAATATCCTAACCATTGCTCCAGGAAGTGTTATTGTTAGTGACATTACTGAAAAAGGAGCATTGATTATTGAGCGTGGGGCCAAGTTAATTGCTGACGGTAGACCAACTGATCCTATTGTTTTTACATCTGGAAAAGCAATCGGTCAACGCACACCAGGTGATTGGGGAGGTATAATTATGTTGGGTAAGGCACCAACCAATCGTCCGCTTGATCCTGCTCCTGTTGTTGAAGGTGGTGTTGGTCGTAAATATGGAGGAACAGAGCCAAATGATGAAAGCGGAATCCTTCGTTATGTGCGCATCGAATTTGCAGGTATTGCTGCGGAGCCAGGATCTGAGATCAATGGGTTAACGCTAGGAGGTGTTGGTTCAGGCACAATTATTGAAAAAGTTCAGGTGTCGTTTGGTAATGATGATGCTTACGAGTTTTTTGGTGGTACCGTCAACTGCAAAAACTTGATTGCTTTTGCTACTGCTGATGATGACTTCGATTTCGACTTTGGTTATCAAGGTAAAATACAGTACGCAATTGCTTGCCGCAAGCCTGATTTTGTTGATGGTGGTGATGCAGGTAATGGCATTGAGTGTGACAATGATGGTTCAGGATCACTTGCAACCCCAATTACGAGACCTCAGTTAAGCAATTTCACTTTTGTTGGTCCAAATAATGCTACTGGTACTGCTGCTAATCATAATTTCGGTAATCGTTGGAGAAGGTCAACCCAATTTGTTTTGCGCAATTCAGTCATGATTGGTTGGGCAAAGGCTGGTTTATCCATGGAGTCTAAAGCAACTGCAGAAGCATATCTGTCTGGTACATCTGAGTTTAGGAATAACCTTGTCCATACCAATGCGGCTGGAGCTTTCTACCGCGGTGATGCTGCTGCTATCGCTGTAATCAACGCAGCTGCTATTCAGGCAAAAGCTGAATCAGAAGGTTGCATAACACTTTCCAATGCTGATGATGCGCAACTCAACGCCCCCTATTATTCCACAGCTCCAAATTTCCTTCCAAAGTCTGGTTCGCCAGCTTTGACGGGTGCTAGTTTTACCGGTATGAATTCTTATTTTACTACAGGAACTTTCCGTGGTGCTATGGGAACAAGTAACTGGACCGCTGGATGGACTAATTGGGATCCACAGAATAAGGCCTATTAATTATCTTTGTGATTTGTATATGACAAAAGGGAGGATTTCAATATTCTCCCTTTTGTCATTTATGCTCATTTTTATTTTCTGGAATATAGGCATAAGCAACTTCGAAACTATTCTTTTTCCTGGCTGACTGAATTTTACCTATTGGAAGATTTTTTTTCTGTGGGGTAGGCTCACATACCGTGTATGATTTATTATCGTAGTTTATCGTGTAGCCTTTACCGTCTAGCTCAACCCCAACGTTCACATGATCGGGATAACTCAATACAATCATTGGCAGGTTGTAAATTTCCTTAACTAGGTAGTAGAAACGCGCTGCTCTATCTTCACAGTCACTTTTTTCATATAAAAGGGTTTCTTCAGGACTCAATCTTTTTTCCCTGCCAAATACTTCTGTGTCATTGGCAAAATCAAATGCTGTTCTTGTAAAATTCATCAGAAATTCTACACCTTTTTTGACAGGCAAATTTTTAAGTTTAACCATTAAGTTATTTATTAGTGATGCACTGGTTACATAGTTAACAGGAATATTGAATTGAGCTTCATAACTGGTTACAGGGTAGTTTGTAAAATAATTTTTCAATTCCTGATTTACCAAAACTGGTATTGTATAAGACCTAGATTTGTATTGAAATTCTAATATTTTTTCCGTAACCTTCTCTTGAGGAATTTTAGGGATACTTGAAATTACAAATTTGAAATCTTTACCCTTTTCGTGATTCAAACTCTTGATATCTAAACCGGCAAATTGTATGGACTCAACATAATTAAAATCATGGTAGTTCATGCAAACATAGTTTTCGCCCTCAAACATTTTTATCGGTAGGTTATAGATTACATCGTTTGATTTGATATACAATAAAAATGATTTCCCATTCCAGCCTATCAAAGGTGCATAACCAAGATTTTCGAGGAGATTTGCTTTTGTCAAGGTGTACAAGTTGAAATCTGCAGATTTTGGAGAAATCACATTGGCACATTTTCTAATAAGCTGGTATGTAAGCCAATCTGATAGCTCCATATCTCTTTTTGTTTCTTCAATTACTTCTTTTATGCTTTTTGTTTTATTGCCAATTTCAGCCATAATTGCATCAATATCAATGTTTCCACTGTCTTTAAATGCCATAATTACGGGATACTCGTAACTAAATGAAATATTTTTTCCCCAAAAGTCTAAGTTTGAGAAATTGTAGGGTAACTGTGCCCGGGTTGAAATTGCGCCAGTAATTACAATAATCAGGCTGTATAAAAATTTCAAGCTGTTCATTTTTACAAAAGCATTATCTAAATTTAACAAAAAAATAATATTGAAACAAATTTCACATGTTTAACCCGGAAATCAGATTTCAGGTTTAATTGTTATTTGTTGTATTATTTTTTTGTAAAATCCTGATTATCTGAGTGTTCATTGTGACATTAGCCTTAGTTTAGTGCTATGTCCAAACTAAATTTTGTTCAAAGGGATATAAGCTGGCTTGCTTTCAATGCCAGGGTTTTGCAGGAGGCAAACGACATTACAGTTCCATTAAAGGAAAGGATTCGGTTTTTGGGTATTTTCTCCAATAACATGGATGAATTTTTTCGGGTACGTGTAGCAACGCTTAAAAGGATGGAGGAGTATGAAACTGGAAAAAAACGGTTACAGATGCATATGGAGGAAACCCCAAGTTTGGTTTTGAATGAGATACAACATGTTGTATTGAAGCAACAGAATGAGTTTGATAGAATTTGGGAAGATATTCAGTTGCAGTTAAAAAAGCAGCATATCTATTTGAAAACTGACAAACAGCTTAGCGCCAGCCAAAAATGTTTTGTTATTGATTATTTTGAGCGAAATGTGAGGGCTAACATTATCCCTCTCATGATAGAAAGTTTGCCGGAATTACCTTATCTCAGGGACAAAAGTATTTATCTAGGCGTGGTCATGCAAAAGCATGATTCTGCGTACAAGCAGCAATATGCTTTGATAGAGATACCTTCAAAAGCCCTTGGTAGATTTTTACAGTTACCAACATCAAAAAAGGAAACCCATATTATTCTACTTGAAGATATTATAAGGGTTAATCTTCCGCTTATATTTTCTTATTTTGGATTTGATCATTTTGATGCCCACATTTTCAAAGTAACTAAAGATGCTGAAATTGATCTTGATGCTGATGTGAGTACTTCATTGGTTGAGAAAATGCAGAAGGGACTTAAAAACAGGCGAAAAGGTAAACCTGTTCGGTTTGTTTATGATAAGGCCATGAACAGCGGTTTATTGAATTACCTTATCAAGAAGTTAAAATTAGATAGAAAGTCAAGTATCATTCCCGGGGGTAGAATTCATAATTTCAAACATTTTATGGATTTTCCTGATGTATTTACAGACGCTTCAAAAAAGATACAACCAATTCCACATCCCGGCCTTCAAAAGGCTATCAGAGTTACTGACGTAATTGATAAGCGCGATATTCTTTTGCATTTTCCATACCATTCCTTTTCTGCAATTATCGATTTGTTGCGTGAAGCGGCGATTGATCCAGATGTGCGATCTATAAAAATTACCGCATATAGGCTTGCATCTGATTCAAAAATTGTGAATGCACTAATCAATGCGTCCAGAAATGGCAAGCAGGTGGAAGTCATGTTAGAGCTTAAAGCGAGGTTTGATGAAGAGGCGAATCTCGAGTGGAAGAATGTATTAGAGGATGAAGGTGTTAAGGTTATTATTGGTATTCCTAACATGAAAGTTCATGCCAAGGTATGTATAATCAAAAAGAGACGAGGTAATAAAACGATACAATATGGCTTTGTGAGTACCGGGAACTTGAATGAGAAAACTTCAAATTTTTATGGGGATCATTGTTTGCTTACTTCAAACAGAGGGATTATGGCAGACATCAACAGGATTTTCCATTATCTCGAAAATCCGGTACTTCATGCTGAAAGTCTTGTTGAATGTAAGACACTGATGGTGAGTCCTGTTGGTATGCGGAAATCGCTTCTTCAGCTTATAGAATTTGAGATCAGGGAGGCTAAAAAAGGGCGTCCATCAGGCATTACATTAAAGTTGAATTCATTGAGTGATATTTCACTTGTTGAAAAACTCAATCAGGCAGCTCAATGTGGCGTTAAGGTTAATCTAATTATCCGGGGTATATATTCAGCCAAACTTGGTCAAAAGAAAAAAAAGGCGGCTATTCATGCAGTAAGTATTGTTGATGAGTTTCTGGAACATGCCAGAGTATTGATTTTTTATAATACAGGAAATGAGCGTATTTATATTTCAAGTGCAGACTGGATGGTACGCAATTTGGATCACCGAATAGAGGCGGCGTGTCCCATCAATGATCCTGAGCTGAAAAGGGAGTTACAAGATATTTTAGATATCCAGCTCTCGGATAATATTAAAGCGAGAATTTTAGATGAGGATTTCGAAAACAACTATGTAAATTCGCAAAGTCCAGAAAAATTAAGGGCACAGCAGGAGATTTATAATTATCTTTTAAAAAAGCGAATCAAATAAATTGAGATTAGCAGCAATTGATATTGGCTCAAATGCCTGCAGATTACTGATCAGTGAAGTTGTTTTTAGTGCGGAAGAGAAACCCCGGTTCGACAAGTTAAATCTTGTTAGGGTTCCATTAAGACTTGGTTTCGAAGTATTTGAAACAGGTATTATACCTGACACAAAGGTATCTATGATGATGCATGCCATGCAGGCTTATTCAAGTTTAATGAAAGCATATCGGGTAGATAAGCATATTGCAGTTGCAACCAGTGCCATGAGGGATGCCCGAAATGCAGACCAAATTGTGCAAAGGATAGACAAGGAAACTGGAATTCAGATACAAGTGATAACAGGAGATTTTGAAGCATCGCTAATTTATGAGTCTCATATTGCCGAAAGTTTAGATACGAAAAATAATTATTTATACATTGACGTAGGTGGAGGAAGTACTGAGCTTACTTTATTTATGAACAGCCAGCTCATGTTTAAGCGGTCATTCAACATTGGTACGATAAGATTGCTTAAAGGTCAGGTTAGTGAGAATGACTGGCAAGTATTGAAAGAAGTCATACGTGAAGAAGTTCGTGGATTAAAAAGCTGCATTGCTATTGGAACCGGAGGTAATATCAATAAAATATTTTCCTTGAGTAAAAAAAAGGATGGGAAACCAATTGGGCTAGACTTACTGAAGGCGTACTACAGGGATTTGTCCTTACTTACAATTCAAGATCGTATGCATTATTTTAATCTACGTGAGGATAGGGCTGATGTTATTGTGCCTGCTTTACTGATATATACTCAGGTGATGAAGTGGGCATTGATTGATGAGATGTTTGTTCCCAAAATTGGAATTGTTGATGGTTTGATACAACATCTTTATTCAGAACTTTCTTCTGTTTGATTTTTATATCAGAATGCAATGTCATGAGGTGTTCAATAATGTCTTCCGTTGAATGGTTTAATTTCAGCAAAGACTGGTTTTTATTATTCATCCACTCGTAGAATGTGTTAATAAACGTATCATCCCAGTCCATTAGAATTTGTGCATTGAATTTTTTCAGAGCTTCGGCATTACAAAGTTGTTCATATTGACCTTTCATGGGATTAACCATCAGACTTTTCCCGAGATACAATGCTTCAGCTGGTGTTTCAAATCCACTTCCTGTGATGATGCCATTACAGTTTAACATACTCATATTGAAGAGTGCAGGATTGGTTGGATAGAATTGTATGTTAGCCCTGGTAAATGGTTGGGTGACTTTTCCTGAAAAAACTTCAAATCTAAAATCCCTTATTTTTGATAGCTGCTTTTCAATAGCTTCATCACTGATATGTCCCAGATAAACAGTTATATGCCCCTTTTCTGCAGGTTCTGCCTGCAATATTTCTGATTTAATGATTGGACTAAGGATGTTGCTATCGTATTCTTCAAAGTGTAACCCCAGTTGTTTCGTTCCTTGTGCGTAATTTTTCAGTATATATTCTCCAACAATGTTTTTCTTTTCAGGCCTGGGAACATTTTTGCTCATGAAACTTGCCTGGTGGCCGAAATGAATAGATGGTATATGTTTCAATTTACAAGAAAGCGAAGTAATGCATTCAAAATCGTTTATAACGAGATCATATTTTTCAACAGGTAAATGCAATGCTTCCTGCCAAACTTTTTTGAGGTTTACAGAGAAAATACTTTTCATTACATCAACGCTTCCATTATTCTTATCGTAATGAAGGCTAATTCCTTTACTTCTGTACGCAATGGGAAGGTCCGTTTTAAGACTGAAATTACTTCCGCTTAAAAATATATCCACTTCACCATACTTACTGAGAATTGGAAAAATTTCCTTAGCACGACTTATGTGGCCATTTCCAGTAGCCTGAACTGCATAAAATATTTTCATCTTGAAGTTGCTGCAGTTAATATAGAATTAAAGTTGAGAAGTACTTCGTCTGTGATCACATTAAGCATTGGGATTTTATTTTCTCTTTTGATGCGATTCACTTCATGAGCTGTTATTTCAATGTCATTCCAGTGATGAATTTTCCAGCTGTTATTGTCATATTCCAGCGAAGTCAGATTCTCAATCCAATCTCCACTATTCATGTATATAACAGAACCTTTGTCTGTTATGACCTGTTTAATCTGAGGTTGGTGAATGTGTCCGCATATTACATTTTTGTAACAATTTTCAATTGCAAGTTCAGCAGCAGTTTGTTCAAAATCTGAAATCCAGCTGACAGCCTTTTTGACACTGTTTTTTACTTTTTTACTCAGACTCATTTTTTCTTTGCCCAATAGTTTCAGTAGCCAGTTTATAGCCCTGTTTACCAATATCAGCATATCATATCCATGGCCTCCGAGTTTGGCAATGAGTTTCGCTGAACCTTTGGTTGTTGAGTCAAAAACATCTCCATGAAATATCCAGGTCTTTTCACCATTGATGTCAATCACTAGTTTATCAACCAGCTGAAGATTCCCCATTTCCAGTCCGCTATACCTTCTCAGTGTTTCATCATGGTTTCCCGTAATGTATATGGTTTTAGTTCCTTTAGACATCATGCTGAATATTTCTTTGATTACCTGCATGTGCGATGCTGGGAAATAACTTTTTCTGAATTGCCAGATGTCTATAATATCACCATTAAGAATGAGTAGTTTAGGCTCAATGCTGCGTAGGTAACTTACCAATTCAGTAGCATGACATCCATAGGTTCCGAGGTGTATGTCACTGATGATTACAACTTCAGGCTTTCTTTTAAGCATGGGAAAGATTTGTGTAAAGCAACAACCCCAAAGTCAACTGTCTTTAAAGAATTTATTAAGGAAACTTTAATTATTGTTTGAAAGACTTGTCTAAGCCCTGATTCTTGTTTAATTCTGGTGATTTTTTTTTAAACTTTCTGTTACAGTAGCTATTTACGTATAACTATTAGTAAATCTTTACAATCCTATTTGCTTTTTTAAGAATTCTCATTTGATTTGATTGTAACTTTCTGCTATTCATGACAGGGTTCTTTTATTCCTTATTTTTATTGAGTGTGAACCCAAATGTAGTTCCTATGCCGGGTTTACTCCTTACTTGGATAAATTGACCGTGTGCCTCAACAATATGTTTACAAATAGCTAAGCCCAGTCCAGATCCTCCAATATTCCTGCTTCGACCATAGTCTGTCCGAAAAAATCTTTCAAAAATTCTGGAAAGATGTTCTTCAGCAATACCAATGCCATCATCAGAAATTTCTATGAGAACATTGCCATCTGTTCTGTAAATACCTGCTTCTATTTTGCCTTCTTTATTGCCGTATTTAATGGCATTTTCAACAAGGTTAATCAGAACCTGTCTTATTTTTTCTTTATCTGCATAAACCGAAATCGGTTGTTCACACCCTTTTTTTATATTGCATTTGATGTATTTATTTTCAATTTTTAGCTGCAGTGATTCAAATACATCAAAAATTAGATCTTGAATAATGAAATTCTGGTAGTGTAATACTTGTTTACCACTTTCAAGTTTGGTTATCTCGTCCAGGTCTGAAATCAGGTTTATTAGTCGCTCTGTATTTTTGAATGCATTTTCCAGAAATCTTTTTCTGATATCGGGTTGTTCTGATGCACCAGCAATCAGTGTTTCAAGGTAACCCTGGATGGCGAAAGCGGGTGTTTTGAATTCGTGTGAAAGGTTTTGAAGAAATTCTTTTCTGAAGGCCTCATTTCTTTCAAGAATTTCCATTTCGTTTTTACGCTGATCTGCCCATTGCAACACTTCTTCACCCACTTCTTTTATACTTTGCTGTGGCAGTACGTTTTTCAGAAAAAACTCCTCTCTTTTTGAAACTTTTGTTTGGTGGATAAACTTGTAAATAAGTTTGATTTTGCTGTAAATGAATTTTTCAACTAAGTATTTAACTGAAAAAAAAACAATCAATAGCAGTGTACTCCCACCCAAAAGTGTCAGTTCCCATGATATCCCCACAGCAAAACTAAAGAAAACCAATAAAATACCTGATATCAGTGATGTGATTGTAGCAATGGAAAGTGGGGAAGTATGACTGGATTCAAACATGGTTGCAAATTAATGAATCCCACTTTAGTAAGCTAAATCTCGAACTTATAACCAACCCCTTTGACTGTTGTAATGCAGTCAAGTCCAAGTTTTTGGCGTATTTTCCTGATGTGTACATCAATTGTTCTGTCTCCAACAATCACCTCGCTTCCCCAAATTTGATTGAGAATTTCTCCTCTTAGAAAAACCCTTCCTGGCCTTGAAGCCAAATATTGCAACAATTCAAATTCTTTTTTAGCCAGGCTTATAGGTTCATTTTTGAGGTAAACCATGTATTCTTCAGGTTCAATCCTCAGATCGCCGATTTCCATACTTTTCACCTCCTCGGGTTTGTTAAGTCGGCGGAAAAAGGCGTTAACTTTTGAAACCATGATTTTTGGAGAAATGGGTTTGCTGATAAAGTCATCTGCTCCATATTCGAGCCCTTTAACATGGGAAAATTCATCATTGAGGGCTGTTAGAAAAACGATCAGAGTCTGCTGATATTCAGGTTGAGATCGGAGAATCTTGCAGACTTCAATGCCATTTTTCTTTGGCATCATAATATCCAGGATTATGAGGTCTGGATTAAATTGGCGGGCTTTTTGTATGGCTTGATCTCCATCTTTGGCCGTTTCTACCTCATATCCGTGCATGGTGAGGTTGTAACTGATAATTTCCAGAATATCTGGTTCATCATCTGCTATTAGGATTTTTTTGGCCGGCGTAGACATGGAAACTGGCTTTTGGCAAAATTACTCTTATTAATTTCTTAATGTGAGCCAGGGTGGATTATTAAATTGTTAAGCGTTAATTTTGTATTATGTCAAAAAGCCTTGTTACAGGTTTGTTCCTTTTGGTTTTTTTTTGCAGCCATGCCCAGACAAATTCGGATGGCATGGAGCATGTGGTTGACATCAGGCGTATTAAACTTCACGAAGAGATAGATGCCATTCAAGATAAACTTGAAACAACTTCCATGACACTGGCTGATGAGTTGAAGGAGAACGCTAAACTTGCAAATCAAATCCTAATAAGAGATTCTTTACTGAGGCGGTCTGATAGTTTGCAATCTGCTATTGAAAGTTATGCTGATTTCGATCATAGGATCAAGGTAAAATATTTGACAGGCCTCAACAAGCTTTTGTGGCAGTTGCTTGATGCCCTTCAAACCAATCAGATTACATTTCAATCAATGGCTGAGTCTCTTGAAGCTTTTATTGTGTACATGAATCTAGACTTTGCCGGAAAGTCATTGTTGGTACCTGTACAGGATTTTTCCTATCAAGTAAACGAATTGATTTTCAATGAACAGACGGTTTTCTTCGATAACATTGACCTGGGGAAAATCAGGATTGCGATATACCGACAGTTTATTGAAGATAATCCACAAAAGATATTGTCTACAATTCAGCCATACCTGGATCAGCCTTTTGCAGATACGTTACTTATCCGGGCTGCTATTGACTTTCCAGCAAGTTTCTACAACTATGCATCTGCTACTGGTACTGAAGTTGGAAAAAAGATACAGCAGATCGACCATCCCCTTGTAAGCGCTGTTGCCCGTATAGCATTAGAGCCTAAGGCCAGGTTAATTTATCCATTCCTGCCATCCATTTTGCGTGGTGAATTGACAATTGATAGTATCAAACATCAAATCCTGTACAACAACAGATATTTTAGTCTGCTTGTTTCTACGCTACAGCACTACCTTCAAAAAGGTTCAGGTATTGATGAAACGTCGCTCAGAGAGGTCAACTTCCTTATCAGGAAAAAAGCAGAGGAGTTTTATATCAATGAAATCAACGCCCTTCATGATGAGCCTCCTGCAGAAAGATTTAAGGTTCTTGAGCCGTTGTCAATGACTGAATTGTATTACATCATTGTCAATGGAGAAGACATACTCTACACGTCAAGCTATACTGGAGTTTACCTGAAGTTGATGTCGAAGTTGGGAGGTGATTCAGGTGACAGCCTGCTGCAAAGTGTTCAGTACGACCGGTTCAGAAAGTTTATCCGCATGGCTGCCGGTTATAATAAGCTGGATCATTTTCTTGCTTCAATGCCAGACATGAATGCCAATTCTCTTATGAGGTCTTTTGTCCAGGGTCTGGAACAGGGACTGAGTTTAGAAAATGCAGTTGATGTTGCAGATTCTTATGCAAGTATTGAAAACAGTGAAGTTACCAAACGAATTAGTCAGGAAATTTCCTTGCAATTGGAATTGCAAACACATAAAAAAAATCACCGGGGTGTTGCTATTTACGATATTTTGAAAGCCATATTCCGGTCAAATGCCGATAGTGCCAGATCGCTGATGTCAAAATATAGTATTCCACCTGTTTACGGACTTACAAATGCCCAACTGTCTGATTCAGCAGGCATGGTTGTTGAGCAGCTTTTTTTTTACGGCGATAAAGATGGAATAGAATCATTCAATAATTTTCTGGGTTTATTCCGCGGAAAAAAAGAGTGGCAACAGGTTCTGCGGGAGGATTGGGTGGAGATAATTGCTAAAACAGGAAAACCAGTAAGAATTTATGCCAACATACCCCATGACAACTCTGGAGGTGATGATTTAGATGCCAGGGCCCAGCTGAGGTTATCGCAAAACCTGGCTGACAGTAATTTACACCCTTCTATTATTGTTCACAGGGGTCATAGCTATCACTTGAAATACACGCTTGAGCAGTTACCTGAATCAGCCAAGATTGTCATATTGGGTTCTTGCGGAAGTTATCAGAATCTTGATGCAGTGTTGGCTGTTTGTCCGGATGCACATATAGTTTCATCCAAAGAGGTTGGTACCAGATTGGTTAATGAACCTGTTTTGCGAATAGTCAATGAGTCTCTGAGAACAGGTAGTGGCGTGAATTGGATAAAGGTGTGGAAACAACTCTCGGCCCAATTGCGTGACAGCTATGCACGAGAGCGGCTCGATAATTACATACCACCGCATCAGAATCTTGGGGCACTATTCATTAAAGCATTTCGCAACTGGGAAAAGCAGCAAAGCAATATGAAATTATGAGTGAGGATAATGGTAAGAAGGATAAAAAAATATTTGATTTCAGCTTACTGCTGCGCATATTTTCTTTCGCAAAACCATATGCCGGAAAGTTTCGGATATCGGTGGTACTTACCCTGACCCTTGCAATACTTACACCACTACGCCCACTTATAATCAATAAAACCCTTGCCAAGGTTAATGAAGCAGGTCAGTCTGATTATCAGCCTGTTCTTGACTTTCTGATCATGGTAACACTGATACAACTAATTATTCTTGTAGTTGAGGCAGCGCTTCGTTTTTATTTTTCTTACCTCACTTCCTGGATGGGGCATAGTGTAGTGAAGGATATGCGGGTGGCAGTCTATCAGAAAATACTCAATCTAAATTTGCGGCAATTTGATCAAACGCCAATTGGTACGCTCACAACCAGAACTATAAATGATATTGAGTCTATAAATGACATTTTTGCAGAAGGACTGGTGCCTATTCTCGCAGACTTTCTCTCTATAGTAGCTATTCTGGGAGCCATGTTTTATACAGACTGGCAGCTAACGTTGGTTTGTCTGATTCCCTTTCCGCTCATGATTATTGCAACCTATTTTTTCAAGGAGAGTGTAAACAAGTCTTTCACGCAGGTCCGTAATGCAGTTGCATCCCTGAATGCATTTGTGCAGGAACATATTTCAGGCATGTTGATCATTCAGGCATTTACGGCAGAATCTAGGGAGAAGGAACGCTTTGAATCCATCAATAGAAAGCACAGAGATGCCAACATCCGTGCAATTTTTGCTTATTCTGTTTTTTTTCCAGTTGTTGAAGTTGTTCTGGCGTTTGCTATGGGAATTCTGGTTTGGTTTGCATCCCGAAATGCATCCAGCCTTAACACAGACAGCGCAGTTTATGTAGCCGGACATATAGTTTCCTTTATGCTTCTGCTGAATTTATTATTCAGGCCACTTAGGGTTATTGCTGATAAGTTTAATGTGCTTCAGATGGGAATGGTTGCAGGTGAAAGGGTTCTGAAGGTTATTGATAACCCAGATAGGGTAATCGATTCACATGGGGCTATAGATATGCCTATTCAGGGTAAAATCAAATTTCAACACGTTAATTTTAGTTATAACAATGATAGCCAGGTTCTGCATGATATCAGTTTTGAAGTAAAACCGGGAGAAACAATGGCCATTGTAGGAAGTACAGGGAGTGGTAAATCGACAATAATTAGCCTGATCAGCAGGCTGTATCAGCATCAGTCGGGCAGTATTTTAATAGACGACAAGCCTTTGGAAGCATATACGCTTGCCAGCTTGAGAAAAGGCATTGCGGTGGTTTTACAGGATGTTTTTCTTTTCTCAGGATCAATCCTCGACAATATAACACTCAGAAATCCTGCTATCAGTAGGGCCGAAGTGGAAAGTACTGCTAAAATGATTGGTATTCATGACTTTATCATGCAACTGCCGGGGGATTATAATTACCAAGTCATGGAAAGGGGTACAACACTTTCACTTGGTCAAAGGCAGTTGCTGTCTTTTATCAGAGCCATGTTATTCAAACCTGCCATTTTAATCCTGGACGAAGCCACTTCTTCAGTAGATATACATACTGAGCAGCTTATTCAACATGCCATTGGGGTACTTACCAAGGGGAGAACCGCTATTGTTATTGCACACAGGCTTTCAACTGTTCAAATGGCTACCAGAATCCTTGTGTTGGATAAGGGAAGGGTTGTGGAAGAGGGAACTCATGGCCAGCTTATGCAAACTGGAGGGTATTATGCCAGGTTAAAGGAGTTGCAACTGGGATAAGAAAGGCTTATTTTTTTGCACAGTTTAAGGTTATTACTCCGTTCGGTACTATCTTTGCGCAAAATTTCGAGACTGTTATGGGTGAAATTAGGCTGAAATCCTTACTGGTGGCTTCTTTGAGCCTTTTATTGGCTTTCTCTTCGTTTCCTGCTATGGCCAATGAAGACCATGCTGGTGAAAAACTTGACCCTGCCAAGGTGATCATGGAGCACATTCAGGATGCACATGATTTTCATTTTTTTACCCTTAAAAAGAATGATGGCACTGAGTTTCATGCTACTATTCCTCTGCCGGTAATCATTTATTCCCAAACAAAAGGTAAGCTGACCACGTTCTCATCCGCTAAGTTTGAACACGGTCATGCAGCATACAAAGGGTACAAACTTGAGCATGGTAAAATACATAGTGAAACCGAAAATGAGGTTTTTTATGATCTTTCCATGACCAAAAACGTGGTTCAAATGCTTTTGGCACTCACTATTCTGGTTGTATTAATGGTTGGTATTGCCAACAAATATAAAAAGGGCCAAGGTGTTACATCAGCTCCAAAGGGATGGCAGAATGCCATCGAGCCGGTCATTACCTTTGTGAGAGACGAGGTTGCTAAGCCCAATCTGGGTAAAAAATACGGTAAATACCTGCCTTACCTGCTCACTGTTTTCTTCTTCATCCTGATTAATAACATATTCGGATTATTGCCAGGCTCGGCCAATGTAACAGGAAATATTGCTTTTACAATCGTTTTGGGGGTTATTTCGTTTTTCGTAATCCTTTTTAGCACCAATAAGCATTTCTGGGGACATATCTTTTGGTTTCCTGGGGTTCCCACTCCCGTTAGGATATTTATCATGCTCCCGGTTGAGTTGCTTGGTGTTTTCACAAAACCATTTGCCCTTATTGTGCGTCTCTTCGCAAATATGGTAGCTGGTCATATCATTATCCTCAGCTTCATTACATTGATCTTCATTTTCGGGTCCATGAGTGCTGTTGCAGGATGGGGGTTCTCACCGCTTTCGGTGGCATTTGCAGTATTTATTTACATGATTGAAATAATGGTGGCATTTATACAGGCGTTTATATTCACAAACCTTACGGCCGTGTTTATCGGTCAGGCTTTTGAAGGAAGTCATGATGACCATCACTAAATTTTTTATTCATAATTAAACCAAGTATCATGAGTCTGATGAACATTCTGCTCGACGTTAGCGTTTCCCACCTTGGTGGTGCTATCGGTGCAGGTCTCGCTGCAATCGGTGCCGGTATCGGTATCGGACAGATCGGTAAAGGTGCAGTTGAATCAATTGCACGCCAACCAGAGGCTGCCAACGACATTCGTGCGAACATGATCCTGACTGCCGCTTTCGTTGAGGGGGTTGCTCTCTTTGCGGTTATCGCAGGTCTGCTTGCTGTATTGAAGTAATCAATAACGGCGCACAAAAACATACTGCATCCAAAGCACAGGGCGGAGGATGCAGTAACTTGAAAAATTGTATCTAAAATATATAACATGGATCTCTTATTACCGGGTATTGGACTTTTGGCGTGGACCCTCCTGGCTTTTCTGATTGTCTTTTTCATTCTTAAAAAGTTTGCATGGGGAATCATCATTTCCTCACTAACGGAAAGGGAAAAAGGCATTAATGATGCACTTGCATCTGCGCAACAGGTTAAGGCTGAAATGGCACAACTGAAAAATGAGAATGAATCCCTCATGGCCCAGGCACGTGAAGAACGTGCTCAAATGTTGAAAGAAGCCAAAGAAACAAAGGATAAGCTGATAAGCGAAGCAAAGGACCAGGCAAAAGCTGAAGCCGCTAAGATAATTGCAGACGCTCAAATAGCTATCCAAACGCAAAAAATGGCAGCACTTACCGATGTGAAAAACCAAATTGGTAACATGGTGATTGAAGTGGCTGAAAAGGTTATTAGAAAACAGCTTGATAACAAAGTTGAGCAAGAGAAATATATTCAGCAAATGGCTGGTGAATTAAATCAGTTCGGAAACTAAAAAACATGCGTCAAACAAAAGTTGCATCCAGATACGCAAAGGCGCTTTTCGACCTGGCTCTGGAAACGGGAAAACTGGAAGAAGTTCGTGATGACCTTGCTTTGATATCCGGTGTTGACCATCCTGAACTCAAGGTATTGCTGGCTTCACCCATCATCCGAGGCGATAAGAAGATTGCCATCTTTGAGGCAGTTTTTGCAAGAAGTGTTCAGGCAGTTACCACAGCTTTCTTCAGATTGATTTTTTCCAAAGGAAGGTCTTTGGCTATTGCAGAGATGATTGAATCATATGCATCATTGTACAGGGAACATAAAGGAATTAAAGTGGTAGAGCTGACTACAGCTGTGCCGGTTTCTGATGAAATCAAGTCAGAAATTGCCTTACTCTTGTCGAAAAATAAAATGATGCAAGATAAAACCATTGAATTGAAGGATAAAGTTGATCCTGCAATCTTGGGCGGACTCGTGGTGCAGGTGGATGATCAGCTTTTTGATGCCAGCATCAGGCATGATTTGCAATTCATAAAACGTCAGTTCATCAAGAATATGTACGTAAGCGAAATTTAAAATAATACGTTCACGCATAAAATAAGCAATTATGATAGACATTAAGCCCGATGAGATCTCAGCGATACTCCGTCAGCAGCTTAGCAATTTCAACACTTCAGCTGAACTGGAGGAAGTGGGCTCAGTACTCCAGGTGGGTGATGGTATTGCCCGTATATATGGATTAAATAACGTTAAATCAGGTGAACTGGTAGAATTTGAGAATGGGGTAAAAGCCATTGCACTCAATCTTGAAGAAGATAATGTAGGTGTGGTATTAATGGGTGAAGGTGCAGGAATCAAAGAAGGTTCTAAGGTGAAGCGTACGGGAATGATCGCATCCATCAAAGCTGGTATGGGTCTGGTTGGTCGTGTTATCAACACGCTAGGCGAAGCCATTGATGGTAAAGGCCCAATTTCAGGCGACCTATATGAAATGCCCTTAGAGCGTAAAGCCCCTGGCGTTATCTTCCGTGATCCAGTTAAAGAAC
>Ga0208787_1000281_pt1 | contig 25328 bp, 22 predicted proteins | sample Wag4_2014_7_11_FD_187362 | JGI IMG/M metagenome (GOLD analysis project Ga0208787, IMG submission 187362) | Fresh water microbial communities from Ohio, USA - Utica-2 Time Series HT 2014_7_11 (SPAdes) (version 2) | ecosystem: Environmental > Aquatic > Freshwater > Water tank | place: USA: Ohio...
TTTTAGGGACCATTGAAGAATGGTTTATTTCTTCCCTGAAACCTGGAGAGGTGTTTTGGTTTGCCGGTCAGTCTTTGTCCTTAGTAAGAATAAAGGACATGACGGTTCAGGTTAGAAAAAGTAAAGAGCAGAAAGGTAAAATACCCAGCTGGCAAGGTGGACGCTTACCGCTTTCAAGCGAGCTTGGAACCTTCCTTAGAAGTCAAATCTACGCCCTCCATAACCATGAAAATAGCCCTGTACCTGAAATTCGGGCTTTAAAACCTTTAATTAATATTCAGACGCAGACTTCTGCCATTCCTCGGGAAAATGAATTTTTAATAGAATCTTTTGTAAGTAAAGAAGGGTATCATTTAACTTGTTATCCGTTTGAAGGTAGATTAGTTCACGAAGGCCTGGGGGCTTTAATAGCCTGGAGATTGTCAAAAATTAAACCTCAATCTTTCTCCATTGCCATGAATGATTACGGCATTGAATGGCTTTCTGATACCCCCATTGATGTAGATGTTAATCTTTTAAGACAGCTTTTTTCCGTGGAACAATTATTTTCACACAGCAGGGAAAGCATACATTCTACCGCATTGGCTTCCCGACGATTTAGAGATATTGCAACTATTTCAGGATTATTATTCAAGGGGTATCCTGGGAATCATAAAAAAGATAGACACTTGCAAGCGTCAGGAACCTTGTTTTTTCAGGTTTTTCAAGACTATGAACCCGATAATCTTTTGTTAATTCAGGCTTATGAGGAAGCTCTTTTATTTCAAATGGAGGAACATAGGATGTTCGACGCTCTAAAACGGATAGAGAATCAACAGATTTTATTAAAGGTATGCAACAAAGCAACCCCTTTTGCATTCCCTATTATGGTTGACAGATTAAGAGAGAAATTGAGCTCGGAAAAACTGGAAGACAGAATAAAAAAAATGACCTTACTCCTTGAAAAATAGCAATGATTAGCTTCGATTTATCTATTGCAAATACGATTTTAACATTAGATGCACGAAAAGTAATTTTTTGGGGAGACACGGCTGCATTATTTATCGCCGATCTTCATCTGGGAAAAATTTCCCACTTCAGAAAATCAGGTATGGCCATCCCCGCAGCGGCGGCAACGATGAATCTCGATGTTTTAGAATCACTTTTTATCGATTATGAGCCCAAAAACTGTTATTTTCTTGGGGATCTTTTTCATAGCGCCACCAATGAAGAATGGTTCGATTTCCGACGTCTTTGTCTAAAATATAATCACATTCATTTTACCTTAGTCACAGGCAATCACGATGCTAAACTGGTGAAGTATCTAAAAACCAGTGAAAATGATTGGTTGAATAGGTGTGATACCTTTGAATTATATCCATTTTTGCTCGCTCACGAACCCCTGGACCACCTAACCGATAATAGTTTAGTCGGGGAGCAAAAAAACCTTTTCAGGCTATGTGGGCATTATCATCCAAAAGTTAAACTGGTAGGACTGGGTAAGCAGCAAATAAGTATGCCTTGCTTTCATTTTTCAGAAAATCAAGGCATCCTCCCTTCTTTTGGACAGTTTACGGGAGGATGCTTTATTAAAGTAAGGGAAGGAGACCGGGTGATTGGAGTAATGAATGACAAAATTTACCCCATTGGTCCATCCGGGTAATCAGATATCTATAGAATCATAAACGACCACTCTTTCCCAAAGATGTTTACATTCATCGATAAAAGCTAAGTGAAGTGGGTCAATCTGGTAGGCATCCTGAGCTTCCGACGTATCGAAAAATATACATAATGAAATATCGTAGGAACTGTCAATGACCGGACGATCTGTAACGGCTGGAATACCTATATGAAAGCCAGTAATATCAGCAATGGCACGTAATTTTTCTAGTCCAGCGACTAATTTTGCCTGATCTTCCTGATTTTTGGCATTTTTAAGCCAAAAAAATACGTGGTGGATAAAAGATTGGTGTCGTGACATGATAAATAGATTTTAGTTGTTCATTCAAATGTAAACAATTGTTTTTAAAAATGAAATTTCATTCACAAACTTCAAAAAAACAGGTCTTATTTCAAGGATTAAACGCCTAAATTCTTATCTTTCATAAGCTAAAATTCTAAATGAATAATTATGAATGTACTTTCCACCTTAGACTGGTTCATTATACTGGGTTATTTTACTTTGATACTAGGTATTGCCTGGTTAGTAATAAAAAATAAAAAAGATACCTCTGACGACTATTTCCTTGCCGGACGCAATTTAGGTTGGTTTATCGTTGGTGCTTCCATTTTTGCTTCAAACATTGGTTCTGAACATATTGTAGGGTTGGCCGGATCAGGCGCTACCGATGGGGTCGCTATGGCACATTATGAATTACATGCCTGGTGTCTTCTGGTTTTGGGATGGGTTTTAGCTCCATTTTATATGAGATCGAAGGTTTTTACCATGCCTGAATTTTTAGAAAGACGTTTTTCACCTGTCTCACGATATGTTCTGTCCATTATCTCATTGGTTGCTTATGTGCTGACAAAAGTAGCCGTTGGCATTTTTGCCGGGGGTATTGTCTTTGGCGTCTTACTTCCCGAAGTAAATTTTATGGGTTTGAATAGCTTTTGGATTGGTTCTATTCTGGTTATTGTGCTGACCGGACTATATACCATTGTGGGTGGATTAAGAGCTGTGGCCTATACGGAGGCCATTCAGACGGTCATATTAATCATTGGCTCCCTTTTAGTGACGGTTTATGGACTGGATGCTTTAGGTGGATGGGGAGAATTAAAAAAAATAGCTGGTTCTGAAATGTTTAATTTATGGAAACCTCTGGTTCCTGATGGTTTGACGGGAACCTGGGCACCAGTAAAAACAGAAACGCATCTGGCCTGGTATTTTAATAGTAATTATCCATGGCTAAGTATGTTGTTTTGTGCTCCTATCATTGGATTATGGTATTGGTGTACAGACCAATATATAGTTCAACGAATGTTAGGTGCCGCTAATTTGACAGAAGCCAGGCGGGGAACTATCGCTGCTGCTTTCCTTAAGCTTTTGCCTGTTTTTATTTTCATTATTCCTGGTATTATCAGTTTTGCATTGGCTGCCAGTGGTAAAATGCCTGTTATTGGGCAGGCTTTATTAGATGAAAACGGGGTCTTGGTAAAAGCAAATGCCCAACAAGCTTTTCCTTTACTGGTCGCTCATATTTTGCCTTCTGGCATTAGGGGGATAGTGGTTGCCGGCTTGTTAGCCGCATTAATGAGTTCCCTGGCAGGGGTTTTTAATGCCTCTTCCACTTTATTTACCATGGATTTATATTCAAAATTTAAACCAGATGCTTCTGAAAAATCCTTAGTGAGGGTCGGACAAATAGCTACCGCAGTAATGGTAGTTATTGGGTTATTATGGATTCCTGTCATTCAAGGTAGTAGAGGACTTTATGATTATCTGCAAAGTGTTCAGGGCTATTTGGCTCCTCCTATTTTTGTGGTCTTCTTTTTTGGCATTTTTAATAAAAGAATGAATGCTCAAGGGGCGCTTTCAGCTCTTATTGTAGGATTTATTATGGGACTATTTCGTTTAGCTGTAGATACGCCAGTCATGTTATATGAAGGTTTTTCCTACGCTTCCGGATCTTTTTTATGGATCGTTAATAATTTTTTCTTTCAATATTATAGTCTGCTTATTTTAATCGTCAGTGGGTTGGTTATGGTTGTGGTTAGTTATGCTACGCCCGCGCCAGATTATGCTTCCTTCGCTGGATTAACCATGGATACCGTTAACGAAGAACAAGAACTGGAAACGCGTTCCAGTTATAATAAAATGGATATATTCGCCACTTTGTTGGTTCTGGTACTTATTTTAGGGGCATATTTATATTTTAATGGCTGATTTTGATTATCCATTATATTTTTAAACCATTAACTGAACAAAAATGAAACAATATATCTGGACATTATGCTGCATTTCAATCTTAATGAATTGGGGATGTCAGTCAAACACAAACAAGGAAAATACCATGAGTAAACTTTCGGTCAGTTCTGCATCTTTTGGCAATACGCCAGAGGGAGAAGCACAGCTCTTTACATTAAAAAATACAAACGGTTTGGAGGTGGATATCTCTACATTTGGTGGTACCATTACCAGATGGTCAGCGCCTGATAAAGACGGAAATTTTGATGATGTTATTTTAGGATTTAATGATTTGTCATCCTATCAAGGGACACATCCTTACTTCGGATCTTTAGTCGGCCGATATGCTAATAGAATTGCTTTAGGGAAATTTACCCTGGAAGGTAAATCCTATTCTTTAGCCATTAACAATCCCCCGAATGCTTTACACGGAGGCCCATTAGGATTCCATAAAAAATTATGGATCGCTAAATCGTTGGAAGAAAAGGATGCCGTAGGGGTTGTCTTAACACTCAATAGCCCTGATATGGAGGAAGGTTATCCAGGAAATTTGAAGGTGGAAGTAACTTACAGGTTAAATGATAAAAATGAACTTTCCATCGATTATAAAGCGACCACGGATAAAACAACCGTAGTCAATCTTACAAATCATGCGTATTTTAATTTGAAAGGCGAGGGGAATGGCGATATTTTAGATCATCAGTTAAAAATATTTGCTAATCAATTCACCCCGGTAGATAGTACTCTAATCCCATTGGAAAATCATTCGGATGTTGATAATACTCCTTTTGATTTTAGAGAATGGCATCTTATTGGCGAAAGGGTAAATTCAGAATTTGATCAAATAATAAGAGGAAAAGGCTATGATCATAATTTTGTCTTAAATAAGAATGGAGATGAATTATCTGTTGCCGCTCAGGTTTGGGAAGCTTCAAGTGGTCGTCTCTTGGAAGTGAAAACTACACAACCTGGTATGCAATTTTATTGTGGAAATTTTCTGGATGGTAGTTTAACAGGTAAAAAAGGGAATAAATACGCATTTAGAAATGGGTTTTGTCTTGAAACCCAACACTTTCCTGATTCCCCAAATCATCCAACTTTTCCTACAACGGTTTTAAAACCAGGAGAAACATTTCAAAGTAAAACCATCTATTCTTTACAAGTCAGCAAAGTAAAACCATGAAAAATAGGAGAGAATTTTTGAAGCAATCCGCTGCAATCGCTGGTTTTGCCTGGTTAAATCCATTGATGAGTCATTTTTCATTTGCTGGAAATATGACGATGATAAGAGGGAATGTTGGCTATTATATAGAAAGAGGAGGTACCATTGGCTGTTATCTGACCAAAGACCAGTCTGTAGTTATTGATACCCAGTTTCCTGAACAAGCGGCTAATATGTTGGCGGAGATACGTAAAGTGAATGCCAATAAAATAAATTTGCTAATTAATACGCATCATCACGGGGATCATACGGCTGGAAATATTGTTTTTAAGGATGTGGTTGACAAGGTGGTCTCGCATGAAAATTGTCGGATTAATTTAGAAAAAACGGCACTTGCTCAAAATGCCTTAGATAAAAATCTGCTCGCCGACACGGTGGTCATAGATAAGGCATCATTTAAACTAGCTAAAGAGTCAGTCGAATGCCGTTATTTTGGCAGGGGACATACTAATGGGGATATTGTGGTGCATTTTGAAAATGCAAACATTGCTCACTTAGGTGATTTGGTTTTCAACCGTAGATTTCCATTCATTGATGTTCCCGGAGGTGCTTCCATTGATCAGTGGATAGAAACGCTTGAAAAAATTGTAAAGTACTACGATAAAGATACCATCTTTATTTGTGGTCATGCAAATGAAAAATATCCGGTTCAAATCAATAAATCTGATATTAGAGCGATGCAAAATTATCTGGATAAATTACGCATTTATATAAAGCAGCAAGTAAAAGATGGCTTAACTGAAGAAGCGGTGATTGCCAAAACTACCATCATACCTGGTGCCGAAGAATGGACTGGTGATGGTGTTGTGCGATCTATAAAAGCAGGATTTGCAGAGTATAAAACGATGTAAAGTGGAAGGTGTTTTGATATAATGTCAAAACACCTTCCTTTATTTAATTCTTCAAAAAAGATATTAATTCGTCTAGTGAATAACTTTTCTGCTCGCCCGTCTCAAGATTTTTCAACATAAATTGATTATTTTCCATTTCCGTTTCTCCTGCTATGGCGATGAAAGGAATATTATTATCGGACGCGTATTTAATTTGTTTTTTCAGTTTCGTCGGATCGGGATAGATGTCGGAACAAATGCCATTTTCTCTAACCTTTGCAAGTGCTTTAAAGGCATAAAGATGGGAAGGTTCGTCAAAAGCGACAAAAAGAACTTTGATGCGTTCTGAAAATTGGGTTGGGAACAGTTGTAAAGTTTCCATTACATCATAAATTCTCTCTGCACCAAAGGAAATACCAACGCCAGGCATATTCGGCAAGCCAAATATTTCTGTTAGATTGGCATATCTTCCTCCGCCTCCAATACTTCCCATTTCGACCGTTGTCGCTTTTACTTCAAAAATACAACCTGTGTAATACCCAAGTCCTCTGGCTAAAAGGGGAGAAAAAATGATTTCATTTGTCGGTTTAAAAGCGGACAAATAGCGCCAGAAGGTATCCAGTTCATTGATACCAAGTTGACCTGTTTCACTTTTCTCAAGTAAGTTTCTATAAAATTCAAGGTCGTTATTACCGAGAACATCAATTAATTTCCCTGCAATTTCCTCTGAAATTCCTCTCTGAATCATTTCCTTAGCTACACCATCCGGTCCAATTTTGTCCCATTTGTCGATAGCCATGGTCATGGCTGTAAAATGACTGGAAATGCCAAAGACCTCCGCAATTCCACTAAGAATTTTCCGATTATTAACTTCTATACAAACGGGAATTCCTAATTTGGCAAAAACGAGATCAAATATTTGGGCCAATTCCGCTTCGTACATCAAGGAAGGGGAGCCAACAATATCAGCATCACACTGGTAAAATTCCTGATATCTGCCTTTCTGAGGGCGGTCGGCGCGCCAAACAGGCTGAATTTGAAATCGTTTGAACGGAAAATGTAATTCATTCTGATGCATAACCACAAAACGGGCAAATGGTACCGTGAGGTCATAGCGCAATCCTCGTTTTGCTGGTCCGCTTTCCTCCCCACTCACATTGGTCAAAACCTTAAAAAGTAGTTTGTCACCTTCTTCACCGTACTTTCCTGTAAGCGTCGATAAATTTTCAAGGGTGGGAGTCTCTATCGGTTGGTAGCCAAAACGAATAAAAACTTCTCTTATAATGGAAAAAAGATAATTACGTTTTTGAACTTCTTTAGGTCCAAAATCACGCGTACCTTTTGGGATACTCGGTTTCATAATAAAAATTTATCTGGCAGAGGTAAATTGACGTAAGAATCGAACGTCATTTTCAAAAAGTAATCTAATGTCTTGGATACCATATAGCATCATTGCCTGACGCTCAATACCCATTCCAAAAGCAAAACCTGAGTATTCTTCCGGATCAATGCCACAGTTGATTAAAACCTGAGGGTCAACCATGCCACAACCCATTATTTCTACCCAACCTGTGTATTTACAAACATTACATCCTTTACTGTCGCAAATAAAACAAGAGACATCCATTTCAGCACTGGGTTCAGTAAAGGGGAAATAGGAAGGTCTGAGTCTAATTTTTGTATGAGGACCGTACATTTCTTTGGAAAAATGTAGCAGGGTCTGTTTTAAATCGGCAAATGATACCTTTTTATCAATATATAATCCTTCTACCTGGTGAAACTGGCAATGGGACCGTGCAGAAATAGTTTCGTTTCTATATACTCTACCCGGTGCAATGATTCTGATTGGAGGCTTTTGAGACATCATTATTCTTGCCTGTACGGAAGAGGTATGCGTTCTCAATAACATATTCGAATTATCTCTGAGATAATAGGTGTCCTGCATATCTCTGGCTGGGTGATCTGCTGGCGTATTCATGGCAGAAAAATTATGCCAGTCGTCCTCAATTTCCCGCTCTTCCGCAACCACAAATCCCATTCTATCGAATATTTTTATGATGCGGTTCATCGTAATTGAAACAGGGTGTCGTGATCCTATGTCAACGGGTTCACCCGGAGCAGTTAAATCCAGATGTAAAGAGTTACCTGATGCATTCGACGCATCAAAAATTTCTTTTTGGCTTTGAAAAACAGTCTCTGCCAGGTCTTTTACTTCATTCAAAAGTTGTCCAAATTCCTTTTTCCTTTCATTCGGTACATTACGAATTTCACCCATTAAAGGTTTGAGTATATTCTTTGTACCGATAAATCGAATACGGAATATTTCCAATGCCTCACTGTCGGTGGGTTTCCAGGAGCTTATTTCTTCCTTGAGGGCGGTAAGATTGTCGAATACGTTCAGAGACATAATTTTTTGAATTGAACGTAAAGGTAGGATTTCCATTTCAAAATGGGAAGTATTTTTTCTGATTCCTATAAATGTATATCTTTAGTCCCATAATTAATGATGTTGAAAAATACGCCTTTTGTTTTAGGTTTTATTGCTTTCTTCCATGTAATAGGGATGATCTTTTCCCCCTTTTTACAATCTTTTACCTTGTTACTCCTGGGAGGTATAGCTTTATTTTACTTTTTTGTGGTAACAAAGGACAAAAAGGCCTTTTGGAATACCTACCAACGGACATTGGATTATTGGGTTCTAGGGTTCATTTTCTTAGAAGTTGCCTTAGGTATATTTGTCGCCCTTGATTGGGATTATATGCTGGAGAGGATCAGATTAAGAGTGCCATTTATTGGCTTACCTTTTGCTTTCTTTTTACTTCCTTCTTTATCTCTTATTTGGTATAGAAACTGGTGGTTGGCTGTTATTTTAGTCATAGATATAGTGGCGGTAGGGGTTATAGTTTATTATTTTATTCATCAACAAGATATTCAACTTCTATTAGAACAAGGAAAGGCCATCCCTACACCGGCTAATCATATACGATATGCTCTATTACAGGTAGTTGCTTTTTGTGCATCGGTTTATTGGGGTTGGTTGCATAGAGGGTATCCAAACCAACCGCGTATCAACGGTTTTTTCAAGGTTTCATCTATTTTCCTATTTGTTTTCATTCATTTTTTAGCGGTTAGAAGCGGTTTATTCTCTTTGTACCTGATTATCGTTTCAATGGGTGTTCCCTATTTGTTTAAGAAAAGGGCTTATGCGACATTGATGTTATTTTTAGCAGGGGTTATCATTTTACCTTTTATGGGGATGAAGTTAATACCTAGTTTAAAAAAGAAAATTGAATATGTATATTACGATGTAGATATGTTCTTAAAAGGTGAATCTACGGACCAATTGTCCGATGCTTCACGGCTCATTTCATGGAAATTAGGAATGGAACTGTTTGTGGATAATCCTTCGTTTGGTGTCGGAGCGGGGAATATAAGAATTAAGATGAATGAACTGTATAAAAGAGATTATCCAGCATTTGAAAAGAAATTAACGCCTCATAATCAGTTTATTATGGTTCTGGCTAGTTCTGGCGTAGTTGGTTTGATTCTTTTTTGTGCAGGATTTTTTATTCCCTTATTTTACGGCAAAAATTACCAGGATCCATTTATTTTGGCTCTATATTTATCCTTTTTCGCCTCTTTTTGGGTTGAAGCTACTTTTGAAAATGCAATGGGTGTCGCTATTTTTCTATTTTTCACCTTATTCCACCTGAAACACAAAAAGGTAAGCTGAAAATCAACTTTTTTAATCCTTGACTGTATTTCCTTAAACGATCAATGATGATGAATAAATTCAAATTTCTGTTATTTTTTGCTTGCAGCGGTGGTGTTTTATTTTTGCTATTGTCCAATGCAAGTGGCGCAGGAAATGCACAGGGAGCCGATAGAACAGGTTCACCTCTAGGTATTGGAACTTGCGGCTCTTGTCACAGTGGCGGTAATTATTTACCCGTTTTAAATGTTGCCATAGTTGAGGGAGATCAGCAGGTAACTCGCTATATCCCGGGAAAACAATACCAAATAAAGGTGACCTTAGAGGGAAAAAATAATCCTCGTGAATATGGTTTTCAATTGACAGCCTTAGCTGGTGCAAACAATCAAACAGCAGGTATTTTCGGACAGGCTCCCAGCGGATTCAGACAGATATTACTTGATAATAGGCGATATATTGAGCAATCAACACCAAGTGTTGCCAACAGTTTTGTCATCCCATGGACGGCACCGGTTTCTGGTTCAGGTCCCGTTCGTTTTTATGCCTCGGGATTAATTACCAACAATAACAATGGTACCGGCGGAGATTCTCCCGTGCACCTGACCTCGCCCGTCATCCTTAGTGAATCTATTTCATCTTTTATTTCAACTATTCCCGAACTGAAGGGGGAGGTAAAGATTTTTCCAAATCCAATTTCCACCTTGCTTCAAATTCAGGCAAATGCCTTACCTGTTGGTAAATTAAACTTTCAAGTGTTAGATGTTTTTGGCAGAATATGTTGGGAAATGGAAAATCATACTGTGGAGGCTAATTTGACACTAAATATTCCAGCGAGTAATTGGTTTCCAGGTGTTTATTATTTGAAAATTACAGATAATAAGGCCATTAAAACCATTGCATTTGTAAAAAATTAATAATTTATGGCCGATTTCAAGACCTTTCCCCATTGGGATACTATCACTGAGGAGTTCATTAATGGGCAGCGCAAGGTAGAAGATTTCAATCAGTATGAACTTCTCATCGAATTGGTAGCTTTTCATGAAAGATGTTATTATGTCTATCATGACCCGTTCATTTCCGATCTGAAGTTTGACCAGCTTTTTAAATTATTGAAAGTTTTTGAGCAGTCTCATCCGGAAAGATTATTAGAACATAGTCCGACACAACGGGTGGGTAGCGATTTATCGGAGGATGCGCCTTCTGTGGAACATCTGAGTCCCATGCTTTCGCTTGAAAATTCCTATAATGCAGAAGATTTATTAGAATGGGATCAACAAATTAAACGTTTGTTGCAGTTGCCCGCAGACATGGCTATCGAATATGCTATTGAGCCTAAGTTTGATGGGGGAAGTATTGCCCTTGTATATGAAAATGACTTGCTGGTCAGGGCGGCAACCAGGGGAAATGGTGTTTTAGGAGAGGAAATTACTGCCAATGCCAAGGCTATTCGTTCTATTCCCATGTCTGCAAAATTTAGTGACTTAGGTATTCTTAAGGCAGAATTAAGAGGGGAAGTTTTAATTAAGAAGGATGTTTTTGCCAGCTTAAATGAAAAAAGAAAAGAGGAAAATATAGCCTTTTTCAATGAAACGGGAAAAGAGAATAAAATACCCTTATTTGCTAATGCCAGGAATACTGCCACCGGAGGTTTGAGGATGAAAGACCCTAAAGAGGTGGCTAAAAGGGGAATGGAGGCATTTATCTATACTTTTGGGTATGCCGTTGATGCGAATAACGAAAATGTTTTATCTAAATTTACTTCTCATCATGAAAGCATGGATATTCTGTCCAATCTTGGATTTAAAGTTCCCGGGGCAGAAAGAGAGGTTTGTAAAAATATAGAGGAAGTCATTAAGAAGTGTGAAAACTGGCAAATTCAACGAGATACTTATCCTTACGAAATTGATGGCATTGTAGTGAAAGTTGATGCCAGAGATTTACAGGAAAGAGCTGGATTTACTGCACATCACCCCCGATGGGCTATTGCCTTTAAATTCAAAGCGCAACAAGCGCAAAGCGAATTATTGGATGTGGAGTATCAGGTGGGTAAAATTGGAACCATAACACCCGTTGCTAAAATAAAACCTACAGAACTCGCGGGTGTGACCATTCGCTCCATTTCACTCCACAATGAGGATTTTATCACTTCAAAAGATTTGAGGATTGGCGACGCTATTCTTATTGAACGTGCTGGTGACGTCATTCCCTATATCTCAAAAAGTTTTCCAGAGCTAAGAAATGGCTCGGAAAAAATAATCCAATTCCCTGTTCACTGTCCGGCAAATCAGACGGAAACCCCAGTCTCTTTGGTAAGAGAACAAGGTGAATCAGCCTGGCGATGCCCCCAATGTGTTTGTGGGGCTCAAAATTTACAGAGAATTATTTTTCATGTGTCTAAGGAAGCCATGGATATTGATGGTCTTGGCGCATCTATTGTAGAAAGATTTTTTGATTTAGGGTTTATTAAATCGTTACCAGATATCTATAATTTACCTTATGAGAAATTGATCCAATTGGATAATTTTAAGGAAAAATCAATTAATAACCTTAAAAACGCGATCGATAAGGCTAAAACTAATCCAATTCATCGATTTTTATATAGCTTAGGCATTCACCATTTAGGTAAAAAAGCTTCCAGACTTTTAGCTTATGAAATAGACAATGTACTGGAATTGGCCTCCTGGAATAAGGAGCGCTTTCTTCAAATAAAAGATATTGGTCCTGTTGTCGCGGATAATGCCATTGCGTTTTTTCAGGATCAGGTGAATATTGATCTGTTGGAAAAACTGGCAGAACTGGGCGTTAATTTGAAGGCCACCGCTGAGGACAGACCAAAAGAAGTTAGTGCAGACAGTCCGTTTAATGGAAAAACCATCTTATTTACCGGAACACTGATGGTGATGGGAAGAAAAGAGGCACAGGAAAAAGCAGAAATGGCGGGAGCGAAAAATATAAGTGCCGTAAGTAGTAATCTGGATTTTCTTGTAGTGGGCGAAAAAGCAGGTTCAAAACGCAAAAAAGCAGAGGAAATTCCATCTATAACCATTTTGACGGAAAATGAATTCATCGCCTTGCTAAACAGTGAGACCTCATCATAGTTTACCCTTGAATGACTTAATTTATTGCATAAATCGATCAAGGTAAGGTGTCATTACGGTGGCAATAACGGCAGTGGCCATGTTTTTTGCATCGGCCCCAACCATTCCTTTTTGTAGAAAATGATCTTCTATTCGTATAAAAGATTGGAAATAGGCTATTTTCAATGCGGTCAGCATTCGCAAATTAATTGGATCTTTTTTACCCCATAGCTCAAGTTTTTCCCAGACCTGTGCCTCCCAATTCAAAACGTTTTTAGACGATGCGGCGTCGAGTGCCTGTGTACTGTTATACAAAAAAGCTCTTTCTTCTGCCGCCTGGAATAATTCTTGTTGATCGGGTTGTTTTCCGCCTAAATAAACCATTATGTTATTTAACAAACGGAAATCCTGCCAATCCATAGCATAGTCACATCCGCTGATGGCTGGATTTTTCACTTTAGCATCATTGAACCTATTTACAGCAGCCTGGGTTTCTTTTCTGTGTGCATTAAATAACCAGCAAGGTGTGGGTATGGTATTATCGGGCGTACTGTGAATATAAAAAAGGTGCAGTATCAGCTGCTCAATACTGGGATAGGAATAAACCGCCTTAAAGTCAAAAAAAGGCATGTTGGGTGGCGATTTTGATAGTCCGGAAAAGGCGCCTTTGATGGCTGCATTCATTTTTAAATCAACCTCTTTTCCTGCTCCATTTTTTAAAAAAGTCAAATAGGCGGAATATGCTTTTGCCAGTGGGTCTGAAAATTTATTAATAGCAATAAAAGGATCGCTTATTTCTGGCATCCTGTCTATAATAGAAGATAATTTGTCCAAATCAACCGCTAAACCTGTTTTTACCTCATTTTTTGAGGTAAAAGACTTCATTTCCGGGAGATTTTTCAAGGCATTTTCAAAAGAAACCCGTGTGGCATCATTATAATATCCCGATAAAACACCTGGATAATAATTTTCGCTTTTCAATACTTTCTGTAAAGATAAAACGGAGGTTCTTTTGAGGGTAGAGAGAATATTTGGGGTAGCTCCTATTTTAGCATCCATCGTTTTTGGAGGCCAAAAAGAAGTTGCTTCCTCTGTTGTTACAGAAGGTGCGTCACCTTTTATGCTCAATGCACTTATTGTATTTTGTTTAACATCGGAAAGCATCTGGTTCGATTCAAATGCGCCAATATGGAAAGTAGCCATTTCATTCAGTTCCCGGGTAAAGGCATCAGGAAAGCCCTTGTTTTTTAAAAGCTCCAGTTCTTTTCTGGCTTCTTCCAGGGTTTGGAATGGGCCCGCTACTATTTTTAATACCTCTGTTTGGGGATAGGCAAATAAAGAGGGAACGGCTTCAAATTTAGACCAATTTACCTGCTTGTTCTTTTCAATAGAGCCTAGTTGAACATAATATTTTGCGGCGCCTTTACTGATATCTTTACTTGCGAGATCAGCCTTAGTAAATCCAAGTCTTTTGATATTTGCCAGGGCTTCTTCTGCTTTTTCCCTACTTTCAAATCCCAACAGAAAAACATCGGCATGGGTTGCGTCCGTTTTTTTTGCATGTAAAAAGCCTAAATGAGAAATTTTACTGAAATCATTGTAAGTAGGGTTTGAAAAATTCCCTAAATGCACATACAACTGAAGATTTTGCTGAGCAAAATTCACATTCATAAAAATAAAGAGACATAAAACGGCTGAAAATATTTTATTCATGATAATGGGGGCTAACTGCAGAAAAGTTTGAACATTTAGTTCAGTGAAAATTGCATTAACTTTTCCGCAGTATGATAAAACATTAACTCTGACACAAATGGATGCATGTAATCCGCTAAGGGCATATTTGCAATGATTTCCATTACTTCAAATTCCGATTGAGCTTCAACGACCACCCACAAAACAGATCGATCCATTGATAGCGCATAAGAACGAATTTTGCCAACGGCCAATAATTCGTCGATATGCAAGCGCTGACTTGGAATTAAAGCGATGAAATCATCATCAAATTCCTCTGGCAATTCAAATTCTACCATAAAAGGCTTCTTCATCGAGTATGGATTTAACCTTTAATTCTTGATTAACGAATAATTATTTAAATTTAGTTGATTTTTTTCAATTAATTTATTTTTATAAACTAATCGATGTAAAAACCCATCTTTCCCATTTGGTAATCTCTCATCGCTTCCATAATTTCTGTTTGAGAATTCATAACAAACGGACCGTACTGAGCCAGGGGTTCTTCAATGGGTTCACCGCATAAAACAAGTATTTCGGTGTCTTCAAGACCTTCAATGCCTATGCCCTCTCCCTTGTTTGTAAAGTAAATCATTTTTCCAGCCGGGTAATCAAAATTATCATTCAATATTATTTTACCTGATAAAATATAAATGCAGGCATTGAAATTTTCGGGTAATGGGATGTAAGTTTTCCCACCAAATAAAATGCTTGTCTGTATAATAATCATAGGACTAAAAGTATCAACAATTCCTTTTTGCCCATTCCAGTTACCACTTACCAGACGGTGTGTTACCTTGTTTTCAGTAATGATTGGGATGTCATTTTTCCTGATTTCCTGATACTTGGGTTGTGTCATTTTATTTTGGGCAGGTAAATTTACCCAAAGCTGAATGCCTTCAATGGTCCCCCCATTTTCCATAAAGAAATCACTTGCCCGCTCACTATGAATAATGCCGCGGCCTGATGTCATCCATTGAATATCGCCCGCTTCCAAAATACCTTCATTCCCTAAACTATCTTTATGTCTTATGCCACCTTGATAAAGGAAGGTCACTGGCTCGAATCCTCTATGAGGGTGTGGACCGAGATCAATGGGGTCAAATCCGGGTTCAACTTTTATAGGACCAAAATGATGAAGCAATAAAAAAGGACTGATCTGGGATACTTTTTGTGTAGGTAAAGGTTGTTTTACCTGAAAAGAACCCATGTCAATAATGCTACTTTCCAAAATATGAGATACAGACCTATAATTCATTGTTTATTTTGATACTCTAACAAATTAATTTTATTTTCGGTTTATACCCATATTAATTTTGTGGTCATGCCCTTTGTTTTTGTTAAATTCCCTCTATATTGTTCATCAAAATGTACAGGATGAAAAAAAAGATTGCGTTGGACATGGATGAGGTGATTGTAAATATTTATGACCGTTTTATTTCTCTCTATGTTGAACAGTATAACGTCGTTCCAAATCCTGAGGACTATGTGGGCAGAAAATTTTACAATGTCAAGGGGGCGGAAAATTTCAGAAACTATCTTTTCGAACCAGGATTTTTTTTGGATTTACCCATTTTTGAGGGTGCTGCCGACGTAGTGGAGTGGTTAAACACTCATTTTGATTTATTCATAGTGACGGCAGCCCAGGAATTTCCACATTCCTTAATTGATAAATATCATTGGTTACAAAAACATTTACCCTTCATTTCATGGAAGCAATTTGTATTTTGTGGTGATAAATCTATTATCAAAGCAGATTATATGATTGATGATCATGTTCATAACCTGAAAACTTTCGACGGGCTTGGATTATTATTTTCAGCATCACATAATATCAATGAAAATGGATATATTAGATTGAATAATTGGAATGAGGTGAAGTTGTTTTTTGAAAGAGAATTAGAAAATGAGCCTGTAAGGTAAATTAAATAAAAAAGATGAAGTGCATTGGGTTTGATTTAGGCAGTTCTTCCATTAAAGCTGCCATCATTGATACGGAATCAGGGGTATTGTTGGGTACTTGCCAATATCCTGATTCGGAAATGGCGATTGATTCTCCAGAACCGGGATTTGCTGAACAAGACCCAATCGTATGGTGGGAAAATTGTCAAAAAGTTTCCCGGAAATTGTTAGCACAAACGGGTATTGATTCAAGTGAAATAAAGGGTATTGGTATTGCTTATCAAATGCATGGCCTGGTTTGTTTGGATGGCGAGGGGGAAGTTTTGAGACCTTCTATCATTTGGTGTGATTCCAGAGCGGTCTCACAAGGGGAATTAGCGTTTAACGCATTAGGATCGGACTATTGTCTGTCCCATTTATTAAATTCCCCGGGCAATTTTACGGCATCAAAATTAAGATGGGTGCAGGAAAATGAGCCTGAAATTTTTGCGAAAATTAAAACAGTATTCTTACCAGGGGATTATCTGGCCTGGTGTATGACCGGTGAAAAGAATACCACCATCACAGGATTATCAGAGGGTGTTTTTTGGGATTTTAAAAATAAGGAAATTTCAAGTAATCTGTTGGAGCACTGGCAAATACCAGCTACGTTACTTCCGCCCATTACCAATGTTTTTGGAGAACAAGGCTTTCTGTCGAAAAAAGCTGCTAATTTATTGGGACTCCCGGAAGGAATTCCAGTGGCCTATAGAGCTGGAGATCAGCCTAATAACGCTTTGTCCCTTGGTGTTTTAGAACCTGGTGAAATTGCGGCAACAGGTGGAACTTCTGGCGTGGTATATGCCGTGGCCAATGAAATTATACCTGACAGCGAGTCGAGGGTTAACTCTTTTGCCCATGTGAATTACACAATAAATGACCCCAAAATTGGGGTGTTACTTTGTATCAATGGAACGGGAATATTATATAGCTGGCTGAAAAACCAATGGGGAAAGGGGCTTTTGTCTTACGCGGAAATGGAGAAGGTAGCTGCCGGAATCCCTGAAGGTTCTGATGGATTAACCATTATTCCTTTTGGAAATGGGGCGGAAAGAATTTTAAAAAATAAACAATTAGGAGCCTCCATTTCAGGGCTGGATTTTAATAGACATACATCAGATCATTTTATTCGTGCTGCGTTGGAAGGCATTGCTTTCTCCTTTCAATATGGTATGTCTATTTTAAATGAAATGGGTATTCAGGCAAATCGAATAAAAGTGGGGAATGATAACTTGTTCCAATCTGCTATTTTTTCTCAAACGCTTTCTAATATTTCTTCTTGCTCCATTGAAATAGTGAAAACAAATGGTGCCGAGGGTGCCGCAAGAGGTGCTGCCTTTGGTTGTGGATTTTATACATCATTAGCAGAAGCAGTCGGACAAGCAGAATCAATCCATACTTTTCATCCAGAACCTGTTTCTGATGCTTTATCCGCAGCGGCATTAAAATGGAGACAAACACTTAAAAACAACCTACAATGAGTTCAAAAAATGTATTGACGGGTGCTAAAACCTTTTTTCCGGAAGTTGAATTTGTACCTTTTGAAGGTAAAGATTCAGATAATCCATTCGCTTTTAAATATTATAATCCAGCACAGCTTATTTCTGGAAAATCAATGGCTGATCATTTTCGGTTTGCAATAGCTTATTGGCATTCCTTTTGTGGAAATGGTGCTGATCCATTTGGTATGCCAACCAGGAATATGCCTTGGTTAAATGCCAGTAATCCAATGGATAGGGCAAAGGATAAAATGGATGCTGCCTTCGAATTTATAACAAAAATTCAGGCACCCTACTTTTGTTTTCACGATTTTGATTTGATTGAAGAGGGTCATTCTTTGGTGGAATCGGAGAAAAGATTACAGTTTATTGGAGATTATGCCAAGGAAAAAATGGCTTCCTCCGGGGTTAAAGTTCTCTGGGGAACAGCTAATCTTTTTAGCCATCCAAGATATATGAATGGTGCAGCAACAAATCCCGATTTTTCCGTCGTTGCCTATGCCGCCGCTCAGGTTAAACATGCCTTAGATATTTCTATTCAGCTCGGTGCTGAAAACTATGTTTTCTGGGGCGGAAGAGAGGGATATTTGTCCTTGCTAAATACAGATATGAAAAGAGAGGTAGCGCATTTGGCTACTTTCCTTCATGCAGCTAAAGATTATGCAAGAAGTCAAGGCTTTAAAGGACATTTCTTCATTGAGCCTAAACCAGCTGAACCTACTAAACATCAATATGATTATGATTCCGCTACCGTAATAGGTTTCTTGAAGGCAAATGGGCTTGAGAATGATTTTAAATTGAATATTGAGGTGAATCATGCGACCCTTGCCCTGCATACTTTTCAACATGAATTAACGGTTGCAGCAGCCGATAATATGATTGGTAGCATAGATGCCAATAGAGGTGATTATCAAAATGGATGGGATACCGATCAGTTTCCCAATAATTTGGGTGAGTTGACGGAAGCTATGCTCGTTATTCTTCAAGCGGGTGGATTTCAAGGTGGGGGCGTCAATTTCGATGCCAAAATAAGAAGAAATTCCACAGATAATACAGACTTGTTCCTGGCACATATTGGAGGCATGGATACTTTTGCACGTGCACTCATTGCTGCGGACAAAATAATCAATAAATCTGCCTACGTTTCGCTTAGAAATGAGAGATATGCGTCATTTGATTCTGGTGATGGCGCCCTTTTTGAAAAGGGTAAATTATCCCTGGAAGACTTGCATAAATTAGCGGGATCTTCTGCCGATCCTGTTCAAAAAAGTGGAAAGCAGGAGCTATTTGAAAATATTTTAAATCAATATATTTAAATTATAATACTTATTGGGGTTCAGTGGATGCTGTTTAAAAATCAAGCGTCAACTGAACCCCAACCATCGTTTGTTCTTTTTTTAAGTTGGAAACGGAAACACCTAAAAGGCGAATCGAGAAAATATCTCCGGTAAGTTCTTTCATTAATCCTTCAGCAACAGTATAAAGTAATTGATAATCATTCAGTTCCGTTGTAAATGTTTTACTTTTTGTCTCAAGGACAAAATTGAAATGCTTGATTTTAATCGTTATTGTTTTACCGAAATTATCATCGATATCCATAAATCGGAATAATTTTTCGCAGAGGGTTTCCAGCGTTAGTTCTAAGAAATGTAGATCGCTACAATCTTCAGAAAATGTTCTTTCGGTGCCAATAGATTTTCGGTACCTGATTGGATTTACCAATCGTCGGTCATCCCCTCTGACTATTTGATAATAATAAGATCCTGCCTTACCAAATACCTTCATAAGGTCTTGTTGAGACCATTTTAATAAATCCTCACCTTTATAAATACCCATTCTTTTGCACCTTTCAGCCGTTATTTTACCTATTCCATGGAAGCGTGAGATGGATAGTTGTTTCAAAAAATCAGGCCCTTCAATGGGAGTGATTACTTTTATACCATTCGGCTTATTGACATCAGAGGCTACTTTGGCTAAAAATTTATTGTAAGAAACGCCAGCTGAAGCGGTTAGCCCAGTTTCTATTTCAATCCTTTTCCTAATTTCCATGGCGATCAATGTCGCCGACGGTAGGGAAAGTTTGTTGTGAGTGACATCGAGATAAGCTTCGTCCAATGAAAGAGGTTCAACTAAGTCTGTAAAATCGTGAAAAATCGTTCGAATAACTTTTGAAACCGCCTTGTATTTGTCGAAACTACCTCTAACAAAAATAATTTGGGGGCATTTTTTTCGCGCCAGCATTCCCGGCATAGCCGATTTAACGCCATATTTTCTGGCTTCATAAGAAGCAGAGGCAACTACACCGCGGTTACCACCTCCACCTACCGCTATTGGTTTTCCTTTCAAAGAAGGATCATCTCTCTGTTCAACAGAGGCAAAAAAGGCATCCATATCAATATGAATGATTTTTCTTATTTCAGGGGGTGACATTTACGGTAAATTGACATAATTTTTCTGATTTCCGGGTGCCAAAGGGACGCATATATTCCAAGACTATTTGGGAACTTCCTGTTTTCAATCCTTTGCATGTTAAAATCTGCCAGGTAGCAGAACCTACCATTTCGGGTTTATTTTCATTGGAATCAGTTATTGCTTTTTCATATTTCTCCTCCTCATCCCACGATAGGAGCGCCGATGATTTAGGAATCCATAAATAACCAGTTCCCTCAATTGCGGGTAATTTGAGTGTGTAGGTTTGCCCTAATTTAATGCTTATATTTTCCGGGCATCCTTCTATTGAGAAAGAATCTTTCATGGCTGATTTCTGGGAGGAAGAGCAGGAATAAGTAAAAATGGTAATGGATATTAAGAAGGATATAGCATTCATAATTGTAGTATTTAAGCTGCAAACATCATTGAATAAAACGAAATTAATTAAACCCTATTATACGCAAAAAGGCGGAAAGATAGCCTATCTCTCCGCTTTTATGTGAAGGAATTTAACCATTAGGGTAATGGAACAACATAATATACATATTTTGCAATATTATAGGTGTTGTAAGCTACATAAGCATAGCCACCATAAGATCCCCAATCGGTACCCCATGAATTTTTTATGATCCATGCATTTTTTGCATCACACCAGCCAACGATGGTGACGGCATGATTGATATAATTAGCACCACAGGCATAAGTCCTTCCATCGCTTCCTGTATAGGTGTAGGTAGTGACTGCGGCATTAGGGATAGCATTTAAAACGCCTGTTCCATAAGAACCCCAACTTCTTGCAAAAACATAAGTTGTCACCGCTCCAAATAAGGTAATGGCCGCTTTTACCTGATCCGTAGTCGGAAAACTCACATTTGTTCCAACTTGACCATTAAAAAAAGCTCCGTAAGTCTTTGGTTTTGCAATACAAGCAGCATTAGATGCTGTATATGGATAATTGGCTTCGGTAGCAACTTTAAAACATCTTATGTAATCGAAAGCTTTAAACGTATGGCCACCAGAGCAACTGCCTGCATCATCACCAGCACAGGTTTTTCCGCAGTTTACCATATCCTCTTCGGAGAGATTATGATTTACAGCAGAGGAAAAGATTTTCTTATAAGAATGTTCCCAGGTTGCAGCAGCGGAAAATGCCCAGCAACTGCCGCAACTTAACTGATCTTTTACAGGAGTAAGATAGCTTGTATTAACAGTGCAGCCAGAAGCACCCATTAATAATTTTTTCCAGTCTATAAGCCTTAAATCAATAAAATAGTCAAGATTCCAGACAAACTTTCTTGCTTCAAATTCTTTTTGAATGCTTGGAATTTCAACCTTAATTCTTTCAAACTGGAGTTTTAATTCCGAGGAATTATCTCCAACAGGAGCGGTAGTCCCAGCTAATTGGCTTAAAGGTCTGTTTAATGTTAAGTTGGGCTCGAGAGTATAAGTAGCATTTCTAATTCCTGAAAATAATTTCTTGTCTGCATCAAATTCTGATTTTCCTAAGGTAGTCAGAGATTGTTCCATTTTAGCAACATCTCTTCTTCTGTAAAAATTCTGTAATGGATCGGAAGTAGTTTGGGCAAATCCTGGGTTAAAAAATCCTATACATAAAGTAAGGATTAGGAAAAAATGGTTTTTCATGGTAATAGATTTAAAAAATTAAAATAAAGTTTGCGATTTATAAAGCTAACATCTCAAAATGTTTGAAACAATGACTTTTGTTCCCTTTACTTCGTTGTTTATTTTAATTTTTTTTCAATTACTTGTAAAACGTCAAAATTATTTGCTTCTTTTTTATGCAAAATGCCAATGAGGCGCATATTATTAACGTTCCAAATGGCGGGAATTGAGGGGTTAAAGTTATATACCAAATTGTCAGTGGTAGATAATTTTGACAATAAAATCCCTGACGATGGGGTTAACCAGGTTCTTACTACATTTTGATGAACATAATTTGGTTGTTTACCAGTAGGCGTTAATTGGAAGTCAGTAATTTCATCTTCCACTAAAAGAACACTCAAAAATAAGGCAGAAAAAGAGGTGTCCCGGCTTATTTTAATATTGGTAGTAACGGATAACTTGTTAGATACCTCTGAAAAGGAGGCAGTAAATTCTAGTTTCAACAATGTTTTTTGGGAAGTAACTTTAGCTAAATAACCGGGCCATTGTGTTGGAGACAGCATTCTGGATAATTCACCATCAAAAAGTTTTCTATTGATGGTAGCCACTGGATAACCCACAGGTTTTCCCAGTTCATTAACAAGCTGGTCATTTTCAGGTAAGCGATAATCAAATTTATTTTCACTATAAGGAATTGAAAATGAGCCTGTATGTGCCGATATAACGATTAATTTATCCTTGTAAATGCCTTTCAACTCTTTAATCAGGCTATGACCTGCAGGACAGCCAACACATCGTACCCCACCAAACTCTTCGATCAAAACATTGGCTGTCTCCAATTCATTTCCAATGGGTGAAGCATCAATGGGGGTGATAACAGGGGGGATTTCAGTACATGAGGTAATGAAAAGGGAAAGAAAAATAATAAAAGGTAGAGATTGCAATGGAAACATATTAGAATGAACTATTTAAAGAAAGTCTGACGCCGCTAAATGCAGGTTCCAATCGGCAAATGCCACCGGTACAAATAACCCCTTCCACTTGTTTGATATAGGACAAGGAAAAAAGGTTATTGCCTGGTTGATAATATACATCGAATCTGGGAAAATGCAAAGGAATAGATTTATTTTGACTGTTTTTGGGGCTAAATCTTCCTGGTTTCCAATTAAACATATCAGACATTGAAAATTTCCATTTCGGACTAAGAACATATTCTGCGAGACCAAACATCCAGTGGCCGTAGTCATTTAGAAGAAAATCATTGCCTTTATTCATAAAAAGAGCCTGTGCTTCTATCCGTAAAGATTTCCCTTTGCCAGCATCCATTTCAATTTCAGCAAAGGGAGTTATCGTTTTTACTGTTGGCGCACCTGGTTTGAACTCATAAAATTGTTGATTGTATAATTGATGTTGAATGCCTACTGTCCAATGCTGTTTTTCATTTTGTTTGGTGAATTCTAAAAACCATTCTCTGTAAAGAGGATCTTCTGCTGTCATTTGCATGCCGGAATGATTCAAATTCATTGAAAAATCTTCGCTAAGTCTGACCTGTATATCTCCCTGCCAGGACCATTCTTCTAATTCCTGAGCGGCTGGATTGTAACGTGTATTTAATCTGAATGAATTGACACGGGTTAAGGGGGGTAAAAAATTAAGATTTCCCCTATTCAGCTGTTCTTGCGGGCGTGTTTTAAATGAAAAGTTTTTAGTTCGCTTTCCTTCGAGGGTTATTCCTATGGCATCGGTAGCATAACTTATGGTACTGTAAAAAATAAATCCCAAACCTTGCTTATATCGGTTTCCAATGAGGGTGTCTCCTTGTAAAAGCGTTACAGCAAAAGGATCTATATAAGTATCCTTTGATTTGTGTGCTGCCTCAGCATACCATCTGAAGGCTCCATATTGAATGGTTTGATAATAAGTACCTGCGTAGGTATTGTACTTGGGTACGAAAACTTCGGAACCTGGATAAGTTTGAAGCGTACTCACCAGATTATTCATGGAAGCGTCATCTATGGTGCGAGCTACGATACCAAAGCCAGGTGCCCAGGAAACTGTTTTACTTCCTAACAAAAAGGAACGGAAATATTCACTTTGGAAACCCCGAATAACGGAAGGGTACAATTCAAATTGCCTTTTTTGCCTGCCAGCAAAGGCTTTTACAAATAAATCGGGCAAAAGTTGATATTTAAGTTTTATGCCGGCTAATGCGTTGTCAATCAATAACGATCGTTCTTCAAAGGATCTGAAAATGAGTCCTGAACCTATCTGGTCATAAATATAACCTGCTGATAGGGTTAGTTTATCCAGTGTTTTCTCAATGAGAAAATTACCTACGCCCTGGTCACTATAACTATCTGTAGGCACGAGTAAATTGGAATTATTAAAATAATCAAAACGCAGGGAGAGGGAAAATCCCTGATAATCAGCCTGTAAATTTAGCCAGCTTTCAGATCCGAAAAGTTGGTGGTCATATTGGGGAATATTCGCCGCGCCAATGAGGGAATCTCGCAGGAAAAAATTGGCCCTGGTTTGGAATTGTCCAAACACATTAAGCTTATCATCTTGATCGGGGTCATTTTGCCCATAAACAGGAACAAAAGAGATATATATAATCAATATTTGCAGTAAAAACTTAATATTCAAAAAAGGCATGGATTGACATATTAAAAACTAAATGCGCGGAAGAAACAGACTATTTTTAAAGCATTTTGTCAGGTTTCATTGTATGCGCACTTAAAAATGTTGTATTTTCGTAAAAATAAAAACAAATGCGGACTCTAACCCTACTATTCTTTCTTTTATTTTCCATTTATAGTTTCGGGCAAAAATCAATGCCTGATGTGATGATAAAGTCTTTAGACGGACAATCGGTTTCTACTAAAAAAATCTTAGAAAACAAGCTTACGTTAATTAGTTTTTGGGCAACGTGGTGTGGGCCATGTAAAGTGGAATTAGATGCGTTAAAATCTGTTTATCCTTCATGGCAAGAAAAGTATGGGTTACAAATTGTGGCTATAACGATAGATAATCCAAGGCAATTATCGAAAGTTGCACCGATGATAAAAGCAAAAGGGTGGCCTTATCTTTTCTTTGAGGATTCTGTTGGCAACTTAAAAAACAAACTAAATTTTCAAAGTATTCCTCAAAGTTATTTGGTGGATCGGAATGGAAAGGTCGTTTGGTCAAATATGGGTTATGCACCAGGGGTTGAGCTGGAAATAGAGAAACAAATTCAAAAAACTATACAGAAATAAGGTATTGTTATGAAAGCCTGAAAAAGAAATGCTTATTTTTAAGTAAAAAATGATTGTTCGAATTTTCATATTGCTTTTATTTTGCTCTCTTTGGAGTAAAAATGCTATTACACAGACTTC
>Ga0208787_1000282_pt1 | contig 25307 bp, 16 predicted proteins | sample Wag4_2014_7_11_FD_187362 | JGI IMG/M metagenome (GOLD analysis project Ga0208787, IMG submission 187362) | Fresh water microbial communities from Ohio, USA - Utica-2 Time Series HT 2014_7_11 (SPAdes) (version 2) | ecosystem: Environmental > Aquatic > Freshwater > Water tank | place: USA: Ohio...
GATTAATGATACACTAATGATGGAAATGAAATATCCATCTCTGGAGCAATTTATTAAGTCCAACTTTAGTTTTGACGACAGAAAAAATCAGTTAGAACAATCTATTGAACTAATTGCTTCTTGCGTGGATACAATTTACAGTGAAGAAGAAGTTTGGACATCTGCTGATGTTACACTCAAAGAAATTGTGGATTTTATAGAAAATTTCAATTCAACCCAATTTGGTGAGATTGAAAAGTTCTTTGAAACTATGCCTAAGTTAGAGCATAAGATCAAGATTAAAAATCCAGAAACTAAAGTTGAAAGTGAAATTACTTTGGCAGGGTTATCAGATTTTTTCGGTTGAGTTTAAGTCATATTGACTTAATGAATTATTATAAAATTAATTTTAGCCTGGCCCAATTTCACAAATGGTCAATAGCCGAAATAGAAAATTTTATGCCTTTTGAACGCGAACTTTATGTAATAATGTTGAATCAACATATTGAAGAGGAAGAACAAAAACAAAAATCCTTATCACAATAAATGTCAGTTAAAAGCAAATTAGAATCACTAAGAAAAATACTAGGGCCGGAGAATTTTTTTCTGGCCGAAGCTTTTATTGATAAGAATTTAAAACCATTAAAGATAAGAAAAAATTCTAATCTTTACGCTGCGGCTGTTGAATATGTTGGTACTTTATTTGAACAAGAAACTCAAATATTAACTGATAGAGAAGTTGAAACTTTAACCAAAGATAATTTAAAAAATAAAGTTGGTGTAGTACACAAAAAATTAAAAAAAGAGTTCGATGATTTATTAAAATTAAACGAATTAATAGAAGGCGAGAAAAAAAATACTAGAACTCAAGCGGCTAGACCTCTACTCGATCCAATCCCGGCTGCCGCAGCAAAAAAAGAACCACCAGAAGTAACTCTTGAAGCAAATAAAAAAAGAGTTCAAAAAGGTGATTCCGCGACATTAACATGGAACTCTAAAAATGCAGTACGAATAGCCCGAACAAATATTCCAGGGGTAACTACAAGATCTTCTTTAAGTGGTTCAATAGAAGTAGAAGATATAAGAAGACGGAGAGATCTTTATATTGTTGTTGAATCTTTAACCGGACAAAAAGCAGAAGCAAAGACACAAATTCTGGTTGAAACTCAGCAATATCAAAGAAAGAGAGAAAGGGGAGTAATTGAAGATGATGAAGTTAGCCCCCCACCCCCTCCACCAAGACCATCATTAACAACTCTAGTTAGCCCTTCTACCCGAGCGCAACCACAAACTAGAACAAGACCGGGACCAACCGCAGAGTCTTCTAATATAAGCAATAATATACTATTAAATATCAATAAGTCTCTTACAAATATAGCCAAGGTTCTTTCTTCACAGTTAAAACTAGGCCAACGAGTTTTTGATATGGATCGAAGATCCAATGAGTCGGCCACTCGCCTTAAGAAAGAGCAAGAAATGGAGGAGAAGGATGGTGGTATTCCAGGTGGAGCATTGATGAAAGCCGGTGCAGAGAAAATGCTCTCTCCATTTAAAACTATTATTGATAAAATTATTAACTTTATTGTTTACACATTTTTAGGTAGGGCTTTTACTGAAATTATTAAATGGGTAAATGATCCAAAAAATTCAGAAAAAGTTGATGCCTTAGGTAAATTCTTAAAAATGGCCTGGCCGGCTATTCTGGGTCTTTCTTTGTTATTTTTGACTCCTTTGGGTGGGTTTATTTTAGGTACTGTTCAATTTTTAATTGGGACAGCTAAAACATTAAGATCCTTAAAACTTCTTATTGATAAACTTATATTTAAGAAGGGTGGGTCTGCAACAAAAGCGGCTGCTAAAGCTGCTAGTAGAAAACCTTCTACTATTACAACCAGTGGCGGTAAAGCTGTAGGAAAAGCGGCTTCAATTTTTGAGTTTTTACGAGGCAAAGGATCTGCCAGTAATAAAATAACAGGAGATGTAGTAAAAGGATCTGATAACATATTTGCAAAAATAGCAGGAGCTGGTCCTATTTCTAAGGTAACAGAAAAAATTGGAGGTAAGCGTCTAGCATCATTAATTCCATTTTTAGGAGCAGCAATTGGAGGAATAGAAGGGACTGGAAGATTATTATCTGGTGATACTGAGGGAGCACTCATTTCTTATGCTAGTGGAATACCTGTTGCTGGATGGGGAGCAGTCGCATTAGATCTTTATAGAGATCTTGATCCAGAAGGTTATAAAAAAAATATAAGATTCGGGATGAGTCAAGAGGAATTAAGTAAAGTTCTTTCTAATGCGTTTGGTTTTGCCGCTGGCGCAATGTCTGGTGGGGGACCTGGTTCATTTTCTACCGGAGGACAAATTTTTTCTGGGTTAGTAACGGAAAAAGATGGGGTAAAAGTATCTGGCGCCGGGAAAGATACTCAAGCATTCCCGGTCATGGGTGGAGGGACTGCTGTTCTTCAACCAGGAGAAGTTGTACTCAATAAGGCCGGTGTAAAAAATGCACTTTCCTTAGGAATAGATCCATTAAAGCTAAACACCGGACCTAATGCTAATAAACCTGTTAATATAACAACCGGAATAAAAGCAATGAAATCAGGTGGGGTTGTTGGGGGTATGCGCAATATGCCCTCAATGACAGGCACTAGAAAAATGCCCTCAATGAATATTAATTCAATTAATAATATTACTAATAGATCAACTAATTTAAATATTAGTAATAATATGTCTATGAGACAGCCAACGCGGATGAGAAGTAACATGCCTAATATGTCTATGAAATCGCCAATGTCGATTTCTAGTAGAAGTTTCCCTTCTATGGGCAGTTCATATAAGGCTCCTAGATCTATGTCAATGGGGTCAGTGAGTAAACCTTTTATTCCCCAAATGAGAAGATATGAAAGTTCTGGTAAGTTCATAAGAAAAATAGACCAGACTTCATATAGTAAGCCTTATGATAGTTTAGCCAGATCTACTTCTACTGTTTATCAGAGTCCCAATCAATTTCAAATATTAAGAGCTTCTCCTACACTTAATGCCCCGGAGCCTCTTTCCAGGGTAAGAAGAAAGGAGCCAATCATGTTGCCTCCAATTACAATGGGACAGGATACGGTTGGCTCATCTGCAGGGTCTGGAACGCAGCTTCCAGTATTTGGGGCTACTTGCCCTAGTTCAAGTGCAGCATCCTCTAGAAAAATCTTGTGTGATATTTACGGGATAATTGTCTAATGGACCCATCTAAATTTTTTAACCGAAAGGTAAACATTAGAAATCCCAAGACACCTTATAGTAAAGGGAAGTTTGTTGATGAATCGGCAAATTATTCTAATAGAATATCAACTAGAATAAACCAAAGCCCCCTAACCAAATCTCTATTTTCATTTAGGAATAAAATATTCCAAATTGAAAATTTATTAACGGGTATTCTTAATTTAAATAAAAAAACCGAAGAACAAAAGAAAAAAATAAAGCCAACTGATACTGTAAAAAGAAAACCAAAAATAGAAGGGCCTAAAATTTTCGGTAATATTATAAAACTACCTCCAACTAATGCCTTAGATTTAATCAGGGATTTTGTAACCTTTACATTTTTGGGGTGGCTTTTTACTCGACTACAGCCTATAATGGGAGAGTTAACAAAAATACTCCCGTTAATAGAAGGGTTAATTGGCTTTGTTAGTGGAACTCTCAAAAATATGATTGATATATTTGCTACCTTTTTGAAGGTCAGTTTTGATGCTATAGATAAGTTTAATGAAATATCTTCAAGTATAAAGAAAAATGTTACTGGTGTAAATAAACAATTTGATGAAACTTTATCACTATTAAAGGGTGTATTTGGTGGAACCATTGAATTAGTAAATTCCTTTTTGGGGGTTTCAGTAGATAAAGATGAGTTGGATCGAGCCAAAACTGAGTTACCAAAAAATAACTCAGTTGATAATATCCCTCAAATGCCACCTCTACCTAAAGTAGATGATGCTCCGAAACCTCCTGCACAAAAATTACAACCAACCCCTTCTTTATCAACATCAACAAATGTACAAGGAGTTTATACTGGGGGAGTCATTCGTGGGTTTAATGCTGGGGGTAATTTAAATCAAGAACGAATTGACCCACGGTCACCCGTAACTCGCGGAATTACCCCCCAGAAAAAAGAACCCCTAAAACAAAAACCAATTATAAGCCAGCAAAAAACAGCGCCAGGTAAAGACGTAGGTGGTTTTAAACGGGTTAAAGAATTATATGATTCAAAGGGTGCTGGTCTTCTTGATTTTGTTCCATTAGTTTCCTTTTTTAGCCCTGATAAGAAGAGTGGTTTTGATGCTCTAGTGAGGACATCTGAAGAATATAAAAAACCAACGATGAATGACATTTTAGGTGTTGGTAATTTGATGGGCGCATCTGTTGATTCTGCATTGGGTCAGAAGATAGAAAAGAAATCTTATGCTCAATTTGCAGCCGGTATTAAGTATTTGGTCGATTACGGTAGAACTCAACCGGAAGAGTTTGCAAAAATTGATCTTGAGGATATGGTAAGGAAGATTGTCGAGCCAAAAGTAAATATGGCAATCAACCGAATTCAGGAAGAAATTAATAAAAAGAGTAAAGAAGAAACGCCTTCTTCTCCAACCTCAGAAGGCGACATAGGCACTATAGATATTGATGGTTTTAGTCCAGAAGATGTTGATGCATTAGGTAGAATGATTGCTGCCGAGTCTAGAGGCGAGTCTGCATTAGGTAAAGCCGGGGTATTGGCGGTAATTTTAAATAGATATAGATTAATAAAATCTGGGACTTCACCAAGCCAATTTAACATAACTGGTAAAACTAGTGATCAAGTAACTATAAAAGATATTTTATTTGCAGGAGGTAAAGGAAGTGGCAATCAATTTTCTCCTTATAAAGATGGGAATTTTGATAGAACTAGTTCATCTGAGGGGAAAAGTGCATTAGCTGCTGCAATTCAAAGTGGAGGCAATGATCCGCAAAAGTTTAGAGCCAATCTGATTTCAATAGGAAGATTAAGTGAAGTTGACGCAGATTATGTTTCCAGAGCTGTAGGATTTTCCAATGCTAGAAGCCGGACATCAAGACCATTTAATACTAGAGAAGTCGCTGTTGGCAACCATGTTTTTCAACAGTCCCAAAATGTAAAATTAACCGGTCAAATTGGAGCGATTGATGCCACCGTGACAAGTGGAAATATTGAAACTTTAGTCGAGGGTGGCATTCTCCCAAGTACGCGCCTTATAACAAGTCATAGAGGATGGAGATGGGGTAGAATGCACCGGGGAGTCGATTATGCTGGAGCCGGGGTAGATCATCAGCCAATTAGTGTTATTAAACCGGGAAAAGTAGTTGCTGCTGGGTTGGAAGGGGACGCTGGCTATATAGTTGTAATTGATCATAATGATGGTACTACATCAAAATATTTTCATTTGAAAGCAGGAAGTATAAAAGTAAGTGTTGGCCAAGACATAGTTCCGGGACAAGTTATAGGAATCGTTGGAAACACAGGACGTAGTACGGATACGCATTTACATTTTGAGGTCTGGCGGGGTAAGACTGATTTAAATGATCCTCATAAATTAGCAGATAACTACTTTAGATTTGGTGGAAATGTTAGACCAACAGAAGTGCAAAAACTAGCAAAAAAAGATGGTAAAGAAGGATATATTAATTATAAAGGAGTTTTTGTTGAAAAAAAATGGACCGCAGAGCAAAAAAATAAATTTGAAACCGAGCGTAGAAAGCAATCACAAAGACAACAACCTCCCGGACCCACTCAACAGACTAAACCTCCAACACACCAACAACTTAACAACCTTCTGGGCCTTAATATCCCAGAAGGGGAACCTTATATGATTAAAGGTAAAACGTATTATGTTGATTTTAAAGATAATAAAATACGAACCCTAGATGAAAAGGGGAATATAGTAGAAATACAAGTAGGAAGAGGAAAAAACGAATGGATATTAAAAGAAATTAGAGAAATTCAAAAAATAAGAAAAAATCAAAAAATTTCTTTTTCTAAAATTTCACCAACTTTACCCGACCAAAAATATCCGTCATATGAACAATTAGGATCTCAGGAAGGTGAAATAGCATTTCAACCATTAATATATCCCAAACCAATTCCAGTTCCTGTTTCATCCGATGTTGTTGCATATCCCATTCCGTCAATAAGTAATACTGATATAAAATTAACCTAATGTCTAATTTAGCTGCTGCTGGCGGAAAAGGCCAGATAAAAGAACTAAAATTAATATCTAATTACTCAGGTGATCTTAATTTAACTGATGGATTTCTTGGAATGATGCTCTATGAAAGTATTTTAGATTATTCAACCAGGGCAACTCTTTCTTTCGTAGACACCGGATACAGATCAAATAAATCTGGAACTGGGGCAATGGAAAAAGATGATATAAATCTAGTTGAGGGAGAAAAATTTGAGTTTAAGGTAATTGATGGTTATGGTCAGGTTCTTGAATGTAAGAATAACTATCAATTAATTACAGATAATATAGATTCTGTAGATGAAAAAGTTAATAAAACAATAATAAATCTGTCTTTTACTTCACAAGAGCACTTAACAAATGATTTTGTAAAAAACAGACTAACTAAAAGATACGAAGGAAAAATATCTGATTCTGTTTTTAGAATTTTAAAGGAATTCACAACAAAACCTGTAGATATTGATCAAACTTTAAATGAGTTTGTGTTTATTGGTAATAATGATAAGCCATTTTATAAAATACCTTGGCTTGCTAAAAAATCAGTGCCAGATATCCCGAATGCAAAAGCCGATCTTGCTGGTTATTTTTTCTATGAAACTTTTTATGATGGAGTTTTTGGTGGATACAAATTCAAATCTATTGATAAATTATGGACAAATCCAGCAAAAAGGAAATTAATCTATAATGATAAAGTAACAACTCCTCCTGGCTATACAGGAAAAATACTTTCTTATTCTTTTAATAGCTCACTTAGTATCAGCAAGATGGCGAAAGCCGGTGTATTCTCAACACAACAGTTAAAGACTTTTGACTTTATAACCAATGCAAGAATAGTCAATGATAAATCAGATACAGAACGACTCAAAACTAATTATACAGGTGGATTAGAGCCACCTAAAATAGCGTCACATCTTGATTTTTGGAATACCCAAACGAGAATTAGTGAATCGATTGTCGATAGAGGAGTTCTACCCCCAGGAACAAATTTAAAGGATCAACTTAAGTTTTTGAATCAGTTGAATTTTAATGAGGATGAAATTCTCAGGCAATCTTGTGCTAGATACAATAACTTATTTACGATTAGGCTTTCTGTAATGATAGCCGGTGATTTCGGAATCCATGCTGGAGATATCATTGAATGTGATTTCCCTGAAATATCATCTAAGGCTAATAAGATAGTGAGCAACAAAAAAAGTGGTCTATATATGGTAATAGATGTTGCGCATCGAATCCATGCAAATGGGTACTACACAACTTTAAATCTTGCAAGAGAGAGTATTTACAAAAAATGAAATTATCTGAACACATCAAAAATAATGAGCGAGAACTATCTGATCCAATGATTAGTTCACAGAGACGAAGACATCTCTCTACTGAATTATCTGATCTCCTTAAATTTCAGATGGCCAATCCAGAATCTGAAAAAGATCCAACTCCACTAGAACTATTTTGCTTCTTTAATCCTAGTGCTCTAGAGTGCAAAATATTTAATATATGAATCAATTCTTTGACCCGCAAACCGGAGGATTAAATCAACTTTATGGGTGGATTGGGCAAGTAGTTGATGATTCCACCTGGATAGGAAACCATGCAAATTCAAACTTTGAGCATAAAATACACCTAACAAATGATATTGCTGGGGCATCAAGAAGATGTAAGGTGCAGATTATTGGAAAACATGTAGAGGTAAAAGATATTCCAGATGACCAATTACCGATGGCCGAGATCCTTCTTCCAACAACAGCGGGTTCAGGTCATGGTGGCTCACATCAAACCCCGAACATAAAGCAAGGGATGTATGTTTTTGGGTTTTTTAAAGATATTTACGGGACTCAACCTGTTATCGTTGGGGTTCTTCCAAATGATCCTAGAGTTCCACTATTTGGCGGCAATCCTGAGGAAAATTTCATTCCCCGAAGTGGGTTTAAAGGGGTTGGGAGATCTATTCCAGTCTCAACTTCTTATGTCAGGTTAGAAGGTCCAAATTCACCAGTTGAAGTTGAAGGAAAATCAACAAGTCCACATCAGGCTACTATTTGCCATTGGGATCAAAAAGAAGATGGCAAAAGAAGTTTCTTTACACCTAAAACCATAAATTGTGAGGGTCCATCTGGTGAGTTACAGGGGTTTCAAAAACAGTTAAAATCTTTTTTGTTTGAAGTAAAAAGAGCAAAAAGAGCTTCCCAGCAGTTTATTGGGGCGGCTTCTAATTTAACTTCTAATATAGCGTCATTAATAACCGTATATACTAATTTAATTGCAGGTTTAGCTAAGTCTTTAATAGCAAAAGTAAGAGGGTATATTGTTAATAGATTAAATAAAGAGCTTACTAAATTATATGAATTACTTCCTCCTAATTTAAGAGCAAACGCAGCACAAACTTCAAAAAAAGTAAATGACACAATACAATGTGTTTTCAACAAAATTGTTACTGCTCTATTGGCGATAGTTAAAAGTTTATTAGAACAGGCCGTAGAAAATTATGTAAATGCTCCGTTGTGTGCAGCTGAAAGTTTTATTTCTAGTTTAATTTCTAGTTTCTTGGGTGAGTTGACTTCTGGAATTCTCGGGGCATTAGGAGAAATTTCTGGAGTTATACTTGATGTGGCTACCTTACTATTCCAGGCATTTGATATTCTAATCGGAGTTTTAGAATTTCTCTCTTGTGAGCCAGATCTAGATTGCCAAATATTAGATGAATGGTCCTTTTGGGATGGGTCTTCTTTAGTACGCCAACCTTTAGGTAGTAATTCAAGTATTTCAAGTAATCTACTTGCCTTTGTTGGCTCTGGCACTGCTTTTGGTGGAGGATTGATTCCTGGCTGCAGTGCTCTACCTCTTTTTTGTGGACCTCCTACTCTAGACTTTTTTGGGGGCACTGGCACTCCGGCATCTGGGAATGTGGTTGTTGGTCTGGCCGGGCAAATAATGGGGGTTGACTTATTAACTGGTGGCAGATATACTACAACTACAACAGTCGGATTAGGATCTGAGACGGCTATTGTCCAGACCCCTCAAGTAAATGTTAGGATTGTGGATGATTGTGGTTTAGGGAACGGGGCCATAGCCGTTGCCATAACCGAAAAATACCCCAAAGAAAATTCTCAAAGTTCTAGTGGGGATGAATATTTCGTTTCTAACGTTGTAATTATTGACTCTGGGTCTAATTATCTAAATTCCCCAGATGGGTCAACCGGAGGAGATGGAGCACTATTTTCTGGTAAGTGCGATACAATTATAAACACTGATGTTTATTTACCAGGTAAAGAAGTAAAGGTTAAAGAAGGACAAAGAATATATCTCCCAAGAAAAACAGTTGTTGAAGTTTTAAATAATCAAGGTGAAGTTGTTCAGACCTTAAACGGGCAGGGTCAACTTACAGAACTTAGAATAAAACAAAATGGAACCATTCTTACTCCAGATTGCGTTCCTTCAGATGGAGATGATGTAGAAGGTGGGGACAACAACAATCAAGATATTTCGCCAACAATTTCCTTTTCGGTTGATCTTATTGAACAAAAAGAAGGTAATTCGGGGAAAACTTCTTTTGATATAACTATAGTAAGAACCGGAAATCTAAGCAATAGAAGCTCTGCAAATTGGAAAATTGTTGGTTCTGGAAACTCCCCTGCTAGGGCATCTGACTTTGTTAATGGAGAGTTCCCATCGGGTATAGTTATTTTTAGGCCAGATGAGGAAGTTAAAACTATTACGGTAAATGTGAAGGGTGATCTTGAAGTAGAAAAAGATGAAAAATTCTCTATTGTTTTTAATAACTTAGTGAATTTAAAGTTAGAAAGAAAATCTAGATTTACTGGCGTTATTTTAAATGACGATAATAAAACCGGGATAGGGACAACGAATCGTGATTCGGGTAAAAATAATACTTACCAAGTGTATGTTTGTATTGAAGATCTTGCTATATTAAATGGTGGGGTAAATTATTCACCTGGAGACGTAATTACAATAAACCCAAACAATGGAGCCAAGTTTGAACCAATTATTGATGAATTTGGAGTCATAAGAGAAGTTAGTCTCATTGCTAAAGGGTGTGGATTTGTGGATAATCCTGTAATTACTGTTGAATCTCAGACTGGGATAAACGCCTTGCTTGTCCCAGTGTATTCATTTACTCGCCTAGATAATACGGTAGATCCTTTTGAAGTCCCTCCAGGTTCTCCTGTTATAAATGTTGTTGATTGTGTTGGAAAATTAAATGAATTTAACTAATTTAAATTTTTCTTTGGCGGGTGGACAAAAAACAAACCCGGAAACAATTTCCTATGGAAATAAAGATGGGCTTATACAATTTGGTCGCCTTCATATGGAGAGCGATAATTTAAATACTTCTGTTACGTCTGGTGTTTATTTGGGTGCCTATGATTCAAGGCACTATATGACGTTTGATATTGACGGGCACCGTAAAGGGTGGACACTAAATAGATGTCCGGGTTCTTATGAAATTCTTTGTGGTACTGAAACTCCACAAAAAGATATTGGGTTTTTTCTTCTTTCTGAAAACGGTGATATTGTAATACGAGCCCCCAATGGTAGAATCAGGTTATCTGCTCTTGATATAGATATTCGGGCTACTGGTCCCGACAACACAAAGGGAACAATTAATCTTGACTCAAATCAAAGTGTAAATGTTAAGACTGGTAGTTTTGATGTTAACGCAACGGTTGGAGTTAAAATTTTTACCCCATACACAATGAATCTTGTTTCCAACGTTGCCATGAATCTTACAAGCAATTTTATTAATGGTCTTACTGCGGCATCAAAGACCCAGAACAGCAAAACGGCTATTCCACTTGAATCTACTTTTGAATTTAATTTTAAATCAGCTTATATCCCTTAAAAACTATGGCATTTCAATTTGACGATATATCAATATCTCATCAATTAGTTGTTGGGGCAGGGTTTCCTGTTGTTCCATTTAGGGTTGGCCCAGCAAAAGTGAGGGGAGCCGCATCTATTGAGGGTCCAGCTGTCATTGGCTCTCCCAGTCTTTGGCCATTACAGACTGCTACCTTGATGGTTGGTCCAGATAATAATATTGATACGCCCCCAGCAGTTTATCCTGGTGTATTGGTTGCATGTGGTGCTTGGAATCATTCTCCTTATTCTCTTCATGTAAAGGGGAATGCGGTTGTTAATGATTTTCTTGATGTTGCAATAGATATTAATGCTGGTGGGTTTGTAAGAGCTGGTCTAGGCGTTCAGTCTCAGGGAGATGTTACTGCATTTTGCGGCGCACATCGACTTTCAAATAAGAAAAACTTTGACATCCCACATCCATCTAAAGAAGGTTGGCGCCTGAGGCACACTTGTTTAGAAGGCCCCTCAAATGATGTCTACATAAGAGGGAAGTTAAAAAACACCAATGAAATAACCCTTCCCGATTATTGGAAAGATTTTGTAGATGTTGATTCAATTACGGTCAGCATAACCCCAATAGGGGCGCATCAAGATATTATGGTCAAGACCATAACCAATAAAAAAATTACGTTGCAATCAAAAAGTATTATTCCAATTAATTGCTTTTATCATGTATTTGCAATGAGAAATGATGGAGATATCTTAATTCCAGAATACGAAGGAAATTCTCCTTCTGATTATCCTGGCAATAATTCTGAATACACTATTAATTCATAACATGACTGTAGGAACCGGATCAACTTTTTTAGAGTTTCAATTTTATGAATTTCCCCAACAAGAAATTCCACAAAATAATGACCCATTTACCATTAATGAAGATGGTTCTATAGATTTAGATCTTTCTGGGACTCTTGATGTAGAAAAAAAGGCAACTTTTGATGGAAATGTAGAAATAACTACTGGAAATTTAACCGTCCAGGGAGTAAACATTCTTACTGAGATTAACGCAATTAAACAATTTGTAGGTATGACACCATGAATATGACAAGAGAAACACATGACGACTTGTTTAAATTACAAGAAGATATGGCCGAATATTTTACACGGGAATATTTTCCAGTCAGCGGAGAGGCTTACTGGACAGTCGTTGAATGTATAGCAACTGCAAAATTAGCAGAGCTGAAAGGAGAGGTAGCCAGTTTATAAACTGTCCATTAATAAAGATTTTTAATGGATTATGGGGTAATATAATAAGGCCAACAAATGGAGAATAACATGCGAGGCTTTATTAACAAACAACAAATTCTTGAATCTTACCAACAAAAAACAAATCTTGATAAGTTTGACGCAATAGCGGAAGTAATCAATGAAATTCTTCCCGAAGATTCAGTAGAAATGCCTTACCCCGAATATTATCATACAATTTATACAATCTGGAACATAATAGAAAAAAATGCGTCCTGAAACCAGAAAAGCGATGGAAGATTTGTTCTATGCCAGAAGAAATCTTCCTGATGCGGCAACATCTTGTAATTTAACAAATAAAGAGATGAAAATCATCTTCAATGAATATTGCCGGTTAAACCCGGCAAATTACAATGAAGAAATAAATAATTAAAACGTAGGGTGGCTCTATGGGCTATAAGTTATCAAGTAATTATCGATGGTACATCGCCCCTAAAGAAACACCATCTTTGGCCAAAGTTTATTATATTGAAGGCATTCCTTATGAATTCGATATAGTGGAAGAAAATCAAAAAAATGACCTGACTATAATAAAAGAAGCAGACTCTAATAAAAGGTTAAAATCCGAGGACATCTTTAAAAAATCAGATTATTTAATCGCAGAAATGATGCATCCGCTTCTGTTTGAGCTAGAAATAGAAAATCCAGAAGAACTTCCAACCGATTATGCCGCCTAAATAAACATAAGGAAATATGTTTAAGTATAATAATGTCCCTAAGTCGGTTAGAGAATTTTCTTAAGTCTTCAAGAGGAAAAATTTTACACGTTAATCCAGAAAACCTGGATGCGTCAGACTCTATTACAAATGATGGATCAACTCCATTTACTCCTTTTAAGACCCTAAACAGGGCGGCATTAGAGGCGGCCAGATATTCCTATCAGATCGGCCTAGAAAATGATAGATTTAATTTCTGTACTATTGTCCTTTATTCTGGAGAGCACTTTGTAGACAATAGGCCGGGACTTGCGATTCAGGATAACGGCACAGCATATTTAAGAAACGGCAGCACTACAACTCTAAGTCAGTTTGATTTAACTACTGTTTTAGACATTACAGATCCAGCAAATAAGTTATTTTTACTTAATTCTGCTTATGGCGGTCTAATTATCCCTAGAGGAACTTCAATTGTTGCAAGTGATTTAAGAAAAACCACAATACGACCCCTATACGTCCCAGATCCAAGAAACGAAAATATAGAAAGATCCGCTATCTTTAGGGTAACTGGTGCGGCTTTTCTCTACGGGTTTACAGTCGGGGACGCTGATCCTAACGGATTTTGCTATAAAAATTACAATACTGAAAAATTTACTCCTAATTTTTCTCACCATAAATTGACCGCATTTGAGTATGCTGATGGGGTTAACCCCGTAAAAATTGATGATACCTTTCTTAATCTGACCACTACTAGAACTGATTTACAGCAGTATTACGAAAAAGTATCTCTTGTTTACGGTGAAAGTTCTGGAAAAGAAATCGATTCGGTTAGCTATGTTGGGGGAGTTTCTGTAGATATACAGCCAGTTATTGATGAATATAGAATAGTTGGGCCAAGAGGAGAGCAGATTGGCATTACCAGTATAAGATCTGGAAATGGGGTTACTCCAACTGAAGTTATTACTGCCACATTAGACAGTCCAGCCGAAGGTATTTCAGTAGATACCGCCATTCAAGTAAGTGGCGTTAATCAAGATGGATATGATGGACAATTTATCGTATCTGCTATATTGTCAGATAATGAAGTACAATATAAAACCCCAAATAAACCTTTAGTTGCGTTGCCGTTTATTTTTGGGGCAAGTCTAAGTATTATTTCTGATACGACAGCTTCTTCATCACCTTATGTCAATAAAGTTTCATTAAAATCTTCTTATGGTCTTTGCGGTATTCATGCAGACGGTAGTAAAGTAGAAGGATTTAGGAGCTTCGTTGCTGCTGATTTTACCGGAATTAGTTTACAGAAAGATAATGAGGCATTTGTATTATATAATGAAACCTCTGGTACATATGTTGATTCAACTGTTGTTGCAAATCTATACAAAAATACTAAAGCAAAATATAAGCCAGCATATCAAAATTATCATATTAAACTATCAAATGAGGCGTTTGCTCAATTAGTATCTGTCTTTTCTATTGGCTATGCCGCTCAAATCATTACAGAGAGTGGATCAGATTGTTCCCTGTCTAGCTCTAATTCAAATTTTGGAGCAAAATCTTTTGTATCATCCGGGTTTAAAAATTCTGCATTTAGGCAGGATAATTATGGATTTATTGTTGGTGTAATCCCACCACAAGAGACATTAGAAGATACGATAAGTGTAGAATTTCCAAGAATTAACGTTGGTGTAACTACGACTGCATCTTCTGGGGCCGCCACTACAACAAGATTATATTTTCATAATGCAACCAGTCTAGACTCGCCACCAAAACATTTTAAAGACGGTTACAAAATTGGTGCGAAACTTGACGAAAAAATATTTATTGATTATCCAAGCACAACTTCTTCTAAAGTAGTAGTCCCCGGAACAAATTCCTCTTACGAAAAGTCTTTTGTCGTTCAACGCCAAAATAATGACACCGAAAACTCTATTTTAAATGGAATTTTTACTTTAACTTCTGCTCACACTTTTGAGGCAGGTGAAAAGGTAAGAGTGATTTCAAATAATGCGTATCTTCCAGATGGGGTTATTGAAGGATCTATTTATTATATTATTAATTCGACAATAGATATTTCTCTTACTTCTACTCAAGTAAAACTTGCAGTAACACTCAATAATGCGTTGAACAATGTTGCAATTTTACCTAACAAAAAAGGTGGGACATTAACTATCTCTAGTAAAGTATATGATAAAGTGCCAAACGAACCAGGGCACCCGATTCAGTGGGATTCGGCTTCTAATAACTGGTTTATTAATGTAAGTTCAACCGACAACAAAATTTATGATTTAATAAAAAATGCTTCTTATAATTTAACCGGAAAAACATACATTACCAGAACTCCAGATAATAGATCAGAAGAAAATAAACTCTATAAATTCTTATACTGCATACCAAAAAATACAGCAGCATCTGCAAGACCACCAGTAAACGGATTTATAATTCAAGAAAGCGGAAATTCCAGTCTTTCTGGTACTGAATTTAATCGTTATTTTGGTGGCATAGATCTTTCTTCTGAAACAGATTTACGAAATCCCAAGTTTATTAGTAATGCGACTTGGGGCGCGTCAGTTGCAACTTTTACCACTGAACTCCCACATAAGCTAAAAGTAGCTGATTCAGTAGAAATCTTTAATGTTTCTCCTAGTGGTTATAATGGAGTTTATGTCGTAGCGAGTACTCCAACTTCTAGAACTTTTACTGTTTCTCTAAGCAGTGATCCTGGATTATTTACAAATAACACCACTACAAGGAATTCAGATCTTCCTTATGTTAAAAGGAAAAAAACAAATAATGTTTTCCAAATTTATAAATCTAAAGAAGTTAAAAAATATATACAAGACAAACAAGATGGTTTGTATGAATTAACAGTAGTCCATAGCTCAGTAAAACCAACAATAGCCCCATTTACTGATTACAGTTTTACCCAGCCTCTGCAGCATCTATATCCTCAATTAGAAAGAGATAATTCAAATACAAATCCTATTCAGACTCAATGCTTTGCCGAGCATAATTTAATAGGAAATGTTATAGTAAATGATAAAAAGAATTCAGTAACGCGAGAATCTTTTAATAAATTATCTTCTGACCTTTCTATTGGTATTGGAATCACGGGGGTAATTTCAAACCTTGCAGGAACTGCTCATACATTATACACTGATGTTGATCATGGGCTTTCTGCAATAACCTCAGTTTCTATTGTAAGTGCAGGTTCTTCCTATCTAGCAGGAACTTATTATGGTGTAGGTGTAACCACTACATCTGGCGGAGAATCAGCCTCCTTTAAAATTGCCGTTGATGTAGGTGGCATTGTAACTTCCGCTGAGATAATGTCTGGTGGAAGTAATTATGCTGTAGGTAACTTATTGAGTGTTGTTTCTGGGATAGGAACCACAACTGGATTTGTTCCGGCTGTTTTATCAGTAACTAATGCTCAAAATCCAGTAGATAATTCTATCACACTATATTCTTCCAGTGATAATTTAGTATATCAAGATACTTTTACCATAAGCTCCATACCAAGTTCTAGGAGAATTAATATTACATCTAATTCTGCTGTTTCTGGAGCATCTACAACTTTACTGTCTAAAAATTATTTTGCCACTGTTAATAATAAAATATTAGACATTTCGACACTAACATATAACAATACAACTGGTATTTCTGTAGTTACAACAACCCAACCACACGGGGCGCTAAAAAATAACAAGGTAAGGTTAGTTGGGTTTACTTCAGCGATTTATAATTCTGATGTAGTAGTAACCAAAGTTAACTCATTAACACAGTTAGAAGTTTATACTGGAATTTCTACCAGTTCCCCTGCGACAACTGGAGTAGGGAAACTTATCAATATTGGCATTTCCCCGGCAGCCGGACTTGATAGATTACAATATTATTATACTGGAATTACTACTACGGCTGGGGCAACCTTGAGCCAAACAGCATCTGATTCTACTCCATTTAATATTACTAATGCTAATACTATAGGACTCAGGCAAGGTGATTACATTCAAGTAAATAGTGAGGTGATGAGAATCAAGTCACCAGTCACGTCTAACTTAGTTTCAGTTTACAGATCTCAATTAGGGACAAATAGAGAAACTCATCTTGTAAATTCAATAGTAAGAAAAATAAATGTTACACCAGTAGAACTGCGTAGAAATTCTATAGCAAGATCTTCTGGTCAGACATTTGAATACGTTGGTTATGGTGCGGGAAATTATTCCACTTCTTTCCCAGAAAATCAAGATCGAGACATAGAAGATAAAGAAAAAATTCTTTCTCAATCCTTAAAATCTCTTGGTGGTACAGTATATTATACTGGGATGGATGAAAATGGTGATTTTTATTCCGGTAAGAAAAAGGTTTCTTCCACTACCGGAGAAGAAAAACTTTATGATGTTCCAACTCCTGCTGTTGCTGGTGAAGCCGAATCTAAAGAATTGGCCAACTTAATAGAAACAGATACTTTAGTTGTTTCTAACTCATTAAGAGTAGACGGAGGGGAGAATGATGACATTATTTCTGTTATCAATAGCCCACTAGTAATTAATAATAAACTAACTTCTCATTCAGCCGAAGGTATAGAAGTTTCCTCTTTACTATTAAAGGGCTCTCAAAATGTTTCTAGAAACTATACGATTGCTGATTCTACTCCGGCTTCTTCTGGAAATTATGGGGACGTTATTTTTAGAGCGACCCCACAAAATGGAGTTAATCTTGGTTGGGTTTATACTACTAATGAAGAATGGAAAACCTGGGGATACGTTGGTGAAACCGGAACTCAGCTTTACATCTATTCTGGAACAGAATCTGGCCCTAGTACTCAAGAAGGAATTGTTGATAAAATAAAATTTGTTGGGGATCCTGATGGGTTTGGCATTACTGTTGATATTGATGTTGATGCTTCCGCTGGATTTGCCACAGTTGTATTAAGAAACCCCGCAGAAGTTATTAATTTTGGTACAGGTCTAGGTTTAAATGCACCAACATTTACAACCAGAAGTCCTGGGACTCGTACCGTTTATTACAACTATTTAAGTTCAAATGATAGTGACTATGCTGTTGGGGTTAGCACGGACCAATTATGGTGGTCTATTCCAAGAGGAACCCCGCAGTTTACCTATAAGTGGTTTGGTGGAGTAAGTGAATTAATGTCATTAAATGGAAACGGTATACTTACTGTTTCTGGTGGAGTAGTTGGTAATTTAACTGGAACTGCTTCTGTGGCTACAACTGCATCTAATTTAAATAGATCAGTAATTGCGGGTGTTGGACTGACTGGTGGTGGTGAATTAACAACAAATAGGACATTAAGTGTTCAATTAAATGGGGGTAGTAGTGGATTAGCTGTTGATTCAAATGGAATTTCAGTTGATAGCACTGTCCTTAGGACTACCGGTAATAAAAATATTTCTGGAGTTACAACTTTTACTTCTGGTGTATTTCTTGATTCGGTTACTAATTTTAATGCTGGAGTAAATATAAATGCGTCTAACCATTCTTGGAAATTTAATACCAGAGAAGCAGACGGAACTCTTAGATTATTATACAGTCAAGACAATCTTGTTCAAATAAATCCAAATTATATTTCTGCTTTTGAATTAGATGCTGAAGGTAACTTAGAGTTAAATCCACTTGGAATTATTCCTTTTACTGGGCCAACTGGTGGAAATCTATCTATCTGGTCAACAATAACCGGAAAAAATGGCCTAGAACTTTCAGCTACTAATGGTAGAATTACTTCGACTGATATTTTAAACTATGCATTTTCTGGTGGGGCTGTTGTTAAAATTGCTGGTAATAGTGCTGGTGGTAGTGGTAGATTAGGAGTAGAAGCATCTAGTATAAGATTTAAACAGAACGTCGAAGACGCTGATTACGAAAGCTGTGAAAACATTGTTCTCAATTCAAGAGCAGTTTATTATCAACCAAAATTTGATGACGAAAATCCATATGCAACTTATTTTGGTTTTATTGCTGAAGAGGTTGCTGAAGTTGATGAAAAACTAGTTATCTGGGATTATAGCGATCCAGAAGATGTTAAGCCACTTTCTGTTTCTTATTCTAGATATGTTGTTCCACTAGTAAAAGTAGTTCAAGAACAACATCAAAAAATAAAAAATCTGGAAGAAGAGCTTGAGAATATTAAAGATATTCTTAGAAGTGCAAATCTTATATAATATAAATAATAAAAAGGGGAAAGTGAACCTTAAGGAGAAAAATGGCAATTAATAAGAATTTTGTCGTAAAAAATGGCCTAGAGGTTGCTGACGATCTGATTTTTGCTGATGGTTCTTCTGAAAAAGTCGGTATAGGATCCACCACACCAGACTATAAGCTAGAAGTAAGTGGTGATCTTGCGGTTGAAGGAACATTACTATTTCCATATGAAGAAAATGAAGTTGGAGTTTCTACTGGAATCGTAGATGGAAATTCCAGAAATATTATTAGTGGTGTTAACACTTCTATTTTTAGAGTAAATGACACAGTAGATGATGGTCCATTCGGTCTTTTAGTTGATAATAATACTACAAAAGTCACAAATATAGGCGTCTCTAGTATCTTTATTTCTCCACTTCATACTAAATTATTTGGTTCTCAGGTTATAACATTTACCATAAGAAGAAGGCTAACCTCAGGTGAAGCGGAGCAAATTTTAGTTTCTAGGGGAGCAGACCTTTCTCCTTTTTGGAAAACTCCTGACCCAGAAGTTAATGTTTCTGCCTCAACAACTTCTACGGTAAATTTTCCTGCATTTGTTGATGGTACTGGTGAAAAATTATTAAAAATAACTCCACAAGAGTTAGCATTTGTTCCATCTACTGGCAACTTAGGTATTGGCACTTCTAATCCAACATCTAAGTTGGACGTTGCTGGTAACGCTAAAGTTACTGGAGTTGTTACTGCAACCACTTTTAGTGGCGATTTTGTAGGTGGGGATGCTGAAATTCAGCAATTAGCCGTAACTGGTATTTCCACTTTTAGCTCAAATGTTCTTATACCCTCATCAAACTTAGGGATAGGTAGTGCTACCCCAACTTCAAAATTAGATGTAGTTGGGGATGGTAAATTTACAGGTGTTGTAACCGCAACCTTCTTTAGTGGAACGGCGACTACTTCTGTAAATTCAACAATAAAATCAAGTAGTTCTTCCAGCATAAGCTATCCTACTTTTGTTCCTGGGGTTGGTTCTACAATACTTGATATAAACACCAATAATTTATCTTTTGTTGCCTCAACTGGACAATTAGGCATTGGAACTACTTCACCAAATAAAAATTTAGATGTTATTGGTGATGTTTCTTTTACAAATAGATTATTTGCTCAGACTGCACAAACTTTAATTAAGACAGCTCCTGCGGTAATAAACTCGGCTACTCCATATTTTGTAGGGGTAGATACATCTAGTTTAGTTGTTGGATATGGCTTACAAAATTTTTCGTTCATTTTACCAAATACTGTAATTACTTCTATCGGAAGTACTGGTGTTACAATTAATAACAATCACACTAAACTTTCAGGTACAGAAAATATTACTGTACAATTCTTTAGTCCGGCTCAAGTATCTGCAGGCGTAAACAAACAAATATTAGCTTCTCAGGGTCCGTCGCTGCCTGCGCAATGGACAAATGTAGAAGACATTGTAAACACTTTGGTTGAAGATACTAATGATAACGAAATTTTTTATCCGGTATTCTCCCCAGTAATTTCTGGTGTTACAACTCTTTCAGTAGACTCAACTGGATTATCATATAATCCTTCAACAAATTCTTTAGGTATCGGAACTACTACTCCTTCTACAACCTTGCAGGTTGCTGGAGATGTTACTGCATTAAGTTATTTTGGTGATGGCGTTAACCTTTCAGGTATTGTAACTCAAATTGCTGCTGGTATTGGTATAAGTTTTACTCCACCATCAGGAAAAACCAGAGTAACTATTGAATCATACACCCCAACAGGAAAAACTATCTTCGTAAATCAAAATGGAGATGACAATAACACTGGTTTAGCCGAAAATTACGCAAAGAGAACCATTAAGGCTGCCGCTACTGCTGCTATCTTTGGAGACACTATTAAAGTATATCCAGGAGTTTACGTAGAAGAAAATCCAATTGTTTTAAAGAAGACAGTTTCAATTGAAGGCACTGAACTTAGAAACTGTGTAGTAACTCCAAAATATCCTTACCTAGATCTTTTCCATGTTAATAATGGTTGCCACATTACTGACTTAAGTTTCATTGGCCCTGCAATGACTGATGGGGCATCAATAGTCGCACTTCAGCCATTGGAGGGTGTTTCTCTAGATAGATATTTTGATGCTGCTAGACTTATCAGAACAAACTTAGATTATATTGCAAATGAAACAGTTGGGTTCTTAACAAGTGGTTTCAGTGGGTTTGCCGGAAATCATCGAGAGCAAGATGCCGCCAGACTTATTGATCTAAACATCAATTATATTGCGGCAGAGGCAGTTGGGTTTTTAACTTCCCCTACTGGATTAAACTTTACTGTTCCTGGGCCAGGTACATCTGGAGATTGTGCGGATGATATAAAAGATATCTTTAGATCTGTTTCTTATGATTTAAAGGCAAATAGCAACAAAAAATCTGTTGGGGCTGCTTTATCTTACTTTAACTCATCCGGGGCACTTGTTCATATAACAGGGGTTGGGGTTTCTCAGGCAACTATTAATACTTTAAACTATGCAGTAGGTATTGCAAAATCTGTTATTAACAACGCAACTCCCCCGATCTCTTATCAAACTGGTATTGGTAGTGTAACCCAAGTTATTGATCCTTCTGTTATTGTTGTTTCTGGTGGATGTGTTGCTGTAGGTACAACCATTTCACAATTAGTTGGTATTATTACATCTGCAATTGGAGCAGGAAATACCTCTGGTCTTCCTGCTATCAGATATGGTGTCACTCTAGAAAGTAAAGATTGTGCAGATGACATTAAAGATATTTGGAAATGTGTAATCCACGATATAACCAGAGGTGGAAATTCACGTTGTATTGATGCTGGAAAAGCATATTATACCGATAACTGGAATCTAATTCCACAAATTCTAAAAAATCCTGGAGAAGTACAGCAGACAGTTGCATCGGTTGATTATTCTTTTGGTGTGGCCAGAGCAGTTATCAATAACGTAACTTGGGGTGGGTATCCGACCGGTCTTACTACTTCAGTTTCTAACGCAACATATAATGCTGTAACCGGAATAACAACAATAACTGCAACCAATCATGGTCTCATTAAAGATGATGCAGTTAAAATTGTGGGACTCGCTTTCACTTGCCCATCCGGCCCTGGAATTGTAACTTATCCTTCAGGTACTTTTGGATACATTTTTAATGTACTAAGAAGAGTAGACGGCAATAATTTTGAAGTTGTTGTTGGTCAATCAACCTTACCTCACACTTATGTATCCGGTGGAACTGTTCAAAAATATGGAAGTTTCCCGCATGATACTTATCAGGTAAAAGATCTTGCAATCCAGGGCGATCCATTAACTGGTTTTAATAATGCTATTAATGGTTGTGCTAATGTTACTTCCGCAATACGCTCTTGTGTTGGTATTGTTACTAACATTGTTGGCGTTGGCTCAGAGGCGTTTTCTACTGTTGGCATCAAAACTACATATCCTGGCAACTCTGGAGTCGGTGTTTCTTCTATTCGGTCAATTACCTCTGCAACATATGATCAAGTTACAGGAAAGACAACAATAATTGCTCCAGGATTTAGTGTACTTGAGGGAGATCAAATTGAACTTAGGGATTTAAAATTTAGTTGTAGTTCTGGTGGAGGAATATCTACCCAACGCTTCCCATCAGGGAGATACGGTTACGATTTTTTTGTAGATAAAGTTAATCTCGACGGCTCCTTTGATGTTTACGTAGGACCATCCACCTTGCCACATACTTATGCTGGCGGTGGTCTTGTTGTAGATCGGTCTGTTGCAGTTTCTACTGCCTTCTATGATAACACGACCGGAATCACCACTATTACTGCTCCTGGGGCGTATGTAAGGCAGGGGGACTTTGTTACCTTAAGAGGTTTACAGTTCTCCTGTCCATCAGGTCCTACAATCCTTACTTATCCATCAGGTAAAAATGGATTTGATTTCAAAGTAACACAAGTAATTGGGACCGGGACAACATTTGTAGTAAATGTTGGAGTTTCAACCCTTCCACATAGTTATGTTTCTGGTGGAAGAGTATTCCCACCATTCTCTAGGGGAGTTGGCCCGATAACACAAGGTCCATATGTAAGAAACTGTACTAATTTCATACCAAATTCTATCGGTATGAAAGTTGACGGTTTTGCTGCCGAGCCTGGGGATAAGGATGACATTGGTGTGACTGGGACCATGAGTGTGGACAGCTACACTCAATATAATCAAGGTGGAATAGGAGTATCTATTACAAACGGAGCATATTCTCAATTAGTTTCTATATTTACTATTTGTGATGATATTGCTATATTCACTGGTTCTGGTGGCCAATGTGATATCACAAACTCCAATAGTTCTTTTGGTAGATTAGGTCTTGTATCTGATGGTGTAGGTGATGTTTCTACTGGTTCAATCTACCGTTACACTGGAATTGCAAATACGACTCTAGCAGAACAACCAATTGTTCAAGTTTCTGGTATAGGATCTCTGAGACCTTATGATGGCCAGGCTCTCTATTTTGGTGAGCTTTATTATGAAGTTAGACGAGTTAATATTTCAAATGGCGGTTCTGGTTATACTTTACCACCTAGAGTAACAATTGATTCGCCAACCGGACCAAACGGGATTAGAGCCGAAGCAGTATCCACCATCGATGGATCAGGAAAAGTTTCATCTATTGATATAATCAGCACTGGTAGTCAATATAGAATTTCTGATTCCCCTACCGTAACAATTGATCCTCCATCTGGCCCAGGAACAACTGCAACTGCCAGCTTAGAGTTCTATCCATTATACTATACAATTGAATCTGCAACTCTTCCGAATTCCGGTATTTCAACCATAACATTAAATACCAATCTTAACAATAATGTAAGTCTAGGTACAACTGTTTATTTTAGTAGACTGAGCCTACAAATTGTTTCATCCCACTCTTTTGAATGGGTTGGTTCTGGTAATGACATAAATAAAGCAAAGCCAGCTTTAGGTGGCGTTGTAAACCAAGAGAATGAGGTAGTTAAGTTGAATGGTGGTGAAGTATTTTATACAAGTACTGATCAGGCCGGAAACTTTAGAATTGGTGATGATTTCGTGATTAACCAATTAACAGGAACAGTTACTGGTAGATCTTTTAATCAAAGTATTTTAAATAACGTAACCCCACTCATCATCGCATTAGGGAGATAAAAATGGCCGCTGTAGCACTTAATACGTTTAAAACAATAAGATCAAATGTTGGAATAGCAACCAGCACAATTTATACTTGCCCAGTAGGTGTTTCGGCCATTATCATCTTGGCCCAAGTTACTAATTTAACTACAGACACAACATCACAAATCACCGCGATACATGCGAGACCTGGTGATGTTCAAGTTGATTATAAATTTTCTAATGGGGCATTTGTCCCACCAAATGATAGCATAAATCTTGTTCCAGACGGTCGCTTGGCTCTAGAAACTAACGATTCTATTAAAATATTAGCCAGTGGCAATAACCAATTAAATATTGTATTAAGCATTCTAGAAACAGCAAAACAGTAAAAATATGTCTAAATTAGTTTCAGGGCGGGTAAAGAAAACTCCACAAAGCGGTTTAACATCCGACAGGTATGAATTTTTAGGTCTAGAACAGGCAGAGCCGGATTTAGGAGACCCCCTTATTGGCCCGTCTTCTGTAGGCCAAAATCCTTACACTGGGGCTATATCGGATGTTTATGTTTTAGTTTCTGATGATTCCGGTAGTGGCACCCGTTATTGGACTAAACAAACAGACTTAATTGCTGGTGGTATTGTTCAACCTGGATCTATTACAGTTAGAGATGAAGGAGTTGTTATTGGCTCTATTAATCAGATAACTGACATTAACTTTATTGGAAGCGGGGTTTCAGTTTTTAGTCCTGCTTCGTGGTCAGGAGCTGGTTCTAGTTCTGTAGATGTACAAATTTCAGTTTTTGATGTAGTTGTTCCTTCTGGTCAAACTGGCTCTATAGCATATAGGGATTCAAGTTCTCTCCTTCAAGGCGCATCTAGCTTTATTTTTAACCCAACAACTCAAAATGTTGGCATTGGCAGTTTAATACCAACTTCAAAATTAGATGTTCTTGGTAACGCTAAAATTAGTGGAATTTTA